>JAEEGL012798129.1_pt1 | contig 21510 bp, 17 predicted proteins | sample 9134231 | NCBI WGS metagenome assembly JAEEGL01 (sample SAMN16246548, study PRJNA631951) | gut metagenome | biome: gut microbiome; feature: rumen; material: fiber-attached | host: Bos | place: Iran: Karaj | collected 2018-10
AACGCCGAGATCGCCTCTCGCTATCATAATTCCGTCGGAAACGCGGAGTATTTCATCTATGTTTTCCACGCCTTCGGAATTTTCAATCTTGGAAATGATCTTGATGTTGTTGCAATGAAGCTTGTCGAGAAGCGCTCTTATCTGCATTACATCGGCAGCGCTTCTGACAAACGAAGCCGCTATGAAATCATAGTCGCACTGTACGCCGAACATTATGTCGGAAATGTCTCTCTCGCTGAGGTATGGCATACTCAGACGGACTCCGGGTACATTGATTCCCTTGTTGTTTGAAACTGTGCCGCCGTTGACAACAGTGCAGAATATTTCCGTGTCTGTGACAGAATCGACTGTAAGCTCGATAAGACCGTCATCGATCAGTATTCTCTGCCCCTGCTTTACGTCCTTTGGCAGACCCGCGAATGAAATAGAAGAAATATTGCTGCTGCCTACAATGTCCTTGGTAGTGAGGGTGAATTTTTGTCCCTGCACAAGCTCTACCTTCTCCGGTTCAAATTTGCCCGTGCGTATTTCTGGTCCCTTTGTGTCAAGCAGTGTGGCTATCGGAAGTCCCAGCTCCTCACGCAGCGCGAGTACGGCGTCAAGGCGCTTCTTATGCCCCTGATGGTCGCCGTGGCTGAAATTGAAGCGGCAGACGTTCATGCCGCCTAACATGAGCTGGCGCAGAATATCGCCGTTATCGGTGGCAGGACCGAGCGTGCAGATGATCTTGGTTTTTCTCATAGGTATTACCGTCCTTTTTTATTATTTTATTTGAGCTTGTATTTATTGACGCAGAGAAATTGAACAGAATCATACATTGTTCACTTAATATAATACACAATAAATTTCTCAATGTAAAGCAATTTTTTATTAATTTTCTGACATTTATATTATAAATTTCCAAATAAACTAAAGAATACTTTTTTTCGGTCTGTTTCTTGTTTTTTTCAAAGCCTTATGCTATAATGTTATGTACTTGTATACAATATAAACAGGAGTTAAGAAAAATGCCAGACATAAAGCAAAGATACTTTACAGCAAAAAGGAAGATTCTCGAACGCGAATTCTCCCGCATGAACGATATGCAGAGAATTGCGGTTTTCAAAACAAGGGGACCGCTTCTAATACTGGCGGGAGCTGGCAGCGGCAAGACAACCGTTCTTGTTAACCGCATAGCCAATCTTATCCGCTACGGGGACGGCTATTCAACTGAAGCTCTTCCAGCCGGTCTCACCGAAAATGAGGTTGAATTTCTTGAAAATTTTGCGTCCGGAAATCTCTCTGAAAAATCCGACGGCGATAAAACGCGTGCGACAGAGCTTATTGCGCACTGGCAGCCTAAGCCGTGGAGAATTATGGCAATCACATTTACCAACAAGGCAGCCGGAGAGCTTAAAGAAAGACTCTCGGCTATGCTCGGAGAAAGCGGGAGCGAGGTATGGGCGTCTACTTTCCATTCCACATGCGCCAGAATGCTGCGCCGCGACGGGGAAAGACTCGGCTATTCGCCAAAATTCACTATATATGATTCCGACGACAGCAAACGCATGATGAAGGATGTAATGAATTATCTGAAAATAGACGATAAGGTTTTGTCCGTAAAAGCCATTCTTTCAGAAATCAGCCGCGCAAAGGAGCAGATGCTTACTCCTGAGCGGTATGCAGCCAAAGCGGGCAGCGACTTCCGTCTGAAAAAAATATCCGAATGCTACACAACATACCAGAAGCGTCTTGAGGAAGCCGACGCTATGGACTTCGACGATCTTCTATTCCAGACCGTCAGACTGTTTCAGGAAAACGACGACGTACTCGAGCATTATCAGAATCGCTTTGAGTACATAATGATTGACGAATATCAGGACACAAATCACGCACAATACCTTTTTGCAAAGCTTCTTTCGGAAAAACACTCAAATCTCTGCGTTGTGGGCGACGATGACCAGAGCATCTATAAATTCAGGGGAGCTACAATTGAGAATATACTTTCCTTTGAAAAGACATTTCCAAACGCTCAGGTAATCAGGCTGGAGCAGAATTACCGTTCTACGCAGAATGTGCTTGACGCTGCAAACGCCGTTATAAAAAACAACACTGAGCGAAAGGGCAAGAATCTATGGACTGCAAACGGTTCAGGTGACAAGATAATTCATTATCATGCACAAAGCGAGTATGACGAAGCGGCGTTTATAGCAAAATGCGTTGAAAACAATGTCGCCGCAGGAATGAATTATGGAGATCACGCCGTTCTCTACCGTATGAATTCTCAATCCAATTCAATAGAAAATTATTTCATGCGAGCCGGCATTCCCTACCGCTTAATAGGCGGTCACCGTTTCTATGAGCGTAAGGAAATAAAGGATATGCTTGCTTATCTCTGTGTTATAGCGAATCCCTCCGACGAAATCCGGCTTAAACGTATCATCAATGAGCCTAAACGGGGTATCGGTAACCGCACGATCGACAATGCTTCTGAAATCGCCGCCGAGCTTGGAAAAAGCATGTTTGAGGTAATCAAGGAAGCCGACAGCTATCAGGCACTTGCGAGAAGCGGTGCAAAGCTTAGAGCATTTACAGATATGATCGAGGAGTTTATCGACGCGGCGGAAGAAATGAAACTCAATGAGCTTCTCGAGCTTATTCTCAATAAAACCGGCTATATTTCAGCCCTCAGAATGAGCGATGATAAATCCGAGGAACGCATCGAAAACATCAATGAACTGGAATCCAACCTCCTGAAATATCAGGAGGAACACGGCGACAGCACAGATCTCGGCGAATTCTTAGAGGAAGTAGCGCTTATCGCGGATATTGATAATCTGGACAGCAGCAGCGACGCGGTTGTCCTTATGACTATGCATTCGGCAAAGGGACTGGAGTTCCCAGCCGTTTTCATGCCCGGAATGGAAGAAGGCATTTTCCCAGGAATGCAGTCCATACTCAATCCGGGCGAAATTGAAGAGGAGCGCCGTCTTGCTTATGTAGGCATTACGCGTGCAAAGCAGAAGCTCTATCTGATAAGCGCCGACCGTAGGACGGTATTCGGCAACTTCCACGCAAATCCTGTTTCACGCTTCATAGAGGAAATACCCGAGGAGCTTATTGATGAAATTCATCCCGAAACAACCAAGCGTACCTCCGTCCAGTCAAAGCCCGTTGAAAAGAAACGTCCGACCGACAACGAGCTTGTAGGACTGCGCCAGAAGGAGGTTGAAAGTACAAAGTCAGTTTCATTTACGCCTGGCGACAGGGTGCGTCATAAAATATTCAAGGACGGCACAATTGTAAAGGTTACTCCGATGGGTAATGACGCTCTTCTTGAAATTGACTTTGACAGCAAGGGACTGAAAAAAATCATGGCAAATTATGCCGCGCTCAAAAAAATCTGATCAAGCGTTTCAAAAAACATAAGAATTTATTATGATTTTCTTGCACAAAAAAGCCGTATCGTTTTTCTCATTCTGAAAAGCGGTACGGCTTTACGTATAACCTTACTGTTTATTTAAATCTGCATTTATTTTTTTGATCTTAGCTTTATAAACAGAAAACATAACTACCCATATCGAAGCGTATATTCCGGCAAATATCGCAAGGTAACTAAGCAAACCGGAAACAGAATGCTCCATCCAATTGCAAATATACGCTATTGGAAGCACTGTCATCACAGACAGAACAAAATTAATTCCGCTCTGAGCCGCCAGACTAAGCTTGTCATTCTCCCAAATGGCGGACATTGCCGCGAAAGCGAAACCCATCAGTCCGCAAAGCACGTACTGCACAATGACCGCATTTATCTCGCTGCCGAACTGTTCTGTCATTGATGGAACAACCGCGGAATATCTGCCGTTTCCAAATGCGATAGAAGTAAAAACCGTGATAGTATAACCGATAAATACACCAAACGGGAATCCTAATAAACCTCTGAGAAATGCTTTCTTCATAATAATTCATTCCTTTCATAAAAACAATCAGATGCCTAATATTTTTTTTATTTCTGAAACATATCTTCTGGAAACGAATGTTACGTCTCCGTTTTTGAGCTTCACCTGAATTGTTCCGGCAAAGCTCAGGTCAAAATTTGCCGTTTTATTCAGATTAATTATCTCTGAATTTGAAATGCGGACAAATCTTCTTCCGGTCAGTTTTTCCTCAACCTGATACAGACGCATTCTGAGTCTGAACGTTCCTTTTTCCGTAACGGCAAGCACCTTCTGATTTTCGGAATATATTCGGTAAATGTCGTCCGGAGAAATAATTTCTGCACGATCGTCGCTGAATCCCGTTATTATATCTGAGCCTGTTTCTTTCAGCTTTTTTACAGCGTCGGCAACCTCGTCCGTAATCTCCGACGCATAAATAACTGCCAGCGGTTCTGTGTATTCACTGCCGAGCTTTAAATCCACTTTCATTAAAACACCTCGCTTTGTTATTCTTCTTTGCAATTGCAAGTATATTATACCTCTGTCACCTACTCGCTGCAACTGTTTTTATATAAACGGTCGTTTTTTTAATCTCATCGGTATTTTTTCAGGTACAAAAAAACAGGCAGACGAAATAACACATTCGTTTGCCTGTCTGTTTGTTTGTAAATGCGGAAAAAATTACTTCTTTGAAGCCGCGTTGATAGCGTTGATAGCTGCCTGAGCTGCCATTTCCGCCTGAGCTGCCTGAGCTGCCGCTTTCTTTGCAAGCTCTTCCTTAGCCAAGGCTTCTTTCTTTGCCTGTTCAGCTGCCGCGACAGCCGCAAGTCTTTCTCTCTCGGCTTCCTCGGCTCTCTTGATAGCCTCCTGCATCTGCCGGGCTTCCTGTATCTTCTGGGTAGCCGCAAGCTTTGCAGCCTCGATAGCCGCCTTGACCTTTGCCGCTGCGATAGCTTCCGCTTCTTCTGCTTTCTTCTCGGAAACAACAGCGTTGACCTTGGATTCGTCGGCAACCTTCTTGGCTACCTTTGCTTCCTTGATCTTCTTTCTTGCGTTCTCCGCTTCCTCGTCCTCGTAAGGAATAGGCAGAATGATCGGCTCCTCCTGATCGTCCTCAACCTCGACTTCCTTAGCCTTTCTTGATCTCATTTCAGCAAGAATAGATTCTTCGTCCTCTTCCTCATAAGGAATAGGCAGAACGATTGGCGGCAGATCTTCTTCTTCATCGTATGGTGCTGGAATAAACTGAGACATGATAATAGTTCCTCCCGATATTTAAAAATTTAATTACATGTTAACGATAACATGCACTGAAATTCTCTTAAATTATTCTATCACAAATCTGATTTTAGTGCAATAAACAATTGAAGAATTATGAAAATTTGTATAAGTTTACAAACACAGCAAAGCATTCGCCGCTAATTTTATAGGTATTATATATAAATCTATTCAAAAACGGCACTGCCGTGTTGTAACCAGCAGCACCGTTTTATTCAAAATCCGTTAAACGAAATTATATATTAATACATTCCGCCCATGCCGCCGTCCATCGGAGCGGGAGGCGCAGGAGGTTCGGGCTTATCGGCAACAAGAGACTCCGTTGTGAGCACCATTGCTGCAACTGACGCCGCATTCTGGAGAGCAGAGCGCGTAACCTTTGTAGGATCGACAATGCCGGCTGAAATCATATCGCAATATTCGTCGGTGACAAAGTTAAAGCCGTAACCGTTCTTGCCGGACTTCTTGATTGTGTCGATGATGACGGAGCCTTCAAGACCGGAGTTTGAAGCAATCTGACGGATAGGCTCTTCAAGAGCCTTGAGAACGATCTTTACGCCTGTCTGAACATCGCCTGACGTTTCGTCAACAAGCGGAGCAACCGCGCTCATTGCGTTGAGCAAAGCGACTCCGCCGCCCGCTACGATACCTTCCTCAACTGCCGCCTTTGTTGCGGCGAGAGCGTCCTCTATACGGAGCTTCATTTCCTTCATTTCGACCTCGGTCGCAGCGCCGACACGTATTACCGCAACGCCGCCGGCAAGCTTGGCGAGTCTTTCCTGAAGCTTTTCCTTATCGAATTCTGAAGTTGTTGTTTCAATCTGTGCGCGGATCTGAGCAACTCTGGAAGCGATAGCGTCCTTTTCACCCGCACCGTCAACGATTGTGGTGTTTTCCTTGGTGATCTTTACCTGACGCGCCTGACCGAGCTGATCAAGTGTGGTTTCGGTAAGCTGGAGTCCGATATCGTCGCTGATTACAGTACCGCCTGTCAGAATTGCGATATCCTGAAGCATTTCCTTGCGTCTGTCGCCGAATCCAGGAGCCTTGACGCATACGCAGGTGAATGTGCCTCTGAGCTTATTGACAATAAGGGTGGAAAGCGCGTCGCCCTCAACATCTTCGGCAATAATAACAAGCTTTTTGCCCATCTTGACTATCTGCTCGAGCAGGGGAAGTATCTCCTGAATTGAGGATATCTTCTTATCTGTGATGAGTACGAGAGCATCGTCGATGACAGCTTCCATCTTATCTGTATCAGTTACCATGTAGGGTGAAATGTAGCCTCTGTCAAACTGCATTCCTTCAACGACGTCGATATCAGTCTTTGCAGTCTTTCCCTCTTCAACTGTGATAACGCCGTCGGCGCTGACTTTTTCCATTGCCTCAGCAATAAGCTGACCGATTGTTTCGTCAGCGGAAGAAACGGAAGCGACCTTTGCAATGTCTTCCGAGCCGTTTACTGACTTTGAATTCGCAACAACAGCATCCGAAGCCGCTTCAACAGCCTTTGCTATACCCTTTTTGACAAACATCGGGTTGGCGCCGCCGGTGACATTCTTCATGCCTTCGCGGATAAGAGCCTGAGCAAGCAGAGTTGCTGTAGTTGTGCCGTCGCCGGCAACGTCGTTAGTTTTTGTGGCGACTTCCTTGACGAGTTGAGCGCCCATATTCTCAAAGGGATCGTCAAGCTCTATTTCCTTGGCGATTGTCACACCGTCGTTTGTGATGAGCGGAGCGCCGAATTTCTTATCAAGAACAACGTTTCTGCCCTTAGGTCCAAGAGTGATCTTGACCGTATTGGCAAGCTGATCTATACCTGACTGGAGAGATTTGCGCGCTTCCTCTCCGTAAAGAATAATCTTTGACATAACTTAATTCCTCCTGCAATAAATATAGCTGATTATTCGCACACTGCCAGAATATCGCCTATGCGAACGATAACGAATTCCTCGCCATCGATTTTTACTTCTGTGCCTGAATACTTGCTTGTAAGCACCTTGTCGCCTGGTTTGACAGTCATCTCAACCTTCTCGCCGTCAACCACTCCGCCGGGTCCAACGGAAATAACCTCTGCGATCTGCGGCTTCTCCTTGGACTTTGCGGTGAGGATAATGCCGGTCGCGGTGGTTTCCTCAGCCTCAACCATTTTGAGTACAACTCTGTCTGAAAGCGGTCTGATAGTCATAAAAAATCTTCCTTTCACTGCGGTTCTTACTGAACCGCAAAAAACTTGCAAGTGACCTGAGCATATCGCTTAAAGTCGTTAGCACTCTCGTTCCCCGAGTGCTAACATGTATTATAATAACGTTCATTAAAAAAATCAAGTCTTTTTTCAAATTATAACATCTATTTTACAATTTTTTAATAAACACATATTTTTTTAAGAAAAAAACTATTGCACTTCCTAATGCTTTATGATATAATTTTCGCGTTGACTCAAATTATGTTCTTCTAAAAAACATGGAAAGCTGTGATATTCTTGTCAAGGATAAAACGGGCAGTAGTGTCATCTGTTTTATTTGTGTTAATTCTGCTTTCTCTGAGCAGATGCGACTATTCCACAAAGATTATTTCTTCCGCCGACTCTCCGGATATTGTTTTTTCTGATTTTATTTCGGCTCTCAAGGAAAAAAATTTTGACAGGGCTGATTTTTTTCTTGCATACGACGCAACTATAAAACCTGTAAATGAAACAGGATATGTTTTCTTTGACGATTACGTTGACGCCTCGCTTAATCTGCTTGATTATGAATTGATTGGCAAACCTGAAATCAATGGCACTGACGCCACTTTAAATGTAAGGATAAGCTCTTTTGACAAGAATGATTTTATATCCTGGACAAAAAACAATATTTCTCAGATTGAGCATGAATACATGGTGGATCAGGGATTAAAATATCTCGACAAGGAAGATAGCAAGGTTATTGACAGAATCCTGATTATTGCTATTAAAAAATATTCAGAAACATCTCACAGCTTGACAAGCGAGATAACAGTTGATTTTGTTTTCACTAAAAAGCAGTGGAAGATAGCAGGCAGCGATGATCTGATAATTGCCATTTTCGGCGGGGAATGATAAAATGAAAAAAAATACAAATAAAACCAATAAAAAAAACCTTGGCAAAAATAAAAAAATATTCTTCTTTTTCATGAGCGTACTAATGATTTTTACGCTTAATTATCTTGCGTTTTCTCCCGCAACCGTAGTCAAGCAGATCAGCATGACGAAAAACCTTTCATCGTCTTATCTGAACAATCAGATAAACAGTATTCTGGCTGAAACCACGGATACTGAAGTCGTTCGCATGCTTCCGTATGACTTCAGCGCTCCCAAAAATCCTCCCAGCAGCAGCAATTTCTTTAAGGAAGACGGTAAAACCTGTTACAAGGACAGCACCATTGAAGTAACCTGCTGGAAGGAATACGCCAAAGCAAACGGAGCGGAAATCTGCTTTGCCGACGTAAAAATCAAGCATCCTTCACAATTCAGGAGACAATGGGCAAACGGCGACTATAATTCAAGCAGATCACAGTATCCTACTAATATTTTTGCTCTTTCAAACGGCGTTGTCGGTATGTCTTCCGACTTTTATAAATTCAGAAAATACGGTGTTGTAGTACAATACGGAACTGTAATCTGTGATAAACGAAGCACAGATCCCAGACAGAAATATCTCGATGTTCTTGTTATCGACTATAACGGCGATTTTAAAATTTGGAACGATCAGGAACTTAGCGAACATATAAGCAAAAACGGCGCTGATGACATTATGCTTTCATTTACATTTGGTCCCGCTCTTATCAAGGACGGCGTTGCGTATGACCCCGCAATCGAAAAGGGATATCCTCTCGGAGAATCCTATATGTATTCCGGACGCGCTGTTATCGGTCAAATCGAAAAATTGCACTATCTTCTCTGCACATACGGCAAGCCTGGAGTGAAACGTCAAGACATGGTAAGCGTAATGCAGGAAAAAGGCTGCGTTACGGCTTATAATCTGGATGGCGGTCAGTCAGGTACTCTGATTATAAAGAACAAGGTTTACAATCAGATTGCATATAAAGGTAATCAGCGTTCAATGAGCGATATACTCTATTTTTGCTCCGCAGAATAAGAACTGGAGGTTTTTGATTTGGATAATCAGCTCATGCTGGTAATTGGCAATTTTGAAATAAGCTGGTTTGCTGTGTTCACAACAATCGCCTGTTATATTGGCATGTTCATAGCATGTATTCTCCGTCGGCTTCAGAAAAAAAGAGTTTCTGACATATATGTATGCATAACATTCGGAGTCCCTCTCGGTCTGTTTTTCGGAAGGCTGGTTTACATTTTGTTCTCCGGCAATGTCCTTTCAGGCTTCCTTCAATATATAGATTTAACAAACGGCGGTTTTGGTTTGTACGGAGTTATGTTCGGAGTTTTTCTGGCTACTGTGCTTGCCGCAAAGCTTTATGACGTTGATAATTTTGGGCAGCTTCTTGACTGTCTCTCTGTAGGCGGTGCGTTTGCCATTACGATGAGCAGATTCGCTACAGTTTTCACGCCAGCTGAAATAGGTTATGAAGTGAATTTCAAACCATTTGCTGTTTATGACAGCGAACAGGGTATCTATAACCTTGCGGTCTATAAGCTTGACGGAATTTATGAAGCTATCATATTCTTGCTTTGCCTGTGGTTCTTTATTTTTTCAATAAAGAAATGTGACAGGAACAGAATTTCAGGCAAAACGTCAATGCTTATGCTCGCGCTTCACGGAACCAATCAGGTCGTGATGGAAAGCATGCGCGCCGACCCTCTTAAACTCGGGCTGAATGAATTTATTAAAATTTCACAGATAATCGGTATTGTATGCTGTGTAGCGATTCTTGTGGCTTTTATAATCATCACGGCAAAGAGAAGCGGTTTTGGAAAATTCCATCTTATTGCGTTAGCTGTGATTGTAGTTGCAATCATTCTTGGCGTATTCGGAGAATACAGGGTCGGAAGTTCAAATTATATTAGCAATCACCTTATTATGTTTTCCGGAATGGTTCTTCTCGATTGGCTTTCTCTCGAATTTGCGCTCAGATCTGTTGAAATATCTCCGAGTGAAGCGTTGTCTTCCAAAGAGCCTTCCAAAGAGCCTGTCAATGATTTTACTGTCGAAACCGTCGCTGAATCTTCAGGATATCTTCCAGAGAAAAAACAGGTTTCCGTTCAGACCATAGCTCCTGAAATAAATAATAATACAAATGGTTCGCGCAGAAGAATTAATTCAGTAGCTAAATCATCCCGCTCTGACAACCAGACAACAGAAAACAATGATACGAACATGGATTCATTGATGAGTGAACTTGACAATATTAAAATCAAATAGAAATTTTACTTCAAAAACCTTTGGCTTTACTTTACTGTACGCTGAAGGTTTTTTCAAAATTCAACGAAAGGGATGCCGCAAAAATTATGCCGTCTTTCAGATTTAAAGGAATTATTTTCGATATGGACGGAGTACTTGTTGACAGCGAGAAGCTTTATATGAGATTCTGGCAGGAATCATGCGCTTTCTTCGGGTATGATCTGACGCCTGAAATGGCGCTCAGTCTCAGGAGTAACTCTGCTGAAACAGCCATACCTAAATTTATAGACTGGTTTGGAGAAACAGTTGATTATTATAAGATACGCGAACTCAGACGCAGGCTGATGGCTGATTTTATTGATAAAAACGGAGTTGAAATTAAACCCGGGGCAATTGAAATCTTTAGCTATTTAAAACAGAACGGTCTGAAAATTGCCCTTGCAACCGCTTCGCCGGTTAAAAGAGCCATTCACTACCTTGAACCATACGGGCTATTTGATATGCTCGACGCTGTTGTTAGCGGTACGTCTGTAGCAAAAAGCAAGCCGGCTCCTGATATTTATATTGCTGCCGCGGAAAAGCTTGGTTTTTCTCCCTGTGAGTGCATCGCCGTTGAGGACTCGCCGGCTGGAATTATTTCAGCCAAAACAGCCGGTTGTTTTACTGTAATGGTTCCGGATCTTACACCCGCAGACAATGAAATATCCGGATATGTCGATTATCTTGCCGCTGACCTGAATGATATTATCAAAATTCTTTAAGATTCAGATTTTACATCTGATATGTTCAATGATTTTCTTTTCAATTCTGCTCACATATGAACGCGAAATATTCAATTTCGCCGCGATCTCACGCTGAGTCAGCGGTTTTTTTCCGTTAAGTCCATAGCGTTCCGTTATTATCATCCGCTCTGTTTCATTAAGCTCTTCACGCACTATTTTTCTAAGTTTTTCGCATTTTATAGCAATATCTATGTCATCTGAAATTGTATCGTCAACCGATATAATATCCATAAGCGTAAGCACATTTCCATTCCTGTCAGTGTCAATAGGTTCGTTTACAGAAATGTCCAGCGCATTTTTCTTGCTGCTGCGGAGAAACATAAGTATTTCATTTTGAATACAGGTCGCTGCATATGATGAAAATTTCGAGCATTTTTCAGACCGGTACGTATCTACCGCTTTGATAAGCCCTATCGTGCCGATTGAGATTAAATCGTCTCCATCAGGAACTGCCGCGCAGTATTTTTTGCTTACGTGGGCAACAAGCCGAAGATTATGCTCTATAAGCTTTTGACGCGCAGCACGGTCTCCGGATTCCATCTGCTCTATGTATTTTCTTTCCTCTGCCGCTGAGAGTCTCGGTGGAAATCCCGAAATTGACGATACACTGAGAAAAAGGCTGTAAAGACTTTGCAGGGCGTCTGAAAGCATTATTATCAGGCTCACTTGACAACACCACCAAATAATTCACCGTTTTCTATATTTTATTCTCCCTCTCCCCTTTTCGTGCATGTCCAAATTAAAAATTATGTATCAAAATCACATCCGGCTATTTTACGGTATAACAAGGCAATTTTGCGGACGACCCTTTTGGGATCCCCTTTTATCTGAAGCAAAAAGACAGCCGTGTGATTGTTTGCACCACCTGCGCTTTTTTTACTTTTACCTCTTATACGGTATTTTTACCGGATGTGAACAGACACTGCCCGACGCACGGCGTAAATATTGTTTTTCACTGAAAGAAAAGCAATAGTTAAAATCCCAAAAGGGAATTTCTTGTGCCTGCAAAATTATTATCTGCATTATTCGCTCCTTTATTCTGTTCTGAATAAAAAAAATTTATTAATTTTTACCGGATTTTGCCTGAAATAAAGAATTTATCCTTGAAATATCACGCATAACATGTTAAAATGAATTTGTAAACTGATTACTTTAAGTAATTGGAAATCAACACATCTTAGGAGGACGAAATATGAGCAATATTTTGTTTGTAGGCTCGGAATGTGATCCGTTTGTCAAAACAGGCGGTCTTGCCGACGTTATGTCCGCTCTCCCCAGAGCGCTCGCAAATCAGGGAGATCTGGACGTTCGCGTAATTCTGCCAAGATACACATGTATTCCTGAGCATTTCCGCAACAACATGACCTATGTGACCCATTTTTATATGGACTTCACACGCGACTGCCATATGTATTATGTAGGTCTGATGGAGTACTGGTGGAACGGCGTTAGATTCTATTTCATCGACAACGAGTATTTCTTCGGCAGAGGCAATCCTTACACTGATATGGCTGGCGACATTGTGCCTTTCATTTTCTTCTCAAAGGCTGTCCTTGCTTCAATGTGCGCTATCGGATTCCATCCCGACGTTATTCATTGTCACGACTGGCAAGCCGCTCTGGTTCCGGTTTATCTGCATACAGTCTATGAGGGCAATCCTTTCTACAACGGCACAAAGACTGTTCTTACTATTCACAACCTGCATTTCCAGGGTATTGCAAATATAGATACTGTCAAGTATCACTCCAATATTCCTGAGTACGCGTTCTCCCCCGATCGCCTTGAGTTCAACGCTGACGCAAACATCATGAAGGGCGGAATTGTTTACTCAAACTTCGTTACAACAGTCAGCCACACATACGCAAATGAAATCAGAACTCCTGAATATGGCGAGGCTCTCGAGGGTGTTCTGAACGATTACGCGTACAAGCTTGGCGGCATTGTCAACGGCGTTGATTATGACGTTTATAATCCCGGTACCGACTGGTACATCTATGACAGATACGGTGTGGATAATTTCCCCGACGCAAAACGCTGGAACAAGGAGAAGCTTCAGGCAGAGCTTGGTCTTGAAAGAAATGTAAACAAGTTCATGATTGGCATTATCTCCCGTCTCACTGATCAGAAGGGTCTTGACCTTGTAAATGAAGTCATGAACCGCATTGTGGACGACCACACTCAGGTTGTTATTATCGGTACTGGCGACAAGAAGTATGAGGAAGCTTTCAGAAATTACGAGAATTATCACAGAGGAAGAGTCTGCTCCAATATCATGTATTCAAATGAGAGAGCGCACAAGCTCTATGCCGCTGCCGACGCCATTCTCGTTCCGTCGCGCTTTGAGCCGTGCGGTCTGACACAGCTCATCGCAATGAGATACGGCACTGTGCCTATCGTTCGTGAAACAGGCGGTCTGAGAGACACGGTTCAGCCCTACAACGGCTTCGATCATACCGGTACAGGCTTCACATTCTATGAATACAACTCCGAGATTATGCTCAAGGTTATCAACTACGCAAAGCAGATATTCTTTGAGGATCGCTTCGGCTGGGAATGCATCGCAAGACGTGGCATGGAATCCGACTTCTCATGGTATCGTTCCGCCGGCGACTACAGAAACATCTACAATTGGCTTATGAGCCAGTGGTAATTAACGCCTTTATTCCCGTTAATCTGATTACTGAATAAAAATCTAAAATCCCCTGCTTGTAATTAGGATAATTACAAACAGGGGATTTTGTTTTATCTATCACCAAACAGTTACATTACATACCGCTTCCTGACCGCTGCTGGCTATTGCCCTTACACATGTTTTGCCGGGTCTTATTCCGGTGACATTTCCCTCAAGAGTAATCTTAGCTGTCGTCGGGTCATCGGAAACAAATCTAACGTAATCTGTAGACTTGTCAGGCGACATTTCAGCATTCAATACAAACGATTCGCCTACATTTATCTCACATGAGTTAATATCCAATGTAAGCAACTCACAAGGCACAATTTCATCGCCTATTGATTTTTCGTACCAGCTTTTTGTTAAGAATGATTTTTCCGGATAGTGATCAAGCGTTTCAAAAATATATCTTTTGCTTTTCAGATACGGAATAATTATATCAAGCGCTCCGGGTGTGCATTCCTTGTCATGCATAAGAACAATATTAGATTCATGACTCATATTTGCAAGCACATTAGCAGCAGACTGCTGTGCTGTTAGTTCTTTTCCCTCCGAATCATGACTTGATGACGTCCAGTCAAAAGCACGATAGCCAAGGTCATCGATGCCGCTTACCATTCTTCTCATTTCAAGCATTTTTGCAATATGGTTGCTTGTACCTCCGGGAAAACGTATTATATTCGGGCGCGTATCTGTGTACATTTCGACAATATCAGCGAGCTTTTCAAGGTCTGCAAAATAGCTGTATTGAGATCTGTAACATATGCCGAATGAATGGCTGTATGTGTGCAGCGCGACAAGATGACCCTCATCATGCATTCGTTTTGTCAATTTGATATTATATGTGTTTACCACGAAAAATGTCGCCTTGACGTCATGGTTTTTCAGCTTTTTAAGAATGATTGCGCTATAATTCAGCGGTCCGTCGTCAATAGTTATATAAACTGTCTTTCGGACTGCAACATGACATTGAGCGCGTCTTCCGAATTCATTCTCAGCAGTCAGATCACATTCGCCTATCCCCACTCCGCTTACAGTGCCGTCTGATGTAACCGAAGCAATACCGTTATCAGATGAATGCCATGAAATGTTTTCACCTCCGACCGCGTTAAGCTTTTTTGTCAGACCGAATCCTATTTCTATTTCAGTATCGCTCAAAGAGACATCAACCGGAATAACTTCTTCAACCTGCTCTGAAACAATGTCAGCAACCGATTGTGTATCCGGTTCTTCACCTGACTTACCGCATGAAACGAGAACTGCAACAATACATATAATTGCTACAGTTATTAATAATAGTAAAGCCGTTTTGCGATTAATCTCCCATGTGATTTTTTTACTTCTATTCATCATCAGACCAGCCTTTCAATTAATTACATGATAAATTATATATCCATGCTAATTAATTGTCAATACAATGAATTATTTTGAACTGAGCGCACTGAGAATTTCCTCCATGTTTTCAGCCGCGCTTTTTTCGGGATTAACCTTCACTGATATATAAGGAGGTTCTTTATCGACAATAGTCACCCTGCGGGGCAGCTTTTCAGAAAGCTTTGCGAAAACCTCTATATCTATTTTTTTGCTGTAAAGCAAATATCTTTCGTCTGACTGGCGAATCTCATGGATTCCGGCATTCGCGGCGGCACTGCGAAGCTTTGAAACCGTTATCAATCCCAATACCGCCTTTGGCGGCTCGCCGAAACGGTCGATAAGCTCGTCTATGACATCCATCGCGTCTTCATCATTTCGCACCGAGGCGATCATTCGGTAAACTTCAAGCCGCAGCTGTGAGGATTCAATATAGCTTTCGGGTATGTGGGCTTCTATGCGGATATCGACAAGACATTCCACGTCCTGAGCTGTCGGTGCTTCTCCCTTTGCGCTGCGGACGGCGGCACTGAGCATCTTCATGTACATATCATAGCCCACGCTCTCTACCTGCCCCGACTGGTCGCTGCCAAGCAGATTGCCTGCTCCACGGATCTGAAGGTCGCGCATGGCTATCTTTATGCCTGAACCGAATTCGGTAAATTCACGTATAGCCTGCAAACGCTTGCTCGCCGTTTCTGTAAGCGATTTGAACGGAGGCACTGTCAGATACGCATAAGCTCTGCGCGAGCTTCTTCCCACGCGTCCCCTTATCTGATGAAGCTGTGCAAGTCCAAAATTGCAGGCATTCTCTATGATAAGGGTGTTGCAGTTTGGAATGTCAACGCCAGTTTCAATGATTGTGGTACACACAAGAATATCAGCCTCATGATCGAGAAGCTTTCGCCATACTTCGCTGAGAGCGTCCTCATTCATCTGACCGTGACCCACTACAACGCGTGCTTCAGGAGCCATTTTTGACACACGTTCAGCTGTGCGCTCGATATCCTCTATCTTGTTATGCAGATAGAATACCTGCCCCCCGCGTCGGAGTTCTCTGTGTATTGCTTCTGAAATCATTCCGTCGTCATGATCTATGATGTAGGTCTGCACAGGATGTCTGTCCTGCGGTGGTTCGTCAAGCGACGAAATATCTCTTAGTCCGCTCATTGCCATATTAAGCGTTCGCGGAATGGGTGTTGCTGAAAGCGTCAGGATATCAACCGCCGGATATCTTTCCTTGAATTTCTCTTTCTGAGCGACTCCGAAGCGCTGTTCCTCGTCGATGATGGCAAGTCCAAGGTCATTGAATTCGACGTTTTTCTGTATAAGCTTATGAGTGCCTATTATGAGATCAATGTCCCCACGCTTTAGTCTGCGAAGTATCTCCTCCTGCTGTTTGCTGGAGCGGAAACGCGAAAGCAGTTCAATCCGGAACGGATATGCGTCAAACCTGCTTGCCGCTGTCTGGAAATGCTGCCACGCAAGAATCGTCGTCGGTACAAGAATGGCGCACTGACGTCCCTCAATCATACACTTGAAGGCTGCGCGGAGAGCCACCTCCGTCTTTCCGAATCCAACGTCGCCGCAAAGAAGCCTATCCATTGGAGTGGGACGTTCCATATCTTTTTTTATTTCGTCCGCGGCTTTAAGCTGATCGAAGGTTTCAGAATATTCAAATCTGTCCTCAAATTCTCGCTGCCATTCCGTATCCGCGTCGAACGCATATCCCTTTGCCTTCATGCGCTCGGCGTAAATCTTTACCAGCTTGTCGGCAATATCCGCAACATGACTGCGGACACGGCGCTTCTGCCTGTTCCACTCGTCCGTTCCTAAACGGTTAATCTTTACAGTAGCTCCTTCCCTGCCGCCAACATATTTGCTCACCATGTCGAGCTGTGTTATCGGAACATATAGAACGTCGCTCCTGTCATAATTGATCTTGATAAAATCCTTTGAAACGCCGTCCGATTTGATCTTCTGTATTCCGCCGAATATGCCCACGCCGTATGATGAATGAACGACATAATCGCCGATGTTAAGCTCATTTAAATTCTGAAGGTCAAGGGAGTTTTTCTTTTTGTGTGTTTTTGGTTTTTCCGACGCGGGATTGACATATCTTCCCCACGAAATAAGGACTATTCCGGCGGAGAAGTATTCAAATCCTCCGGATAGACCGCCTTCCGATATTGTAATTCCTTTTATCGGCGGCATTTGCGGCGAATTATCCATTGTGACGTTAAGACCGGCTTTTTTCAGATCGTCATAAAGACCCTCGCACGAGCGCGGAGTTCCGCCAAGCAGAATGATTGCATTGCCTCCTCCGAGCAGCGCTCTGAGTTCTTCGATAAGATCGGAGGTCTTGCCGCTCCATACAGGGTGCTGTCTGGCATTTACGTTTATCAGTGCTTGCAGATCATACTCATATCCGCCGCGTGTAAATGTTTCAAAATACAAAGCCTTAGACAGCTTGGCAATAAATTCACCATATGACAAGGTGAATTTATCCATTCCTTTGCAGAGAATTCCATCGGTCATGAGATTTTTTATCTCTTCATTTATGAATGCTTCGCTGTTCTTCATTTTTTCCTGAACAGCTATATGCTCACTGACAATTGTCAGGCTGTTTTTCGGCATATAGTCAAATATTGTCGCCTCATAACTGCAGAGCATAGATATATACCTGTCTGCTGAACCGCAATTTACTCCTGCTTCCAGATCGTCAGCCTCTCGCAGCAGCCTTTCCTTTGCGACGGCTGAAGCCTTGCCCCTGAGAGATCTGGCGAGTGTGCGTATCTTTCCGGCAAGAGCTGAATTATCGGTTATAATAAGCTCCGCCGCCGGAAGAAGATGTATTTCATCAACTGGCTCTATACTGCGCTGTGTTTCAATATCGAAATACTGAAGGGTGTCCACCGTATCGCCCCAGAAATCAGCACGGATAGGATTCGGGGAATCCGGCGGGTAAAAATCCAGAATTCCGCCTCTTAATGAAAACTGCCCGGCTGTTTCAACCATATCGCAACGTTCGTACCCGGCTGCCGAAAGAGCTGTCACGCACGAATCAACAGAAATCTCACTGCCAGAGCTAATAGTAATCATTCTCTCCTGAAGTTCTTCCGGCGGTATGGTGAACTGTGACGCACCGTCAGCACAGACCACGGCTACATCGAATTCCTCTTTGATAATGTGGCTGAGTGTCTCGATTCTGCTTCGTTCATAATCATGGGAACGTCCCGCGAGGGGACGAAGCTCTATATCCCTTGCAGGGCAAAAATACGCCCTTAATCCCATTTTTGTCAGATCGTCGCAAAGGCGGACGGCTTCGGATTCATCGGAAGCGATGTAGAGTATTTTCCGTCCGAGAGATTTGCTTATCGCAGCGGTAAAGTGATTTTTGTGTATTCCGGCGAGTCCCGTTATCGCTGCGGGAAGGCGGTGATTCTTTATGCTGTTGATTAATGATTTGTACTCCTCCATCATTTCAGCAATGGAAGGAACAAAACCTAAATTATTCATTCAGTAGGTTTCCTCCGTTTTAATAAATGCGAGTGTAATGAAACTGCGGACGAAGAAATTTTAATTTTCAATAAAGCTCTTCCATTCCTCTTCTGTACCCATAAAAACATTCAGATCAATAAAGGTTTCCTCTCCGTCGTACCCGTTCAGCTTTCCTCTGTTTGAGTACTGCCAGAACTTCCAGTTTCCCTTCGGAGGGTCTGTAATGACGTTCCGGAGCCATACGTCGTAGCTGTCAAAGTGCTGATAGACATATTGCAGATAGGTATTCTCGGTTACATACAGCATTGGTCGCTTTCCATAATGCTGTTCGAGGGCTTCAAGAAGCTCTTTCAGCTCCGGTACAACCTTCTCCGCCGGAAGAGGATGTTTTTCGTAGCTGCCATAGTATTCCAGATCGACGACCGGAGCCAGCGCGTTCTCTTTGACAGGAACAGTGGAAATGAAATGCTCTGCCTGTGCCTTTCCGCTGCTCTCAAAGCTGAAAAAGTGATAAGCTCCGGCAGCTATGCCGGTTTCGGAAACGGAACTCCAGTTTTTAGCAAAACGTTTATCATTGTGTCCGCTGCCCTCTGTCGCCTTGATATAAGCAAATCTGACATTTTGTTTTTCGAGCTGCTTCCAGTCGATTTCGCCCTGATATGACGAAACGTCAACGCCCTTGACGGGATAATGACGCGCATAGACATTATTCGGAATAACAGCTCCGATGTAGGCTGCGTAAAGGATTCCCGCGCCGGAAAGCAGAACTGCCGCGCAAACTGCAACGCATGTCCTCGGACGTTTTTTTATCAAATCCTTCGGCATACGAAAGCTGCCATTGCGCGCGGGTAAGTATTTATCAGAAAGGTAAGACGGTATAAGCGTGATAACGGCTGTAAGAATCAGGTAAAACGGCATCTTGAAGGCTGCCGTATTCAAAAAGCTCCAATGCAGAGCTTCATACGCAAGCATATTGAAATAATGTATATACGCTATCACGGGACCGCCTATCATGAAATATACCATGGAATGTCTGCCGATATACATAAGCAGCTTAATCAGGCAGTGTCCGGTGGGGACGGTATTGGCAAGGAAAATCATAAACAGAATGCCGGTAATAAAAAGAGGAACTGATACGAACGGAGAGTGAAATGTATTGTTTGCGACTATAATCCTGACATTTTCCACACCGAGTGTAAGACCGAAAACCGTTGCTAAAGTGAAAAAGACTATGCCGGAAATCAAGGTGTGCTTTAGCTTGAAATCGAATTTTGATATGAGCCCGTTACGCTTTGCACAGTAGCCAATAATATAAAACAGAAAGCATATAAAAGCTGTATCCCAATTCCACAGTCTGATGATCTTAGGACGGATAACGGCATATCCCACAGCGGCAAGTATTATTCCTGCAGTGACCATTGGAACCGGTTTGTCACGGCATATTTTATTTATTAGCATGAACAAAAGCGAGCATACAACTAATATCGAGAAAAAATTGCCGACGGGTTTTAAAAGAAACGAAATCAGTGTATCATAAAGCCATTCTGGAATTTTTGATGGGTGAAGTATCAGACCAGCTACTATCTTCAAAGATAACGTCGTCAGACTGAAACAGAACATCAGCTTGAGAAGAAGTTCTTTCAGCACTTTATTATAGAGAAAATCAGCAATCGAGCCGCCGTAGTTTTTTGTAAAATATCCCGTAAGAACAAAAAAACAGGGCAGTGTAAACGGAGCAATATACAGGAGCAGTACATCAGAAGTTCCGGGAACATGAACTAAAATTACACATAAAGAGCATATTCCCCTGATAACGTCCCCCCACGTTTCGCGCTTTTTTTGAATGGCTTCCCCATTGTTCATAACATTACTCTTCCGATCTCTGTGTGTTTATCAGGAATTGAACAGATTCATCGCCTTGTCTATCTCTCCGTTGACAATCAATTCGGCAGCCTCCGCCGCGTTTGCGGCTGACTGCTCCATTTCTTTCAGTTCGCCAACTGTAAAGCAGCTCAGTACCCAGTCAGCAAGACTATAGTCCGGGTGCGGCTTGGCGCCTATACCTAATTTTATACGGCAGAAATCGCTGCTCTCAATCATGTCTATAATGTTTCGCATGCCGTTCTGCCCTCCGTGTGACCCCTTGCGGCGGATTCGCAGCTTTCCTGGGTCAAGCGATATGTCATCGCACATTACCAGCAGACGTTCCGGCGGTATTTTGTAATACCGCATTATCTCGTCCACCGCCTGTCCCGAAAGATTCATGAATGTCTGCGGTTTGGCTAAAATAATCCGCTGTTCTCCGCAAATTCCGTCGCCAGTAAGTGCGTGAAATTTAAGACGGTCAACCGTGATGCCGAGTCGCTTTGCCAGCGCGTCCGCAGCCATAAATCCCGCGTTGTGGCGAGTTCCCTGATATTTTCTGCCCGGATTGCCAAGTCCCACCACCAGCCAGTCTATATTTTTTGGCTTATTTATGCCGAACATTTTTTTCACTCCGTAAAAAAATATATTAGAGCCTGTTTAGAATCTCTCCACACGCGTCCTGCTTGCATCTTTTCCGCCATATTTTGCCAAAATCCTCGTTAATACACAAAGTATTGCCTGCGGTTTTGGCTGCATCTGGCGAAAAATCTTACGGCGCATGACGC
>JAEEGL010215817.1_pt1 | contig 21509 bp, 15 predicted proteins | sample 9134231 | NCBI WGS metagenome assembly JAEEGL01 (sample SAMN16246548, study PRJNA631951) | gut metagenome | biome: gut microbiome; feature: rumen; material: fiber-attached | host: Bos | place: Iran: Karaj | collected 2018-10
CGCACAGGACGAGGATGTGTTGTTTTTCTTACGCAGAGGACTTATCAAACATATTGGAGAATCCCGCGTACAGCAAGCCCTCAACCGTTGGACACGTGCCGAATTTGCTTCGTTTGATGTAGTCAAGCATTTGATCGGACATTTACAGCATAACAAAGCGGCCAAGGCCGCCCGTTTTTTTGATTTTATTGACTCGCTGGATGATTTTTCTACGGCGCGTATAGTAGACACCCATGTTCCGGTAGGTAAAATGGTACGGGGTCTTGTGCAAGTTAAATTGACCCAACGCAAAACACAATCCGGCCTACCGTTGGAGGAAGCGCGTGAGTTGGTCCGGCAATTGCGAACGCTCAAGCACTTGCAGGTATGCGGTTATATGGCCATCGCTCCGCAGGAAGCGCCGGCTCAAGAATTGCGGCAGTTGTTTGCCCCCATCCGCGAAGCATTTGAGGCTGATTTTCCCCCCGGGCAGGAACGTTATTTATCGCTGGGGATGAGTGCAGATTTTGAAGTGGCAGTAGAGGCAGGGTCTACCCTGCCCCGAATCGGCAGTAAATTATTCGCCGAATAACTAAGGAGACCGTTATGATTATCAAAGTCCGTTTAATCCCCACCACCGGGCGCAACGAGGTCATCAGCCGTATCGGCAGTGTGTTGCGCGTAAAAATCCAAAATAAAAAGGTGGATGACGAGCCGGCCAACGCTATGATGAAAACTTTTTTGTCTGATTTTTTCAATGTCAAAGAAGAAAGCATTATCATTGTAAAAGGGAATAAAGGCAAAGAAAAAACGGTGGAAGTGCGCGATAAAAGCGAAGAAGAATTGCGCCGCATTATGGATTCTATCCCGTAGGTTTCACGGATTTTGTATAAAACCCCCGCCAAAATAGCGGGGGTTTTTACATGCCTTTTGAAAGATGTCCCTTTTGGCGGACACAAATTTAGTACAATATTTCTATGCAAGTAAAAATAAATATAGACGGCGGATCACGCGGGAACCCCGGCCCAGGGGCGGCGGCTTACGTTATCTGTGATATGAAAGGGAAAATCCTAGCGCAGGAGGGTCATTTTATTTCTACCTGCACAAACAACCAAGCCGAATATACGGCTCTCAAATTATCCCTCGTAAAAGCCCGCGAACTGGGGGCCAACGAACTTTTCATAGAATCGGACTCGCTGCTACTGGTCAAACAATTTTTAGGGGAATACAAGATTAAAAATCCGGATTTAGCCGCCCGAATGCAAACCATCCGTCATTTGGCCGCCGGACTTACCATCCACCTCAAGCACGTCTTGCGCGAATTTAATAAAGCCCCTGATGCATTGGCTAACAAAGCCATGGATGCCAAGCAGTCGCTTGGCTTTAACCCCATTGTTCACTTGCCCGAAATTGATTCTTCCCCTGCTCCTCTCGGAAATACCGTCAATGGGGTGGAAGTCAAACCGGTCATACGCAAGTCCACCAAAACCGCTAAAAAATCTCCCATGCAACCGGATTTATTCGGTTCTTTCTAATTTGCTACAATTAAAGAGGACGGCCAGATAACCGCTCCCGTGTTAGTGCGCGGGGGAGGAACTTCCGGACTCCGTAGGGCAATGTGCCGCCCGAAAGGACGGGGCGGCGGGTGAAATACCCCGCCGGACGGAAAGTGCCACAGAAAAAATACCGCCCGCAAGGGTAAGGGTGAAAAGGTGCGGTAAGAGCGCACCGCGCGTTTGGTAACAAATGCGGCCGGGCAAACCCCACATGGAGCAAGGCCAAGCCGGTTCATACGCTGCCCGCGTTCGCAACCAAGTAGGCCGCCTAGAGTAATGGTTATCCGGCCCGCAAGGGCTGACAGAATCTGGGGTATCGGCCGTCCCTTAGATTTTCCCAACCGGGTGTAAGACACCCCATAAACAGGAGCGGCTTGCTTAGGAAATCGGCCCGCACCGTTTGTCATTTTTGCTACAATATAGCCACGGGGCATGGCTCAAGTGGTAGAGCGCCCGCTTTGGGAGCGGGAGGTTCCCGGTTCAAGTCCGGGTGCCCCGATACTAGTTACCGTATGAGAAAAAAATCTGTTTACACTCGCGCTTTTAATCTGCAACACACCGACGAGGAAGTGGCTTCCGCCTTGGTTAAAGACGGTATTTTAATAATCACTTCCCTCCCCATAGAAACAGAGTTTCCGTTTTCTTCGCTCGTGTTATCGGCTAATTTAGATATGCTTTCCGACGGCTGTTTGCTACTGGAAGCCCAAGTAGGGCGCGGAGATGAATGGAGCCGGTTTTATAAATTAGGATTACTCTCGGACTTATTTAAACAAAGTTTTCCCCCGCAAGCAGATGCGTGGGGCCGCGTTGCGGTGGATGAACTACGCCTTAAACGCCCGGCCGATAAATTCCGCTACCGTTTGTGTATCGAGGGGGATGTATCGTTGCGTTTGCTCGCTTCCTGCGGGTTACGGGAACCGTTTGAATATGATGAAGCAAAAGCCGCCCGTTTGCCGGCCGGTTCGCTCAATATTCCCATTTGGCCCATTTCCCAAAAAGAACAACCCTGGGAAGAAAAAAACCGCATTTGTAGCCCGGTATCTCTCTACATGGCTTTACACACACTGGGCCGGCCGGTCGGTTTACGTAAAACCATGCATGAGGTCTATGACCCTTCCGCCGATATCTTTGGCAACTGGGTATTCAATACCGCTTTCGCCGCCGAACAAGGAACTGAATCCTATGTGCGGCGGTTTTCGTCGTTAACGGAGTTAAAAAAATACTGCACCAAAAAAAGTATGGTCGTCGCCAGTATTGCTTACAAGGCCGGCGAACTTCCTGATGCAGCCCAACCCCAAACAAAAGGGCATCTGGTCGTCATACACGGCTGGAAAAAGGGCCGGGTGCTAGTGGCAGACCCGGCAGCTCCCACAGCGGCCGAGGTCCTTCGCGAATACGACGCAAAACCGTTTGCGCGCGCCTGGTTACAAAACAAAGGTGGCGCCGCTTACATCATTCAAATACCATGAAAAAAATACTATTTTTGTTAAGCACTGTTCTTGTGTTTGGCGCGTGTGCCAAACAGACCGCGCCCGATACACTCATCGTGGCGCACAAAGGGGAAATGGAATCCCTGGACCCGGTATACTCCTACGACGGCGTTACCCACGGTATGCTGATTAACGTGTATGATACACTTTTAAAATTTGACGGCAGTTCCCTCACCCGGTTGGTCCCGTCTTTGGCTACCCAAGTCCCCAGCGTAGAAAACGGACTCCTCTCTGCCGACGGACGTACCTACACATTCCCCATTCGCACGGGGGTTAAATTTCACGACGGGCGTGAATTAACGCCGGAAGATGTGCGTTATTCGCTGCTGCGTTTTCTACTCTCAGATGTTTCCGGCGGGCCGTCCAGTTTGCTCTTGGAACCCATTTTAGGAGTGTCTTCTACCCGTAATGACCGGGGCGAAATTGTTGTGGATTTCCAAGAGGCCGCCAATGCCGTACGGGTGGAAGGTAATAACGTAATCGTTACGCTCAAACGTCCGTTTGCACCGTTTCTGTATATTTTAGCCCGGTGGGGCTATGTGATTAACAAATCCTGGGCTGTGGAACGGGGGGCTTGGGACGGACGCGAAGCAACGTGGAAACAATTTAATAATTTTGCCAAAGATACCTCTCCCTTATTTAACCAAGCCAATGGTACGGGACCGTTTCAAATCGCTCGGTGGGATATTGCCGCCAAACGTTTAACGCTGGCTGCCAACGAAAATTATTTTGCGGGTGCACCGAAACTCAAAACCATCTTGATGATGACGGTAGATGAAGCCAGCACCCTGCGCTTGATGTTGGAATCCGGCGATGCGGACGTAGCCGAAATCTCCCCTAAATTTATTTCTCAACTAAAGGGCAGTTCCACTATAGATTTGTACGACAACCTGCCGCGGTTGCGCACAGACCCGGTTATCTTCTTTACGTTGGATATCAATATGGATGCCAACCCCGATGTCGGCTCCGGCAAGTTGGACGGACAAGGCATTCCCGCCGATTTCTTTGCCGACAAAGATTTGCGCCAGGCGTTTGCCTATGCGTTTGATTACGAGGCCTTTTTGAAGGAATCTATGGAAGGCCGCGCCGAAATGGCCCTTGGCCCGGCCCCGGCGGGTCTTGTCAACTATGATAACAGTTTTAAACGCTACTCCTTTGATTTAAAAAAGGCCGAAGAACATTTCAAAAAAGCCTGGGGCGGAAAGGTATGGGAAAAAGGATTTAAATTTACCATTACCTATAACACCAGCGGTGAAATGCGCCAAATTGCCAGCGAAATTCTAAAACGTAACGTAGAGAAATTAAACCCCAAATTTCAGATTGATTTGCGCGGGGTGACATGGCCGGCATTCTTGGAGAAAACAGCCCGCCGACAAATGCCCATGTGGGCGCGCGGCTGGGTAGCCGATTACGCCGATGCACACAATTTCTATTTCCCGTTCTTGCACAGCCAAGGGCGGTATGCGTTATCACAAGGATATAAAAATCCGCAAGTAGATGCACTGATTGAACGGGCGGTGGCCGAAACCGACCCGGCCCGGCGCAACGCCTTGTACAAGCAAGTGCACAACCTCATGCACGAGGACGCTATGCAAATTTACACTGTCCACCCTACGGGCCTGTGGGCCATGAACAAAAAGGTAAAAGGATTTGTGGACAACCCCGTTTACATGGGCATTTACTTCTACCCCATGTATAAGGAGATAAACAAATGAAAAAAATTTTGAAGATATTTCTAGGTTTAGTGTTATCACTTGTATTGCTGCTTGGTTTGTTATATGGTTTTTTGATTATTGCCTCTTGGCCGCTACCCCGTGCTGATGTGCGTTTACATATTTTAAAAGACTACAAAGGCAGTATTGCAGATGCGGATAAGGTCCTTGAGAGTATTTGCTCGGTCCCATATTTCGCAAGGGACATCACCGAATTTGGGGCTTACGCAGTGCGGTGTTATGCAAAAGTAAAACTGGAAAATTACCAAGAAGCTCTTGCGGATTGTGATGAAGCCCTCTCTATTTCTCATCCCAAAAAGATAATGCTCGCAGATCTTTATGGGTATAAAGGCTTCGCGCTACGAAACTTGGAAAACTACCAAGAAGCTCTTACCAACTATACAAAAGCCATTGAATTAAAACCCAAAACTGTTTGGCTATATCCCGAAAGAGCCATGGCCAAAGCAGGTCTGGACGATTATGAAGGAGCTATGAAGGATTTGAATTATGCCTTAAAATTAAATCCTAATGACTCAATAGCATATATGGGGCGGGCTTACGTCAAACAAATGAGCGGAGATTATAAAGGAGCGGTGGAGGATTTTACCAAAGCCATAGAATTACTTCCCAACCCCAATTCAGATGGAACGTTATATGCTGCCAGGGCCCGCGCCAAGGCTCACCTGAACGATTACGAAGGAGCTGTGCAAGACTTGCTCCGCGCCATGGAACTAGAACCCGAGGGTATCAAAATTGATGGAACAACAATACAGCTGGGAGCAGACTATCAACAAGAATGGTTGAAAACTCTTATTAGGGCTCTTCTTAAAAGAGAAATGAAAGATTATAAGGGGGCGGTAGAAGATTTCACCCGGGCCATAGAATTAGATCCTAATCAAGATAAAGCTGGAGGCATTCACCATCTCCGCGCTGAGACGAAACGAACCTTAGGAGACATAAAAGGAGCTAACAAAGACGAACAAAAAGCCCAACAATTAAAAGCCTCCTTTAAAATGCCCTAAAATTTTCCCTAAAAAACCCCCTGCCTAGGCAGGGGGTTTTTTAAAAGCTCATCCAAGGGCCATCCCCTCTTATTGGTATTTCTGCAGGACAGCCTCTTTAGCACCGGAAGCATACACATTGTAATCTATTTGTTGGAAAATAGAATCTTTCTGTTCCAATTCATAGACGTATCCTTCCTGGATGCGGTTACCTTGAATCTGCTCGTACAGTTCATTAAAGCGCTTGATGTGGTCCTTGGTACGCTTGGTAGAATATTCCTTAGCCGTACCAGTCGTCATCAGGAACGCCCAATCGGACGATTGCATCAGCACCAGTTCCCGCGCCAATTGGTTGAGCGCGCGGCGCAGAAGTCCTTCGGCATTGGGAAACTTATTAGCCAGTTCCATCATTCGTTCGGAGGCCTTAATCAAATGGCGGTAAATCCAATCGTTACCGCTATTAAGCCACACGTCGTGGTATCCTTTATCCCCCCACGAAGACATAGACGGCTGCACCACTTGGTTCTGCGGGTACATTTCCAAATATTCGCTGGGGGTAATCAACTTGACTTCATCCTGGTCGTAATAAATTTTCTTGAACAGGTATTCCAAGAAATCAATTCCTTCGTACCACCAGTGACCGTACAATTCCGCATCATACATAGAAACCACCAGCGGTTTGCGGTCAATAATCGTGCTTAAATATTCAATCTGCTTTTGGCGGTTAAACATAAAGTTACCGGCATGCTGGGCGGCCACTTCCCGCGCGGCATACGGGTCGTACGCCTGCTTTTGGTTCAAGGCCACTTTCCCGGTAATTTTATGGTATTTCATACCGATATTGCGGCGCACACCGTCGGAATGCAGATAGGGTTTAATATAATCGTAATCCAAATCATACCCCAAATCGCGATAAAACTCCCGGTAGCGCGGATCGCCGGGATAACCTGTTTCGGCACTCCACACCTGTTGGGCAGATTCCATATCCCGCGCGAAAGCGGCCACACCCGTTTGCGGGCAATATACCGGCGCATAAATACCGTACTTCGGCCGCGGAGTACCGTGCAAAATACCATGGGCCTCGGTAAAGAAAAACCGGATACCTTCGGCACGTAAAAATTTATCGTCGCCCGGATTATAGGCACATTCTGCTAGCCAAATTCCGCGCGGGCTTTTACCAAAGCGACTGCGGTAATCGTGTGCGGCAATTTTGATTTGGGCATTGACACTTTCCTTATGCACCATGAGCGGCAAATACCCGTGGGTGGCACAACACGTAATAATTTCCAACTTGCCCATATCCTGGAATTTTTTGAAACCCTCTAACACATGTCCGTGATAGCGGCTTTCAAACAAATCTTGGTAACGGCGGAATTTATTAAAATACATCCGCGCGACGCCTTCAAATTCAGTTCCTTGCGTGCGGTTCAGTTCTTTCTGTGAGAGTTCCACCCGCCGATTCAAATACTGGCGGAAACGCTCAATCAAAAGCGGATCCTCCATCATATTACACAACGGCGGCGTGAGCGTCATGGTCAGGCGGAAATCAGTTCCTTCTTCCGTTAAATTCTCAAAAACATTGAGTAGCGGAATATACGTCTCCACCATGGCTTCATAGAACCAGTCTTCTTCCAAAAAGTCCGGATACTCCGGGTGCTTGATGAAAGGTAAATGCGCATGCAATACAAGCGCTAAATAGCCCTTTTCGTTTCCCATAATTACTTTCCCTGTTCGCGCAGTGCCTTGATATTGATGTGACGCGTTTTATCGCCCTTGGCATTACGGGCATGAATGGGCAAATCCACCACGCTACCGGCTGGTAAATGCTGGCGGATAGAGAATTTACCTTCTTTTAGTTCAATATCCTTACCGTTGATGGACACGATGGCATTTTTGGAAGCAGAACCGTAAATAATAATTTCGCAATCAGCTTTGAGCCAGATGTCTTCCTCTTCTTCCACTTTATCCAAATGCAACGCAAAAGAAGACCAGGAACTTGGCGCGCCGGAGGAGGTTAATTCCGTTAATTTCCACCGTTGGCCCAATACTTGCATCCGCTCGCTAGCTCCCATGCCAATATAATCGGCTCCGGAAAGTTTTAAGAGTTTTTGGAAATCTCCCTCTACAATCATCCATTTATCGTCGATAACATCGGAAATCCGTCCGGGCGGCAGAGCTGTCATATTGCTGCGCGAAACCAAAATAAATCGTCCATCCGCAGTTACATACCCCAAATCGGCTACATATGACCGTCCCGATTGCGGTGCATTGATATACCAACTGCGCGCCTCAAAAATAACCGGCAAATCATAATGGCAAACGTCATTTGTCCCGTCAAATAACGGCAAATCTGTTACGTCATGCAAGCGGATTACCGTGCGGGCTGCCCGTAAGGTATCTTCCCCGTATTGGCTTTTAATACAATCCAACGTATCAACGGTAATTTCCCAAAACAAGAACAACCAGGCCGGGTCTTTGGGCAACAAAAAGCTTTCCGTTTTACCATATCCCGCCGGGATATCTGCTTCTGCCCGGGCATCTTTGTGCAAGGGCCTGACTAACGCCCCTGAAGATAAATTCTGATCCATAAGTTTTTCCCCTTTTTCTGCGTGTAATAATTTTGCTGATCTGTTTTATTATACCATTTTTGGAGTAGAAACAAATCCCCGTTCGGGCCATTTAAAAACAAAAAAATCCCCCAAGGGATCCCCGGGGGAAGTACTGTGCAACCTGCCTTCCGTGTGCTAAGGCAGGGGGAACACAAATCTAATTGGAGTGTCCGTCAAAATGATGGTAGAAATCTCCCCATTTCACGGGAACATTTTGAGACACATGTTCGGCAATTTCCTTAAGCGAAACCAGTCTATCCGGATACGCAGGGAAATAGTACATGTGGTCTACGATGTGCATACACTCGGTGGGCAACGGTTGGGAAGTTCCGCCCATCCAATCCAACACCTCATATAACCACGTTAATACCTGGCCCAAATCCGCTTCTTTTGGGTCTTGTTGCAACAGCATAATCAGCCGTCCGTGAATTGCTTCCACATATCCTACATCTGTAGAAAAATTAGGGTATTTTTCTTTGAGTTTGGCTAACTCTTTCTCAGCCCGTTGTTGGGCTTCCAACGCGTTTCGTTGCAGTTGCTCAATCGGATTTGTAGAGTTTTCCACCATTTCCAACTGCTCGTGAATCTGGGCCACTTCTTCCGCGGATGGATTATTAAAAGTGACACGTTGGGCCATGGTCAACGCAGGTAATAAGACAAACATGCTAAGTACGGTTGCTTTGTTTAACATAAAAATTTCTCCTTTAAATACCTTCCTTCACTAAAAGTATACTTGTTTGCTACATACTTTGCCAGAGTCTTTAGACCTAAATGCGTCTAGGTCTTTGGACCTATATTTACTTTATCGCCGGCAGATAAATCTTGTCATACCCATCCATACCATTCGACAGCCTCACTAAAATTTGCTATACTGGTGGTGTATTTTTATTAATTGTGACGCGGAGACAATATGATAACTCTTAAAAAGGAAAACTTTATTCATACCCCCCCCCCCGCAGGTTGATTTTTTTTTTAGTATCCCCTGAAAAAAGAAACTCCCTAAACCAAGTTTGGAATGAAAGTAGAAATGTTCGATCTGCCATTCCTCATTACAACACCGGGTTTACACTGATTGAACTACTCGTCGTAGTTTTAATTATCGGCATATTGGCGGCTGTGGCCGTACCGCAATATCAATTTTCCGTTTATAAAACAAAACTGCTTCAGTTAATGCCGTTGATGAAATCCGTCCGGCAAGCCAACCAAGTATTTTATATGCACAATGGATATTACACGAACGACTTTACTGCGTGGGACATAGACATGCCGCCCGGTGCCACCCGAACGGGAGCTGAACAGGGCGCCGCAACTATTGTTATTCCCGGCGGTATTCATTTAAATTTGGTATCTGCCGCGGTGGAGGGAGCTTCACTGCCGCGTGTACAAGGAACAATATCAGGGGTTCCCGCCACTTTGCACGTATTTTATGAGTCGGGCCAATGGAAATGCTACCCCCGCGGCACCGATATGGGCTGGCGTTTATGTAAAGCACTGGGTTGCACCACCCGGCCCCCTACTAGCGGAGCTGGATGCAATTTTACTTTGTAACTCTCTATTACGCACAAAGGGCACGCTTACAGGCGTGCCCTTTGCGACACAATTTCCTCCGTCGTTTTATAACACCAACGTGTCTTCCATATCCGGTCCGGTGGAGATCAGCGCGATCTTCGGATGCGGATAGACCTCGGCCGATAACGCCCGCAAATCCGCCAAGAATTGCTTGGCTTGCGGCGTAAAATCTTCCTCTTTTTTCACGCGGTCGTTTCCAGGGAACATATCAATGTGCGTAATGGCAATTTTGGTACAGTTATTAATCATAATCGCACGCGAAGCGGAACGTTTTTCAAACTCTCCCACCCGGCGCAAGCGTTTACTTACGCTGCCAATTTCGTGCCCCTTGGTATGGTAGATCTCCAATTCTTTTTCATCGGAAATTTCTTTTTCCAACGGCCCGGGGCCCACGCGCGTGATATAGGGCTTAAATACCACATACACATCCCGCACGCTCTTGGGGCCGAGTCCGGCTTCGCCCAAAAACGTGCTGGCGGTTGTATCGCGCGACGTAACAAACGGATATTCCCCGTGCAGAAGAGATAATTTAATACCTTGCGTACCTTCCAACAAAATATGGCCGCCTTTATCCAAGCACGCATTTAATAGTTCCGGAACTTCTTGAATATAATCTTTCAATAGCGGCTCATCTTTGGCAAATTTAATGTCACGCCGTTCAATACGTTCTTTGACGGCTTGCCCGAGCCCCGTCCCTACACTGCCGATATGACTCATAAAGTGGCTCGCGCCGCGTTCGGCGGCGGTTTGTTCATCCGTAATAAGGACAGCATACGGGTCAATAATCAGACGGTCCTGGGTGTTGGTTTTTTTGACTTCGTCCAACAGCCACTCCGTTTTGGTATAAGCCCCAGCCCCTAACACCAGTTTGGTTTTTGGGTTTAAAAATCCGGACGGAATATTTTTAAGCGTGTATGAAACTCCGTTTTGCACCACCGTATGTCCGGCATTAGGGCCTCCCACGCGCACGCAATAATCATAATTTCCCTTGTAAGAGAGGTAGGCCGCAATTTTGCCTTTTCCTTCATCTCCGGCTTGTCCGCCGCATACTAAATCAATCATGTTTATTTTCCCCTTGCTAGTTGTTCGGCTAGCCCGATGTAATTTTCCGGCGTTAACGCACCTAGCCGGTTTTTAAGTTCACGGTTGATTTCCAACCGGCTAATGAATTGCCACCATGCCTCGGCGGTTATCATACGACCCCGGGTAAAATCGCGCAATTTTTCATATGGATTTTTTTCTCCCGCGGCCCGTAAAATTGTTTGAAACGCTTCGGCCAATACTTCCGGGTGGGCCTTTACTTCCCGTAAAGCCGACGCCCGGTCAAAAGCCGTTTTATTGAGTCCACCTATAATAGACCCATACGCTACCGCCATATAACCAAATACCACCGCCATATTACGTAACACGGTAGAATCCGTCAAATCCCGCTGCAGGCGCGAAACGGGTAACTTGTTGGCCAAAAAATCACACAACGTATTGGCTAATTGTAAATTTCCCTCGGCATTTTCAAAATCAATGGGGTTTACTTTTTGCGGCATCGTGGAAGAGCCCACTTCGCCCGCAATCACCCGCTGCCGCACCAGTCCGGCAGAAATATATTGCCACATATCACGGCAAAAATCTATCAAAATGACGTTCGTTCGACGCAAATTGTCAAACAGTTCGGCATAGGTATCGCGCGGATCAACTTGAGTAGAAACAGCCGTACGAACGATTTTGATTTTACGTCCTTTATTCAACATACCCACCAAACGGTCCGCCGTGCGCGACCAATCGACAGACGGAAAAGCCACTGCGTGGGCATTAAAATTTCCTACCGCTCCCCCAAACTTGCACGAAATTTGCCGGGTACGCAGTTGGTCTATCTGCCGCGATAAACGGTCCGCAAACACGCGGATTTCTTTACCAAAGGTTGTGGGTACGGCCGGCTGGCCGTGCGTGCGCGCCAACAAAATGGAACGGGCTTCGCGGCGGGCTAACTGCAACAGAGATTGTTGAATTTGGAGCAGCAAAGGAAACAATCCTTTTTCCAATCCGTCCGAAAGCATTAAAGCGTAAGAAACACTGTTGACGTCTTCACTGGTCAAGGCAAAATGGAGCCAATTTTGCCGCTTTTTCAACGGCGTACGGTCAAAACGCAGGCGCAAGAAATATTCCACGGCCTTTACATCGTGTTTAGTAGCCAGAATATGTTTGTATCCGTTAAATTCCAAGGCATGTAACAAGGCTAAATCTTCCGCAGATAATTGGCCGAGTTTACCCAATAATTTTTTTTCGGCAGCGGTAAGCGGCGGGCAATGCGGCAATTTTAAAGAAGATAAAACTTCCAGCCACGCCAATTCCACCCGCACGCGGCAAGCAGCTAAAGCAGACTCTCCCATGCAAGCGCACAGGGTTTCCAACCGGCCGGCGTAGCGGCCGTCTAACGGACACAGGACCGTATTTTCCATGTTAATATTTTAGCAAAAATAAGGCCCCCGGGGGCAGATGGAAAAATATTTTTCCCCGTTTTTTGCTACAATGTGCACAGGGGGATGTATGAAAAACCCCAAACAATGACCTTTGAGGACACTATGAAAAAAATCAGTATCGTTATTATGGTGGCGGCTTTAGCTGCAATTTCTGTTTCCTTATATAAATCCTATAAGGACCTGATGGAAGAAAGCGTTCCCGTGCCCGAGGGAGAAGTTACCGTCCCCTACGCCGATTCTACTTTTCAAAACGTGCAAGAGGCCTCTTCTCTTGCATTAGAAGTTTTACCCACTATGGCCAGCACATCAACCGCTAAAAATCAAGTGTGGGCCGGTGCCTTTCAATTGGTATGGAATGATTTGGCCAAAGAACTGAATAAGGCCCCTATTGAATTTGCCGATTCCAAACCGCAAATTGTACAACTTTTAAACAAGAGTCCGTTTAGCGAGCAAGATTTATCTCCTCGGGCGTATTATACAAAATGGGGCCTCGTTTCGCCGGCCTTGAAACGGGAAATAGAAAAAGGAGTTTACGATAAATTCCACGAAAAAAGCCGCATTTTAAACGACTTTAAGTGGACCCGCCGGCCCGACACCTACGTTTTGTATGCCATGCTGAAAAAGGACCTGGAATATAAGGCCAAATTTAATAAACTGGGATCTGCCCCTTTCCAAGGCAGCCGCAAGCAAGTGGCCTATTTCGGTGTAACCGATAAGGATACAAACTCATCTTTACGAAGCTCGGTACGGGTTTTGTTTTACAACAACCGTGAAGATTTTGCGGTTACATTGCAATCGAAACAGGGCGACCTCATCCACTTGTACAGAACACCCGGCAACAAACCGCTGGACCAAGTCTATGCGGAGATGAAACGAAAGGCCGCGCCACACCCCGGTGGCCTGGGCGAAACGGATGAATTTAAAGCACCCAAGTTGGATTTCAACGCCAAGCAGGAATTTTCGGAACTTTACAATCACTTAATTGTCCCTTCCCATTTTGTCATTACAAAAGCACTGGAAGCCATCCAATTCAAAATGGATGAAACAGGCACCCAATTGGTGGCTGAAGCAGCGATGGAGATGACAGAGTCGGCTAGCATATGGGAACCTCCCCACTATTTCCACTTTACAGGTCCGTATGTGATTTTTATGGAAGAACCCGGCAAACAACCGTATTTTGCCGCACGCATTACGGACCCGGCCGCTTTAAATAAGCGTTAAAGAATATTTTTTCGGCCCAATCTGAGTTTTACCAACGGCAAACTCTCCGGTATAAGCCGGAGAGTTTGTATAGCGTATTGCCAAACTTTATCTCGCATCTGTCAAGCGGTTTTACCGACGGAGAAAAGTGCCCCAAATAGTCCCCACCTTTTGCCTAATTCTTTCTGCGTAACCTTATGGCCTACCAGCAACTTGCCTTCCGTTTTTCGCGATTCAACATTCAAATTCTCTTCTGAGATTTGCGAAAAATATTATAGAATAGTATATAGGTGGAATTGTTGGATAAAGATTTAAATTTACCGGTGAGGGACATGGATAAGGATTTTAAAAAAATTATAGGCAAAATTAAAAGATTTTTATTCATAATGCTAACGGTACAATTGTTCTGCTGTTACCGTGGGAGTATTGTGTGGGCTTCGGAATATGCTTCGCTTATAGAGGCAATACAAGCCACGACCACCCCAAGGACATACACCCTTGATGCCAACGAAATATCCCCAACGGTTCTGGGAAGTATCGGGAGGTGGAATTCCGTTCTCACCATAAATGGCGGCACCGGGAATTATGGAATAGACAATACTTCAACGACAGCCGATACAAGACTTTTTGTAAACAAAAACCAAACTCTCTACTTACAGAATCTTGGAACTTATACTACAACCACTTCAAATTCTATTGTGGATGGAGTAGATATCATTACGGACGTCACAGTCGGAAATTCCGTGAATAATTTCGGACTCACCAGCGATAGAGTCGGATTCCTCAGATCGGCAGGAACTTCACACATTTCCAATTCTGTTTTTTATAATAACCGTGGTAAATTCGGCGGATCACTACAAAACAGAGAAAACGGAACGATGTCTATCATCGGTTCTGTTTTCGTTGAGAATTCTTCGCCTCAGGGGGCAGTTCATAACGATGGTATCAACAACATAACTCAAATTTCGGACTCTATATTTTATAACAATACAGCAACCGCCCAAACTTCCGGCGACACGGACTTAATAAATCGCAGTGGCAGTGCTATTTATAACAAACCCGAAAGAACGATAGACATTATTTCCGGTTCCCAATTTGTCGGTAACAATACCATTTCCACGGCTGAAGGTCAGCAAACGGGGACAATATATAATGGCGGTATAATTGGCGAAATATCAAATTCCGTATTTTATAACAATAGTAATCAAAGAGGATCTGCCTTAAATAATATAAGCGGAAGTACGGTAACAACCCTATCCAATTCAACCTTTGTCCAAAATACTGCCCAAGGCTCCGGGGCTGCGCTATTGAATGCCAGCGGTTCAGCTGTCGGAACAATAACCGATTCTCTTTTTACTTCCAACACCGCCACATCCGACGGAGGTGCCATTTATAACGCAGGTACGATTACCGATTTAGCAGGTACCTATACCTCCAACAGCGCTACGGCCAACGGTGGGGCAATAAACAATATCGGCACGATAACCACATTAGCAGGTACTTATGGTTCTAACAATGCGGCCAACGGTGGGGCAATCTATAATACCGGCACAATCAGTGATTTGTCCGGTACTTACACTTCCAACAGCGCTACGACAAACGGCGGTGCATTGTATAATAACGGTACGATAACCCAGGCAATCAGTGCAACGTTCGGCGGGGATAACACCTCAGACGGTAACAGTGCAGATTTAGGCGGAGCAATTTACAACGAGACAGCGCAAATAATATCTATAGACGCTACTTCGGCGTTTAAAAATAATCGTGCAACGACCGATGGCGGTGCCATTTACAACGCGGGTACGATTACCGATTTAGCAGGTACCTATACCTCCAACAGCGCTACGGCCAACGGTGGGGCAATAAACAATATCGGCGCGATAACCACATTAGCAGGCACTTATGGTTCTAACCAGGCGGCCAACGGTGGGGCAATCTATAATACCGGCACAATCAGTGATTTGTCCGGTACTTATACTTCCAACAGTGCTACGACAAACGGCGGTGCTATTTACAACATGGGAACTGTCACCATTACATCTTCCAATGGCGCCGATACCCTATTCAGTGGCAACCAAGCCAACAGTATTTCAAATGCCTTGTATAATAGCGGAACAGTTAACCTGAACGCGGGCGCCAATAGTTTCATCACTTTTAACGATAAGATAACCGGCTTGAACGGTGCGATTGTCCTTGATGGCGAGGGAATTGTTGAGTTTAATGACACCGTGACCGGTAACAATGTAACGTTAAATTCAGGCACGTTAAAATTGGGGGTAGCAAATAGTATCGCGGATGCGACGAATTTTACCGCAAACGGTGGGATGTTGGATTTGCGCAACAATGCGGCAGAGAACTATCAATTAGGGCAAGGCACGACAATCAGCAGTACGGTAGCTTTGGCAATAGATGTAAATTTAGCAGGGGCCACCCCGGTAGCGGATATAATCATGGCAAAGGATGCCGGAGCTGTCAGCGGAACAGGCAGTTTTGTTTTTTCGTCAGCAAATATCAACATCATGAACTATGCTGATACAAAAATACCGTTATGGGTACAAGTGACGGATGAATATTTACGGAATCATGCAGGATTGGGTTCAAATGCAAATATAACGATAACAGGCAATGAACCTGAAAGTTACCTCGTCACATATGAAACATCCCACGATAGTATAAATGCGGGTTTCCTGAAATTTGAACATGATACTTTAGAGAACGCAATAGCCTCGGCAATAACGGAAAAAGCGTATACTATGGGTAGTAATGATGTTCTGACAAGTACCCCTGCATTAGGCGGTACCAGTTTAACCATAAACGGAAACACGGCGGGATATTCTATCACCGGTGATACAGGTACAGGTATAGCAGTTGGAAATGGCCAAACCTTATCATTAAACAACATAGGCATAGATAATTCTGGCAATGTGACCGGCGCGGGATTTAATAATTTTTCCACAGCGCTAGCCAATGCCGGGAATGGAACTATCAATCTCTATAACACTAAGTTTAGTGGTAATACTACCGATATTGATAACGACGGAACAGTTAATATGTCCGGTACGGTTATATTTGATAATGTCCAGGGAACAGGCACGCTAAATGTAACGAAAGACAGTAGCGACAATGCTTCTTCCGTAACGGTAAACAATAGTTTAGAACAAAATAATATAACGGTAGAAAGCGAAAATACATTAACGAACAATAATGCAACCATCACCGCTAATGCGAACTTAAATAACGCGGGAACCATAACGGGTACGGGCACCAGTTCCCTTGTGATAAACGGTGATTCTGTAAATACAGGTACTATTGAACAGGGGACTGTTACAACTGCCGCTTCGGCCACGCTGACAAATAATGGAACTGTGACCGTCAATAACACCTTGAATAATGATGGATCAATTGTCGGCGATTCCGGTGTACTAAATATAAACGCGACCACAACAAATGCAGGTACAATCGAACAAGGAACGTTGTTAACCGGCAATGGAATCACCCTCACCAACACCGGCGATATTACGGTAAAAACAACGTTAACCAATAACGGCACAATTGATAATAATAACCACTTGACGTTAGCCGGTACCAGTATGACTAATGCCGGCACTATAAGCGGCACCGGGACAACCGATATCACCGGAACAGTGACCAATGGCGGCACTATTTCTCAGAAAGAAATAAACGTATCGGGTAGCGGTCAGCTGACATCTCATGCAGGTACTCTTACAGCTACAGACGGCATAACAAACGACGGTACCTTGGAATTAACCGGCGGTAATATTACCAGTGAAATATTGGGTACAAGCGGAACGACCCATATTGCCGGTAATGTAACCAATAGTGCCAACCATTCCATTGCCAATACCGTTGACGTAGAAACAGGCGCCACATTAACCACCGCGGCCAGTGCCCTGTTGAACGCAACAAACAACGACGGCACGCTAGAATTCACCGGCGGCACTGTTGCAATGGACATTTCAGGATCGGGTGTAGTAGAAATCGCAAGCAGCGTCCAAAATGCAGCCGATATTACACAAAATTCTATAACCGTTCATAGCGGTCAAACACTAACCAATAATAGCGGGGCCGGTATAACCACTACGGATACCGCTGCCGGTGCAGGATTTCAAAATAGCGGGATTGTATTTAATAGCGGCTCCATTTCAGCCGCAGGCGGTAGCAATACCGGTTCCATCACCGGGAATGGAATATTTACGAATAATGGGGCTCTCACCAACAGCAATACGATAAACCAACATGTTATCACCAATAGCGGCACCATTAATACCAATTCGGAGAATTTAATAGCGGCAAGCGGTATTGTTAATAACGGTACCTTGGTATATAATGCCGGCAGTAAGACCATCAGTGATATTACGGGCGATGGTAGCGCCAATTCCCATGTTGAATTAAGAGTAAATGCACCGTTTACCATTGATAATACGATTTCAAATACGTATGTTGACTTATATAATTCAACTTTGAGATTTGGTAATAGTGGCGATATCTCGGGTGCTACGGCGTTCAATGTCAACGGCGGTGCCATGGATTTGATTGACGGCAGTATTACTTCTACCGATCTTGGAACCGTGAACCTCAACGCCCCCCCAAGTATCGGCATAGATTTAGATTTAAGCACTCTAACTTCCGATTCTTTTAGCGCGATTGTGAATAATAATGGCGGTATATTCAATATCAGTCAGGTCAATGTGTTGGGTACTACCACCCAAGATAACATCCACGTCCACTTGGGTGACATGACGCAATTAGGCCAAGCCAATGTGACTTCCGATACCTTTGAATTACCATCCATTATGACGCCTATCCGCAGAATTAACGGACGCATCGAAAATGGTTGGTTAACCTACTCGGGAGGATCTGGCACGGATATAACTGACTTCAATCCGGCCGTGTTGGCCACTCCGGTGGTTGCACAAGCCGGTATACAGGCAGTCATGGCTCATACTTTCCAACATGCTTATGAACATACGGATTGGTATACCAAATTTCCTGCGGAAGAAAGATTCGCTATACTCAATGGTATCCCCCATGCAACCCATGAGATTGCCAAGAGTGGTGACTATGATAAGTTAAATCTAAGCAGCCAATATGCGGACAATTTGGCAATATGGTTTAAATCATATGCTACATTTGAAGATATGCCGCTACGGCCCGGACCGAAAGTAGATGTCAATTCGTACGGGTCTTTGGTAGGAATTGATTCCAGTTTTCAAGATTGGGGCCGCGATTGGTATGGTGTTACCACCGGGTACATTGGATATAACGGAGCCCATATGGACTATCCGGAGGTTAAGTCCTCTCTGGACGGAGGGCTGTTCGGCCTAACTCAAACTTTCTATAAAAATAATTTCTGGTCAGGCGTTACCGCCCATGTAGGGACCAGCTTCGTAGACACCCGCACGATGTACGGACGTGAAAATTCAACTCTGTTTGCAACCGGGTTCGGTACTCAGACCGGTTATAACATTGAGTTGGGTGATGGCAATTTTATCATTCAGCCCATTTGGCTGATGAACTACGGTATGATTAAGACGTTTGATTATACGAACGCGGCCGGGGTAAAAATTGATCCTAAACCGTTGCATACCGTCCAATTGAATCCAACATTGAGATTGGTAGGAAATGTGAAGGGATGGCAGCCCTATGCTGCCGTCGGAATGGTTTGGAACTTAATGGGCAAGACACATGTCATGGCAGATTCCGTAAAATTGCCCGAGATGAGTGTCAAACCGTATATGCGGTATGATGTGGGCGTACAAAAAACAATTGGCGACAGATTTACCGGATTTATACAAGCCATGGGCTACAATGGTGGCAGAAACGGCATAGACATCGTGGGCGGTATCCGCTGGGCTTTTGGTAAAGGCGGTAAAAACTCCGCAACAAAGATGAGTCAGGATATCCCCAGTGCCCCGGCGAGTAGCAATATTCAAGAAGTCCAAGCAGAAGAACCGGTCGTTACGGTAGATGAGATTTATGAGAAACAGGAAGATACCCCTGCGGAAGAAACGGTTGCCAATAGACCGATAATTATTGAGAAGCCACAAAATGTAACCATCAACGAACCGGTTGTAAAAGAGGACATTGATAAAGAACCGAAGGATACTACTGCCGAAAAGCCCCTCGTCAAAACCCAGGCCCTTGATGAAAAACAGCCAGCTATCCAGACCGAGGAACCTATTACAGAAACGCAAAATAGTAATAATTGGATAAAGTTGCTTATCGTATGCGGTATCGTTTTGTTGCTCATTATGTTTATGCAACGGAGAAAAAGACGTTAAAAACAGCCGTAACTAACAAAAAAATTGCAGTATAAACGTTGGACACTATACGTATAAAATTTAACCTATGAAACTTAATACCTTGTAGTGCCCAATATATTTGTTAATGTCCGTCGGGTTTGAATATAATATACATAAATTGTAGGCCTATTAACGAGGTACTAAAATCATGAAAATAAATATAGTTTCATTGTTCACTATTTTAACTTTTTGGATGGTTGCTTGTTCCAATAATGCAAATGTCGTTGCCATCGTAAACAGAGCCAAAATAACCCAAAAAACCTATGAAGGTACTTTAGACAACTTGATATTGCAACAAAAGAAAAATAATCCTAATTTCGTTGATAATGAGCAAACCCGTTTGTTGTTGGGAAAGGTAGCTTTGGAGCAGATAATTACAAATGAAGTATTGTTTCAAGAAGCTCAAAAAATACATATCACAGTAAAAGATGAGGCCATAGAGCAAAGCATAAATAATCTTAAACAAATTCTTGCTATTGATGAAAACGGACAAATCATTACAGATAAAAAACAAATAGACGATAAATTTAATAAAAAACTGAAAACAGACGGAGTAACATTAAAACAATTAAAAGAAAATATACGTAAAGAGTTGAGCGTAAAACTTTTTTTAAAAAACTTGTCGGATAAACAGAAAATAGAAATAAGTGAAGATGTACTAAAGAAATTTTATGACGGGACAATGGCAATTGTATACAAGAATCAGAGCAAAATTAAATCTCTGTCAAAAGAAGATTTAGCATTAATTGCCCCTTTTGCTGCAGAGGCGGAAAAAGTAACGGCCGAACGTGTGAGCATTTCAACCATATTTTTAGCAACTCCGGAAACGATGGATGATACTCAGACCACGCACAAAAAGGAACTAGCCAATCAAATTGTACAGGAATTAAGAGATAATAAAATTGCCTTCATGCAAGCCATACAAATGTACTCTGACGATAAAAGCACTTTGCGAACCAATGGGGAGCAGATTATAATACGCGGGACATTGCCAAATGATTTGGATGAAAAAATATTTGAAGCGCGTTTAGGTGAAGTGCTTGGGCCCATTATGCAGCAAGAAGGCATTTATATTTTACGGGTAAATGAAAAACGGGCCGCCAATACTTTAACATACGAACAACTCCGCCGGGATATCATTAACTATCTAATATCTGTAGCGTTGCAACAAAAAATACAACAACAAGTGAAAGATCTCGTACAACAAGCTAAAGTACAAATTCTCGTACCGGAATACAAAGTGAATAGCCCCCGAACGACTTCAAATTAGAATCCGTAGGGGCCCAAAGGCCGCCCACCAAGAGGGATTCTACCGACGATGGAGTGACCAAAATAGTGCCCTATTTCTTTATAGTTCTCTATCGTTAACTTTGCCAAAATTTTCTTGTATTTTTTACAATTGCTCCGGGTCAACTTTTATTAACGCAGAGAACTATTTCTTATATAGAAAAATGCTACAATAAATTAAATATTGGTATTCTACATGAGTGCTTGCATAAACATCTATGAAAAATATCCTTTCATTTAATGGGACGTGGCGCAACTATCAACAACGAATTTTAAATGATTTATCCATGCATTTGGTGGATAATAAGA
>JAEEGL013989345.1_pt1 | contig 21509 bp, 13 predicted proteins | sample 9134231 | NCBI WGS metagenome assembly JAEEGL01 (sample SAMN16246548, study PRJNA631951) | gut metagenome | biome: gut microbiome; feature: rumen; material: fiber-attached | host: Bos | place: Iran: Karaj | collected 2018-10
AATCCATAACGAACCATTTTTTTTATTCAACAAGTTATAGATTATTTCCAATCTCTCACGCATTAAAGACAGCCATATTGAATGTTCCACCCCATCCTCATAATGTTCAAAAGCGCTCCCAGTATTGTATGGGGGGTCAATATAGATGCACTTGATTGAATTAGAATATTGATGTTCCAATGCTTTTAATGCTAATAGATTATCACCATGTATTATCATGTTGCCGCTATCTGTGTCTCCATAACTATACAAGGGATCTTCAATCAGTATCCGTGGCTCTATATTCTCTCTCTCTTCGTCTTTCCCAATCCAAGTGAGTTCTAATTTATTTACTTTATCTCGTGCCATCTGTTTATATATTCTTAAATGTAATCATTTGTTCAAACCATGCAACTAGTTCATTCAATGCTGCTCTATGAATCAATCTATCAATAGACATTTTATTAACAGCAGCTGTGTTAAGAAACCGTTTGACAGAAGATTCTTTTTTATGTTTTTCTTCATCTGTTTTTGCATCGAAATCTAGATAACGCAAATGACATATTAAATTGGGAACATCTGTATCATCGGATATTTCTGTCGAAATGGAAATGGGCGAATTGATGTCTTGATATGCTTCCTCAATGGCGTCTTTACATAAAAAATTTTCCATCTCAACCTTTGTTGTATTGTATGCTTTTTTCTGAGGATTGTTTTCTCCGTTTATTTTTGATACTAGCTTACGATATTCTTCTTTGTCGTTATCATAGATATGTAATTGAGGTTTCCCAAGATTACCTAAATAATTATTTTGAACATAATACTTTAAAGAGGAACCGCCTGTAATCACAATGCCTAATTTTTCCTCTTGAGCCATGATATCCTCTGAAATTTTCCCACCCTCAAATAGTATTTTAGAATAGCCTTTTAGTGCATTAACATCATTTATTCCTTCAACGAAAAGAAGTAGTTTCACCAAATCAGCTGGGTTGGGAAGAATTCCTAGTGTTGATATCACCTTTGACAACACGGTATTGTTTGAAGAGCCATCTTCATTAATACCATCTTCAATTATTATTTCCCCATTTTGTGCAGATACAAATTTTATTGAAGGAAGTGGCATCTCCCTTACTAAATTGGCACTATGACTTGTAAATAACACTTGTGTATTTGACGCTTGAGACAATTCAACCAAACTGTGGACTATTTCCAACTGATGATTTGGGTGTTGTGATGTTTCTGGCTCTTCAATGGCATATATTATACTTGGGCTATTTTTTTCTTGTTGTCTTTTTTCGGCTTGTGCTTGAAAAAAACTCAATAATACCAAACGTCTAATCCCACTACCACGTTTATTTAGGGGAATATTTTTTTCATTTAATAAAGTTATATCAAAGACACTGGACCATCTTGGAAGCTTAGAAAAACTTGACCTTAGGCTCTCGGCTAATTTTTTGTCAAAGTTTTCCATTTTCTTTATTGTAGAATCGGCAACTTCGGTGGTTTTTTCTTTTACAAACTCTTCTATTTCATGAAGCTTTTGTTGTATGTCCTCTACTTTTAATGCTTCATCAATTGCCAACTTTAATGGATCCTGAACATTTTCGTCTTTATCGCTCAATACCTTATCCATTTTAAACAACGCAAAAGTGGGGAGTTGATCGCTAATCTTTTTCCAGATAGCTTTAATGTTATCTTCGGACGTAAGATTACCATCTACTTTAATTTGTGTTATGGTTTTCTCAGAGGGAAATGCCTCTCTAATTTTCGCACGTATTTCTCTGTTGACTTTTTTATCAATATGAGACAAGTCAACATCTTTCTCTTGTGCGAATGCTTTTAATGCAGGATTCTTTAACTTTAATAAATCAATCAATTCTGGTGATGAATAGTAATAACAATTCACATAAGTTGATTTGCTAACTGTTTTCCCAGAAAAATCAAATAACCGTTCTATTTCCAGGTCATTATCTATGTTTAATAAACCTTCTTCTTCCAAATCACTAGGAATCGTGGAGTCCAAAACCAACTCTTTAGGCAAGTCATCGAAAATACATGTAATTGATACTTTTTTGTCATCTCCTTCTGTACAAACATCTGAAGCGTCTATTGAATCATAAAAAAAAGCATTAATGGCTTCCAAGATTGATGATTTTCCAATATCATTTTGGCCAATAATACACGATAAGTTATCAATGTTTAATATTGTTTCGTTTTTATAACAACGATAATTTTTAATTATTACTTTCTTTAATTTCATATTTACAAATAATTATATTATTCTCCACTTTATGAAAAATACTGTCTCTTCTATTGTCCTCTTTTGCCGTAGACGTTCTTCTACCTCGTCGAAGAGTTTGTCTTTGCGGGCATCAATTTCGTCCTGTGCATCGAACAGGCTGCGACGTTTCTCGCTGCGCAAGGTTTCCATCTCCTTTATCTCGCGTTGGGCAGCGACTTTCTCTTCCAGTCCATTCAACTTGCGGGCTTCAGCTTTGCGCAGCCGTATCTCAGCATCGAGGTCGCTAATCTCTTTTTCAAGACCAATTTTCACATCGTCGGCCCATAGACTCAACTTCTCTATCTCGGTGTCGAAAAAGACCTGATTGCGCTTCTGGTTCTCCTCGCGTACCGCTTCCTTTTGCTGTTTGATGTCATCCTCCAACATTGAGGACATTTGATTGTCCATTGTGGCATGCTGTCCTTCTGTGGCATTGAGCGAGAACATCCGTTCTGCCACATCAAAGGGTATCTGCTTCCCGTCGTCAGTATAGCAAGAGATGAGCAGGCTGTCTTCCGGCTCGGAACTTTCGATGGTATATCGGTCAATGCGCATCCATCCTGACCTGCCCACCAGCTGCTCCAGCAGTGCCACCTTTACGGGCGTATGGCTATAGTCGAACACCACTTCGTGACAAGGCAACGAAACTGACTTCCATTCGTCAATGATATCCTGCGCCAAAGGCGACCCTACACGATAAATCTGTGTGTGGTCAGGGAGTACAGCGTCGCTGCGTTTCTCTTCGCCAGTAGCAGATACCATACAGTAGCTGTCGCCATTGTTTAAGGTGAATGAATGCCGTTCCTCGTCAAAAACCGCTTTGCCAGCAAGAGAGAAGCACGTCAATGCCCAGAGGCGTTTCTCAAAGAGACTTAGGTTGCTGAGACTTTCGGAGAGATGGCTTTTAAGATTTTCGCTTACCGACTCGTCAAAATTCTCCAACAGCGTAGTTCGAGCCTTGATCATCTTGTCGGAAATTTCCGAACGTAGCTCCTCTTGTAGTTTGTCAAAGGCAAGTTCAATCTCCTCCGTTGTGCGGCACTTGTTGTAAATTTGCGAGATACGTTTCTCGAAATCCACTCCGTTGCCGATGCTTCCCAGCACCTCGTCGCTGGCACCAAAGACACCACTAAAGAGTTGAAACTTTTCATTGAGTAGCTCGTACACTCGTACATCGGCAGCATTGCGCTTGTTAAGGAAATTGATGACCACCACGTCGTGTTTCTGTCCGTAGCGGTGACAACGACCAATGCGCTGCTCAATGCGTTGCGGGTTCCACGGCATATCATAGTTCACCACCAATGAGCAAAACTGGAGGTTGATGCCCTCAGCAGCCGCCTCGGTGGCAATCATGATGGTGGCATTGTCGCGGAAATACTCAACCAAGGCAGCACGTTTGTCGGCAGTAGCAGAACCAGTAACCCTGCTACTGCCTTGGTATTTCTCCAGCCAAGCTTTATAGATAGCGGTTGACGGCTTATCATTGTTGGAACCGTTGAACAGTACCACTTTCCCCTTGTAACCCTTCCTTTCCAGCAACTCACGTAGGAAATCCTGTGTGCGACGCGACTCGGTAAAGATTAAAGCTTTCTTTTCGGCTCCCAGTTTTTCCAACTCTTCAAACCCTTTGTCTAGGGCGATGAACAAATGATTGGCTTTGCTGTTCTTTTTAATCTTGGCCGCCAATTCCTGAAACTCGCGCAGGTCGGCCAATTCGTTGCGTATGGCAGCCACTTCATTGGGGTGCAACATCTCCTCTTCGTCGGGTTCTGAAACTATATGGGACTCCTCGTCTTCGTCGGATAGCCAATAATCCAAGTCGTCGTCCAAGCCATCAAAATCTAGGGCGAGCTGGTTGCAGTCCTGTTCAACCGACTGATGACGCAACAACTCTTCAAGTCGATCAATCAAGCGAGAAAGGGTTCCATAGATGGCATAGGTGGACGAAGCCAGCAGTTTGCGCAGAATCATGGTCATCAGCTGCCGTTGGCTGTTGGGTAGCGCATAGAGCACAGGACGCTGTAGATAAGCCGACACCAGTTCATACAATTGTTGTTCTGCATCTGTGGGATAATACTCCTCGCAGATGGCAATACGCTTGGTGTATTTGATGTATTCCAGCACCTGTCGGCGCAGAGTGCGTTTGCATACAGGCTGCAAACGGTTACGCAACAATCGGTAATCCGACTCGGTCAACACTTTTCCAAACTGGCTTTTGAAACTTTTTAAATCTCCAAACACGAACTCATCGATGATAGAGACAAGCCCATACAACTCAAGGATGGAGTTCTGCAAAGGGGTGGCGGTAAGGAGTATCTTCTTACGTTTGGAAAGAGCCTCTTTGAGGGTGTTGGCTATACGGTTGGTTGGCTTATAAACATTACGGAGCCTATGTGCCTCGTCGATAACCACCATATCCCATGGTGTCGCTTTAAGGTAAGCTGCTTTACTGCGGGCAAACTGATAGGAACAGATGATGATGCCGTCGCGACTGAATGGGTTTAGAATGCCGCGTTCCACCGCCTGGTTGAAGCTCTTTGACTCCAGAATGTAAGAAGGTAGAAAGAACTTCTCCATCAATTCGGCGGACCATTGTTTCCGCAAGTTGGCCGGGCAGATTATCAGAAGAGTGCGTTTGTGTTCTGCCCAATGCTGGGAAAGGATGATTCCGGCCTCGATGGTCTTTCCAAGACCCACCTCGTCAGCCAGCACGGCACCATTGGACAATGGGGACTTAAACGCGAAAAGAGCCGCGTCTATTTGATGCGGGGTCAAGTCCACTTGGGCATTTTGCAGGGACGCGGTCAACTTGTCCAAGCTATTGGCAGGCAAACGCCTTGTCAGATAGTGGGCAAAATATTTGGCGTGATATGGTGTTATAGAAACCATCAGTCTTTTTCAAAACCTGTCCAAATGCAAATTATAAAATAACTATTCAAAGATACGAAAGTATTATGACATAATCAAAGAAAAGCACCATTAGTATAGACCTATAATATTATTGCTTTCTCGTTCGGATTAGAAATTGTCCAGATTTCGGTCCGCTTGATAAGCAAAAACGCCTTTTGTCTATATGTTGTTTTTTACTTTAGCTCTTTATACTCTATGTTGTTAATTTGTTTGTTGTTTTACACTTTTTTGTTGCTTGTCGGGCCCGTGGAGGCCACGGGGTTTGACGTTGCAAAGATACACATTTTTTTTCAATTCTCCGACATAGATACGTTCATCGGCTAAAAAAAACAAATCGGTCATCTGGCCGACTCTTCATTCACTCTTGTCTTTTTGGGGTTAAAGGAATTTATCACGGCCTTACCGCCATTCCTCTGTTTGTCGTCTTAAATCGATTCCAACCTTCAAGGGTTCGGATTGCATCTTCTAGCATGAGGTCTACATTTTAGGTATCTACATTTTACAATCCATAAGTCATTTAAAATTAGAATATATGTGCAACTGATTTATTATGAATATGTTATTATGAAAATATACATTAAGCATATTTAAACATGCTTAATATTTGTTTCAGCCTTACAACCTCCTGGTGCAATTCATATTTCTTGTGCGTCTGTTTCTCCAACTGGCATTTCTTTTCGAGGGCTTCTATCTGTCGGAGCATCTTCTCTTTTTGTTCACGGTTGATTATCTGTTGCTCGATGGTTTCTCCCGATGTGGCATCGAGCCTGGAGTTGGCGCTGGGGTGCACTGGGGCCGTTCAATCTAGCATCCTGATAGTATCGTTATAGGCTCGTTATCTTTCATCATTACAGGAAACGAAGGAGGAACGATAGAATAAGGATGCCGGTTTGAAGGGCGTAAGGGGATGATAACGCGGGGGTTCGTCGCGTTGCATTCTCACCTACAAAAAACAATTATTTCGTGAATGTGTTAATTCGTAAATCGGTTTACACATTATCACTCTTATTCTGCTTGTCGGTGGTACGCCACCTTGCTGATCGATACGAGGTGGCGTGTCTTCGACACGCATTGGGAGGGTCACCGTTACCCCACACTGCACTCCTTCGGTGTTTAGTGTGGGGTTATTGAGATGGTGTGCCTCCGGCACACTCTAGTCTTTGTCAAATAAACCCAAATCGGTCATTAGAATATACTTATTCGAGATCTCCTACGGAGAAACGTCCTATCTATCAACTAGGTATGCTATTAAACGAAAGCCCCTCCGGGGCTAGGCTATCCCCAATGCATTGCAAGATTAGGCAGGTACTCCGTTTTCGGTTTTCTAATGACCGATTTGGGATAAAAAATGTGTGATTGTGTCGGGGAGGCCTTCACAATCACACATCGGTATGGGTGCTGCCGATGGCGTCAGAAGCGGAACATCTGGTCGAAGTCGACTTTGATGGGTTTGACGTCGGGGCCGAGGAGGTTGGCGACGGCTTTGGGGTCGAACCGCTTGGCATTGCCGGAGATGACGACGACCAGCGGACGGTCTTTGATGTACTTGGTGTGGAAGGCGCGAAGGTCGTCGATGGTGAGACGGGACATCTGCTCGGTGAGGTCGGCACGGAAGTCACGATGCCAGCCTAGGTCTTCCTTCCAGTACTGCACCATCTCGGGAATCCGGCGGAAGGTAAGGTAGTTGCTGTTGCGTGAGCTGACCACATTCTTGATGGTGGGCTGGACTTTCTCGGGGCGTTCGGGGAAGGTGACGAGGAGGTCGCGGATGGCTTCGACACCTTCCTGCGTCTTGTCGCACTGGGTGCCGAGGTAGGCGTAGGTGTAGAGGGGGTTGAGGCGGAGGAGGGAGGAGGCCACATAAGCCTTGGTGCTGTAGCCAAGGGAGCGGAACTCACGTATCTCCTGGAACATGACGCTGTTCATGCCTGAGCCGAAGTATTCGGTGAAGATGCTTCCCGCGGCACGGTCGCAGGGCGAGCCGTCGGCAGTGAAGAGATTGGTGTCCAGATAAATGCTGGGCACATAGATGTCGATATTGGACTGGAGGAACTTCTTGTTGGTGGCATAGAAGAACTGAGGAGTGGTGTAGTCTTTCTGCCTGAATTCGCGGGGACGCATGTCGGTGACGCTGTCGCGGACAAGGCCGTAATGGCGCAGCTTGTCGGCAAGGGTGGAGGGGTCGGTATTGCCCGAGAAGGTGACGTAGCCGTTGCGGGTGAGGATTTGCAACACCTCGGCATGGAGCTCTTCGCCCGTGCGTTTGCCCCATTGTTTGTATGGGGTTTCGCGCAGGTATTGGGATTGGTCGCCGTAGAGCACATATTCGCTGAGGGCTTTCGACCAGCTGTCGGCATCGTTCTTCACGCTCTTCTCGGTGGATTTGAGTCCGTCAAGCATTTTCTCGAGCTGACGGGCATCGTGGCGGGGATGGTAGAGCCAGTGCCGGCAGAGGGAGAGTATGCTGTCGAGGTTGTCCTCGGGACCGTTGATTGTCAGGCTCGACTTGTCCTCGTTGCTGACGAGGGAGAAGGTGGCTCCTAAGAGGTTGAGCTGCTGTTGGAGCTGCTGGTATTTGAGGCTGTCGGCACCGAGCAATTCCATATAGCCGATGGCGCGGTTGATGTCGGGGTTGTCGATGATGCCGTAGTTGTAGGTGATTTCCAGATTGAAGATGTTGTTGTAGGGGTTTTGCGTGCTGTAGAGGTTGAAGTGGGGGTTGACGGGCTGGATGTCGAGGTCTTTCTTGAAGTCGATGACTTGCGGCTTGATGGGGTCGGGCTGGTTGATGGCAATCATGCGGGCGAAGGCGGACTGGGCATCCTTGTTGGCGGGTTCGAGGTGCTCCCAGTCGGGCTTGACGGCGGGTTCGCCGGAGGGGAACCCCATCCTGGAACGCACGAGGGTGCAGTGGTCACGGTCGAAGTACTTGTTGGCCACGGCCATGACATCCTCGCGGGTGAGGGTAGACCAGCGTTTGCCGTCTTGGAGCCATTGGTCGTAGCTGCTGCCTTCGGTCTCGAGGGAGAGGAGGAGTGCGGAGATTTTGGAGATGCTCTCGATCTTTTGCTGGCGTTCGATGTAGGACTGCATTTTGATACCCTCAATGATGTCGTCGCTGAAACGGCCTTGCTTGATGCTGTCGATGCAGTCCCAAACAACCTGCTCGGCCTTGGCATGGCTCTGGAAAAGGAGATTGGGAATGTAGAGGATGGTGTTGGCACCGGCGTCGTTGAACGATACATCCATGTTCAGCGCCATGAGCAGACGACCGTCGATGGCTGCATCGGTGAGGAGGCCGGTATTGCCGCCAAGGAGTTGGCTGAACATGTCGAGGGCCAGCTTGTCGGGGTGGCTCTTGGGCACACCGGGGAAAATCATCATACCCATCTTGATGGGGGTCTGGCGGACATTGAGCACTTTCTGCTTGGCGAAGTCGGGCAGTTTGTAGGCGGGCATTTCGGGCACTTTGCCGCTGCGCCACACACCGAATTTCTCTTTTACAAGCCGCTTGACTTCGGCGGTTTTGAAGTCGCCCACGAGGATGAGCGTCATATTGTTGGCCACATAGTAGGTGTCGAAGAACTTCTGCATCTCGCTGGGCTGTGGATTCTTGAGGTGCTTGGCATAGCCAATGACCTGACGGCTGTAGGGGTGGTCGCCGTAGGACTCGGTGAGCACGTTGAGGGCAAACTTCTGCGCAAGCCTGTTGTCGCTACGGTTCTTCTCCTCGTAGATGGTCTCGAGTTCGCTCTGGAAGAGGCGGAAAACGGGATTGCGGAAACGCTCGACATACACATCCATCCAGTTGAGGAGCTGGTTGGAGGGGAGGGTGTTGTAGTAGACGGTATAGTCGTAGGAGGTGCCGGCGTTGAGGCCTGTGCAGCCCATATTCTGCAAGATGGCGTCGACCTCGTTGGGGATGGCGTACTGCGAGGCAGCAATGCTGAGCCGGTTGATTTCGAGTTGGATGTCGTGCCGCTCCTGGTCATTCTTGGCGGCCTGGAGACGGTCGTAGGCCTGGCTGATGCTGTCGAGATAGGGCTTCTCCTTGTCCCAGTCGATGGTGCCAATGCGGTCGGTACCCTTGAACATGATATGTTCGAAATAGTGAGCCACACCCGTGGCGTTGGGGTTCTCGTGCTTGCTGCCTGCATGGACCACCACGCAGCCGTAGATTTTGGGCTGGCTGTGTTCCTCGCAAAGGATGACTTTCAGTCCATTGTCGAGGTGGAAGGTCTGGATGGGCAGTTTGGCCTGAGCCGAAAGGGCGAGCATGGCAAACAGCGCCATGCTGAATAGGAACAATCTTTTCATTATTGCTGTTGTATTGAGTTTGAATTCATATTTTCGGTGGCGGGGAGTTCCTCTTCGCGGTCCTGGCGTGCGAAAAGGCAGCACAAGGCTGAGATGGAGGCAGAGCCGATGGCCGAGGCACAGAGCCAGAAACGCGGAAGACCTGTTTTGGGGGCGTCGCGGTAGAGCATGACGACGATGAGGATGAAGAGGATGAAAGAAATGGCAGTGGGGACAAAGACCGAGGCGGGGAGGCCTAGCAGGAGGATGTGTAAAGGGAGATAGGTGCAGATTTTACGGGTCAGGGAGAAGATGGCGATGGGAAGAAGGTAGGTGAGGAGGGGAGTGTAGTACGTGCCGGGCTGGGCGGACTGGGAGTGGCGGTAGAGAAGCAGGACGGCAAGGATAGCAAAACTGGGAGAGGTGATGCAGGTGACAAAAATCAGGAACATCATCCATCGTGTGATATTGTTGAAGGAGAGGTGGAGGGCAAGGCAGTCGGCGATGACGAAGCAAAGTGTCAGCAATTGGTAAGCGAGGGAGAGGAATGTCGTATAGGCCGGGAAGAAATAGACGAATAGGCATAATAAGAAGGGGTATATGATGACGATGGGGTAATATTTTCGAAGCAATGGCTGGCGGTAGCGGTACATGAGCAGACCGGCAAGGCAGTTGGTGAATGTGAGCAGGAGACCCAGGGGAGAGACCTTCCCGACACGGGCCATGTCGTACCAAAGGAACAGCGTGAGGATGAGGCTGGGAAGGAAGTCGAGCAGCGTGCGGAGGAGGATACGCAGCGAGGGGCTGGTGTTGGGGCTGCCGACAAGATAGGGAAAGAAAGCGGCGATGGCCAGCATGGGGAGCTGGGCCAGCGTGAAGATGATGAGATAACGGGTGAGGGGCTTTTGCATAGGACTTGGGATTATAGTGTTCTGTGGTTTAAGGTGATCTCTAAAGATTGTACCCAGAAATGGATTTTCGTGATTTGTTTAACACGAATTGCCGTGTAATGACCATAAATTCATGACAATTAGTGATAATTCGTGTTTAATTACATGCAATGATTTGATTGAATAATTATTGGAGGTTGCATTAAAAGAAAGGGGTGGGGACTGAGCGTGAATTGGTCACGGTAAGTCGCCACCCCTGAGTGTCGTGAATCAATGGAGATTGTTGTGGAGGAAAGCAGTGAGGTTGTCGATGGGGATGCGCTCCTGCTGCATGGTGTCGCGGTTGCGGACGGTGACGCTATTGTCGTTGAGGGTGTCGTTATCCACGGTGATGCAGAAGGGGGTGCCGATGGCATCCTGGCGGCGATAGCGGCGTCCGATGGCGTCCTTCTCGTCGTACTGGAGCATGTAGTGGGGTTTGAGCATATCCATAATCTCGCGGGCTTTCTCGGGCAGTCCGTCCTTCTTGACCAAAGGCAGCACAGCGGCCTTGTAGGGAGCCAGCATGGCGGGCAGGCTGAGGACCGTGCGGACACTGCCGTCGGGAAGGGTCTCATCCTTCAGGGCATGGCTGAAGACGGCCAGGAAGGTGCGGTCGACGCCGATGGAGGTCTCGATGACGTAGGGCGTGTAGCTCTCGTTGAGCTCGGAGTCGAAATACTGGAGTTTCTTGCCGCTGAACTCGCTGTGACGGCTGAGGTCGAAGTCTGTGCGGCTGTGGATACCTTCCAGTTCCTTGAATCCGAAGGGGAACTCGAACTCGATGTCGGTGGCGGCGTTGGCGTAGTGGGCCAGCTTCTCGTGGTCGTGGAATCTGAACAGGTCGGAGGTTTGAGGTCGGAGGTCTGACTTCTGACTTCCGACTTCCGACTTCCATATGTCGAGGTGCCACTGCAGGCGCTCCTCTTTCCAGTGTTTGAACCACTCCAGCTCCGTTCCGGGTCGCACGAAGAACTGCATCTCCATCTGCTCGAATTCGCGCATGCGGAAGATGAACTGGCGCGCCACTATCTCGTTGCGGAAGGCCTTGCCTATCTGCGCAATGCCGAAGGGTATCTTCATGCGGCCGCTCTTCTGCACGTTCAGGAAGTTCACGAAGATGCCCTGCGCCGTCTCCGGACGCAGGTACAGCGTGTCGCTGTCGTCGATGACGGAGCCCATCTTCGTGGCGAACATCAGGTTGAACTGGCGCACGTCCGTCCAGTTCCTTGTGCCGCTGATGGGACAGACTATCTCCAGGTCGAGGATGAGCTGCTTCAGTCCGTCGAGGTCGTTGCGGTTCATGCAGTCGGCATACCGCTCGTGTATCTCGTCAATCTTCTTCTGATGCTCCAGCACACGGGCGTTCGTGCTGACAAACTGCCGGCGGTCGAATGCGTCGCCGAAACGCTTGTGGGCCTTCTCCACCTCTTTCTCAATCTTCTCCTCCAGCTTGGCTATATGGTCCTCGATGAGCACGTCGGCACGGTAGCGCTTCTTGCTGTCTTTGTTGTCTATCAGCGGGTCGTTGAAAGCGTCCACGTGGCCGCTGGCCTTCCATATGCGCGGGTGCATGAAGATGGCCGAGTCCAGTCCCACGATGTTCTCGTGCATCTGCACCATCGCCTTCCACCAGTATTGTTTGATATTGTTCTTCAGCTCCACGCCCAGCTGGCCGTAGTCGTACACCGCGGCCAGGCCGTCGTAGATTTCCGAACTCGGAAAGATGAATCCGTATTCCTTGGCGTGAGCCACCACTTTCTTGAAGAAATCGTCTTGATTTGCCATGATTATTATTGCTTGATTGTTTGATTGCTTGATTGTTTTAGTATATATTTTAAAAATGCAAAGATACATATAAATCCAGATATGGCAAAAAAAACTCTGCCTCCGTATTGCTTGCGTCAGATTATCATGTGGTTATATGACGTTCTTCTCACGTTCTTCTCGATTTCAAGAAGAACGTGAGAAGAACGTTAATCCAACAGTCTCTGAGTCTCTGAGTCGAAAAGTCGAAAAGTCAAAGAGTCGAAAGCACTTAACACTTAACACTCAACACTATTCGTAACGCAGGGCTTGGATGGGGTCGAGGTTGGCCGCGCGGCGGGCAGGATACCAACCAAAGAAGAGTCCCACGGCGGTGCAGACGGCGAAGGAGATGAGGATGGCCCCGACATTGAGCGTGAAGGGAAGCTGCTCGATGATTGCAGCCGCGAGGGCATAGATGCCCAGCCCCACCACGATGCCTAGCAGCCCGCCGGTGAGCGACAGCACGACGCTTTCCGTCAGGAACTGCAGCATGATGTTCCTCTGGCGGGCACCGATGGCTTTGCGCAAGCCTATCTCTCGCGTGCGCTCGGTGACGGTGACATACATGATGTTCATGATGCCTATGCCGCCCACCAGAAGCGAGATGCCTGCGATGATCGACAGCACCAGTATCACTATCGACAGGATGTCGCCCAACTGCTCCATCGTCTCGCTCTGCACGTTGATGCTCACATCAATGGGGTCGTCGGGCGCGAGTCCGTGGGTATAACGCATTATTTGCTCTATTTCTGTGGCGGTGTATTCAATGTCGGCTGGCGATGGGCAGGTGATGGTGATGTCGTCGAAATACTTGCTTCCGGTGAGGCGTTTCATCACCGTGGTGTAGGGCATCACGACAAGGTCGTCGAAGTCATAGCCGAGTTTCTTTTCCCGGTGCTCCAGCACACCTGTCACCATTACCGGAACCTCGCCGCAGCGTATGGTCTGCCCGATGGGGTCCTCGCCGTTGGCAAAGAGTTTTTCGGCCACCGTCCGTCCAATCACGCACACCTTCGCATAGGAGAGCACGTCGCTCGAGTCGAACATACAGCCTCGCTCCACAGCCATGTTGTTTATCTTCAAGTGCTCTTCGCCTCCCCCTTCTATGCGCCCGCTGTGGCTGTTGTTGCCGTACACCAGTGGCATCGTGGTCATCACGACGGGGGTGATGACCGAAGTCCGGTTGCAGCCTTCGCGTAGCGCTGCAAGGTCGGCCATGTCCATCTCGTGAAGCATCCGCCAGTTGCCGCCCTCCCGTTCCCATTTGCCAGATACCGAGATGCTGTTGGTGCCCATCGACGAGAAGGTGTCGCTCATTACGGTTGTCAGACTTGAGCCTAGGCTCATCATGATGATGACCGACGAGATGCCTATGATGATGCCCAGCATCGTCAGGAAGGTGCGCATACGGTTGCGCAGCAGTGCCCGCAGGGCCAGTCGCAGGGTGTCGATGATAATCATAGCGATTGCAGCATTTGGGAGGCAGAGACGGGGGTGTTGGATGTGTCTTCCACGATGCGGCCGTCCCGCAGGCGGATCATGCGGGTCGTGAAGGCGGCGATGTCGGGTTCGTGGGTCACGAAGGCTATCGTCTTTCCCTGCGCGTGGAGCTTCTGGAACAGTTCCATGATTTCATAGCTCGTGCGCGTGTCCAGGTTGCCCGTCGCTTCGTCGGCGAGGATGAGCACCGGGTCGTTCACCAGTGCGCGCGCTATGGCCACCCGTTGCTGCTGCCCGCCGCTGAGCTGTGCCGACGTGTGCTGCATGCGGCTTTCGAGGCCCACAAGGCGCAGCGCCTCTTTGGCGCGCTGGGTACGCTCGCGGGGACTGATGTGTCGGTTGTAGAAAAGCGGCAGCTCCACGTTCTCCAGCGACGTCGTGCGCGGCAGCAGGTTGTAGCTCTGGAACACGAACCCTATCTTGCGGTTGCGGATGGAAGCCAGCTGGTTGTCGTTCATCTGCTGCACATCCTCCCCGTCCAGCCGGTAGCTGCCCGACGTCGGCGTGTCCAGGCACCCCAGGATGTTCAGTAACGTGCTCTTCCCGCTCCCGCTTGTCCCCATGATGCTCACAAACTCGCCCTGTGCTATCGTGAAACTCACGTCGTCCAGCGCTCGCACCGTCTCGCCGCCTACGGTGAAATGTCGCCGCAGATGGATAATCTCAATGGTGTTCATCATTCAAACATGTTACGCTTGCGGTCGGCCCGCTGTTGGGCGTAGTTGACGATGGATGTGACCACCGTGTCGCCCTCCGTGAGACCGTCGGTGACGATGACTTTCACTTTCGTCTTGGTTCCGAGGCTGACAGGTCGCCGCGTCAGCTGCTGGCCCTCCTTCAGCCACACATGTGTCGCCGCGCCGCCCCCCGCCGTCCGACTTCCGACCTCCGACTTCCGACCTCCGACTTCCGACCTCCGACCTCCGGTGTCGATGGTGTATCCCTGCCGCCTCAGGTCGGCCAGCGTCGCCTCGTCCACTCGCAGCTGGGTGGCATAGATGGGCAGGCAGAGGCCTGTATCGCTCTGCACGTTGATGCTCACCGACGCCGTCATGCCGGGAAAAAGCTTCTCGTCCGGGTTCTCGGCCTTGATGATGACGATATACGTCACCACGTTGTTGCTCATCTGTGGCTCCATGCGTATCTGGTCAACCGTGCCCTTGAACTCCTCCCCAGGGTAGGCATCCACCTTGAAGCTCGTCTGCTGCCCCTCGCGAACCTGTCCTATGTCCGCCTCGTCCACCTTCGCCTCCACCTGTATCTCCGTCAGGTTCTTCGCTATCGTGAACAGGTTCGGCACGCTGTACGCCCCCTGCACCGTCTGTCCTTCCTCCACCTGCTTGCTGATCACCACCCCGTCGATGGGCGAATGGATCTCCGCATAGCGCAGCTCCGTCACCGCATTGTCGTAGTTCGCCTTAGCCGTCACCAGCTGGTTCGCCGCCTGCTCCAGCCGCGCCTCCGTCTGGTCGTACTCCTCCTGCGTCGCCGCCCGTTGAGCGAAGAGCTGTTTCACGCGCTCGAAGTCTTTCTCCGCGAGGCTCTTCTGGCTCGTCGCCACCGAGAGGTTCGCCCTGTGCAGCTTCACGTTCTCCTCCAAAAGCGACTTGTCCAGCTCCGCCAGCAGCTGCCCCTGCTTCACGCGGCTGTTATAGTCTACATAGAGTTTCTTCACTATCCCGCTCACCTGTGTGCCCACCGTCACCTTGTATACCGGTTGCACCACCCCCGTCGCGGTGACCGCCTCGCTCAGCTCCTCCGTGCCCACGGCAACGCTGTTGATCTCATAGCTGCCGGGACGTCTCCTGCCCAACAGCGACACAGCCACAATGACGATGATGATGGCCGGAACAATCCATAACCAGTGGCGTTTCTTTTTCTTTTCCATTATTTGCCCATATATATTTTGAGAACCATTTCGGATATGATGTATGTGTATTTGCTTTGCACATAGTCGTTGATGGCCGACAGGTAGCGCTCCTCCTGCTGTAGCAGTTCGCTGGCTGTAACAGTGCCTGCCTCGTACTTGGCTTGGTAGGTCCGCAGTGATGCCTGGGTGGCCTGTTGCATCATCTGGCATGCCTCGAGGGTGTTGCGTGCCTGCTGCAGGGTGCGCAGCCGCTCGTCGATCGTCTGTTGTACTTCGTCGCGCATCTGTTGTATCTGCAGCTCTGCTTGCTGCACGGCTAGACGGCTCTGCTTCACCTGCTGGCGTATGTATCCCCGGTTGAGTATCGGCATGTTCAGTCCGAGGCTGAGGGTGGTGTTGACACCGCCCGGGGTGACAAGCATACCGCCGGCATCGGTGCGCACGTGGTCTCCGCCATAGTAGGAAGCGTAGGCGTTGAAGCCCAGCTGCGGCATGTGCGCCCCCTTGGCCTTCTTCAACTGGTACTGTGCTTTCTCCAGTTCCAACCGGCTCATCTGCAGCTCGGGCAGCGAGTCGACGCATATCTTCCAGTTGGTGTCTGAGGGCTGCCATTGCTCCATGGGCTCGACGTTGAGCGCCACACTGTCTGCAAGTCCTATAAGTGTGCGCAGTCGCTGCAGTCCATTGGCAATTACATATCCGGCGTTGAGCATCTCGCTCTCCGACCGTTTCCAGTTGGCCTGAAGCAGAAGGAAGTCGCTCTCCAGCAGTCGTCCTGCGTTGTAGCGCGCCTCGGCGTCGTCGGCCTGACGGCGGGCTGAGGCGTTGAGTTCGGCAAGGTACTGCTGCCGTTCCTGATTGGCAAGTACCTCAAGGTAGGCGGTCACTATCTGCACAGCCACGTCGTGGCGGCTTTTCTCCACTCCGAGGTCGCTGCGCTGCTGCTCTACCTTGCTGCTCCGCAGGGTGTAGACGTTGTTCAGCCCGTCGAAGAGGGTCCAGCTGGCGCCGGCGCCATAGCTGGTGTTGGTGGTCTTGGTGCCTTGGAAGAACGACAAGTCGCTCCCGGCAGATGCCGAGAGGGTGGGGGTGAAGTTCCATCGCGCCTGTTCCAGGGCTGCCGCCGCCGCTTCGCGCTGCAGTCGTGCACCGAGCACTGTCGGGTTGTGGCCGTAGGCATAGGTCAGGCAGCTGTCGAGCGTCAGCCTCACAGTGTCCTGGGCCGTGGTTACCGGCGAGGTGCACAGGCATACTGCGGCAAGGAGGATGTTGCGTATGTTCACTTTTTTCCGTTTCACGCTGTTTCTTTTTTTCCGGTGTGGGTGGTGGGTGACACCTTAACTCTTGTTCAGCACAATGCGGAAGCAGCTCCCCTGTCCGGGAACGCTGTATTTGAGGTAGAGGCGTCCGCGGTGGTACTGGTTAATGATGCGGCGCGCCAGCGGGAGGCCGAGCCCCCACCCCCGCGTCTTGGTGGTGAATCCGCTGTCGAAGATGCGGCGCTGGACCGAGGGCGACATGCCCCGCCCGGTGTCGCTGATGTCGAGGTAGATTTTGCGTGCGTCCTGCGAGGCGACGATGGAGACGGAGCCCTCGCCCTCCATGGCGTCGATGGCATTCTTGCAGAGGTTCTCGATGACCCACTGGAAGAGGAACTGCTCCAGAGGGGCGAGGTAGGTCTCGCCTTCGGGGAAGGTGACGTTGAAGTGCACCCGGCGCGGGGAGCGGCTCTGCAGGTAGCCCACGGCGGCGAGGGTGGCTTCGCGCACGTCCTCTTCCTTGAGCTGCGGGATGGAGCCAATCTTGGAGAACCGCTGCGCCACCGTGCCGAGTCGCCGCAGGTCTTTCTCCACTTCGTCGGCATATTGGGGCGTGAACTCCTTGCCTCGCAGGTATTCCACCCATCCGGTGAGCGAGCTGATGGGGGTGCCCAGCTGATGGGCCGTCTCTTTGGCCAACCCCACCCAGATGCGGTTCTGCTCGGCGCTGTGGGCTGTGCGGAAGAGGAAGTAGCTGACGAGGATGAGGGCGGCGGCGATGAGGATGTAGAAGAGGGGCGCCCAGCGCAGGGTGAGCAGCAGGGGGGTGGCCTCGTAGTAGACGTAGCCCAGACCTCCCGAAGGGAGGCGCACCTCGATGGGGGTGTTGGTGAACGACGAGAGGTTCACATGCCCGTCGTCCCATTCTCCGCTACCGTTGTCGCTCTTGGCGATGATGCGCGTGCGGGTGCTGTCCACAATGACCACGGGCACCATGACGGAGTTCTGCGTGATGTCGCTGAGGAACGTCTGGGTGTAGCCGTCGAGTACCTCGCGCAGCCGGGTGTAGTATTCCGATTCCTTGTAGTAGAGGGTCATCGTCATACCCCACAGGTCGTAGGTGAACGGCGGGTTCTGGCTGTATTCCTCCAGCAGGTCGCCCTCCAGCTTCTGGCCGGCCAGCTCCTGCGGCACGGTGATGACACTGTCGCGGGCGGTGGTGATGATGATGGGTGTGTGGCTGCTGTCGACGATGTAGTTGACGTAGCGGAGGCTGAACCCCATGTCGGTGGCGAGGTCGGGGTCGGCGAACGACTCGAGGATGTCGGTGTAGAGCTGCATCTTGCGCTGCTCGTCGAGGGTGGCCTGTTGGAAGAACTGCTGGGTGGCGGCAGCCAGCTGGTTGCGCTGGCCGATGGCGCTGGCCCAGAGTCGCACCTTCGCCTCCTCGGACTGACGCACCTGGTCGGCCACGCGGTTCACCTGCCACAGGGCCCACAAAGCCAGCACGATGGTCAGTGCCAGCAGGATGTATTTCAGGTGGTTCTTCATTTCGTTATCGTTCTGTCTTCATTGTGGCGGCGGGTTGGATGCGGCTGATGCCTGCGGTGGGCAGCAGCAGCGCCAGCAGGCACACCGCCAGGGTGCCTGCGCTGATGCCGACATAGACCCACGGGTCGACGAGTACCGGCACATGGCTCATCGAGTAGCTTTCGGGGTCGAGGCGAACCAGCTGCCAATGACTCTGCATCACGCTCAGCACCAGCGCCACCACATCGCCGATGACGATGCCGCCGCCTATCAGGCCGCTGGCCTTGAGCAGGAAGATGCGGCGCACCGACGCATTGGTGGCTCCCAACGCCTTCAACAATCCTATAGTGGCACTCTTCTCAAATATCATAATTAGAAGCGCCGACACGATGGCCACTGCCGACACAAGGCACATGATGGCCAGGATGAGGGTGATGTTGGTATTCAGCAGGTCGAGCCAAGAGAAGAGGGCGGGGTGGGCCTGCGTGATGGTGGTCAGGCGCAGTTCGACGGGCAACTGCTCCGAAACGAGGAGGGCGATGTCGTCGAGATGCCGGTAGTCGTCTACCAGCACCTCGTAGCCTCCCGCCTGCAGACTGTCCCATCCGTTGAGCCGTTGCACGGTGCTCAGACTGCCCACCACGTACAGTTCGTCCATCTCGGTCAGGTCCGTGTTGTAGATGCCGCTCACGGTGAAGGCTCGTGCGCGGTAGCTGTCGTCTTGCCAGAAGTAGGTGCGCATCTTGTCGCCTACGTCCAGCTTGAGCTTGGAGGCGATGGTGCTCGAGATGAGCACCTCGTTGGGTGAGGTGTTCAAGCGTCCCTCCGTCAGGCAGGCATGGTAGAAAGCGGTGTCTCGGTGGTCGCTCAGTCCCCGTAGCAGGATGCCGTAAATCTGTTCCTCGGTCTTCACCATTCCACCCTTGGTGGCAAAGGCCTGCACGTGGCGCACCCCCGGCACGCCCTTGATGGCCGCTGTCAGCGAGCTGTCCAGGGTCACGGGGAATTCGGTGTAGGTGCCGCCTGCGTCGTAGGCTGTCACGGTCAGGTGGCTGCCGAAGCCCACCACCTTCTGCGTGATGTCGGCTTGGAAGCCTCGCAGGATGCTGACGGCCATCACCATCACCACCACGCCGAGGGCTATGCCTGCAACGGCGATGGCCGACAATGGTCCAGTAAAACCACTGTCGGCACCCTTTAACGGCATGAAACGCCGGGCTATGAACCGCTCGAAACTCATTGAGTGGGTGGTGAGGAGTGGGTAGTGTGAGCCTTGAGTGCTACACACTATCCACTACCCACTGTCAACTAGAATGCAGTGATGATGCCCATGAAGTCCTTCGCCTTCAACGAGGCGCCGCCGATAAGGCCGCCGTCGATGTCGGGCTGCATGAAGAGTTCCTTGGCATTGCCGGGTTTGCAGCTGCCGCCGTAGAGGATGCTGATTTCGTCGGCCACTTCTTTGCCGTATTTCCCGACTAGCAGCGAGCGAATGTGGGCGTGGATTTCTTGAGCCTGTTCCGGTGTGGCGGTCTTGCCGGTGCCGATAGCCCACACAGGTTCATAGGCGATGATGACGTTCTTGAGCTGCTCGGCGCTGAGGTGGAATAGGCCATTCTCGACTTGGCTCTTCACCACATCGAACTGACGGCCGGCTTCGCGTTCTTCGAGCACCTCGCCCACGCAGACGATGGGTTTCAGTCCGTGCTTCAGCAGCTGGTCTACCTTTGCGGCCACCAGGGCGTCGGTCTCGCCGTAGTAGGCGCGGCGCTCGGAATGACCTACGATGCAGTAGTCAATCTCGCAGCTTTCCAGCATCTTGGCACTCACCTCGCCGGTGAAGGCACCTTCCTCGCGGTCGCTTACATTCTGTGCGCCGACCATGAAGTAGCTGTCGTTGGCATAATCGCTTGCCATTTCTATATACGGGAACGGGGGACATACAATCACCTGTTCGTCACGGGGCAGTTCCACTTTCTCCAGCTCGCTCATCAGTTCGTCGAGCAGTTCATCGGCCTCCGAGAAGGTGAGGTTCATCTTCCAGTTGCCGGCAACGATATGTTTTCTCATAGTGTTGTAATTATTATAGTTTATAATTTTTTCCTTAAACGTATGGCTACGGCTTTTATTGTGTGCAGTCGGAAAATAATACTCTGGAGAAACTTCTTGAAGGCGAGTTGAATCGCTCACGATATAATTATTCCTTTCGATAAACCGTCGACCCACCAACTCCTTTTCTCCTACTACCGTGGTAGGAGTTGGTAAGGCGTTGATAAGGAGAAAAACCGTTGTAAACGCATGTTATAATGCGTTTGGGCGGTTGCTGTCCTGTTTTATGACGTTTTTCGCTCATTGGGTACCTTGAAAAGAGGGTGCGGAATGAGTGGGATATGTTATTTACGTCGCACACGATTGATTGTTTCTGCCCGGTTTTTCCAAATTATAAAAAAATAATTTTGCATATTAAATTTTAAAGAGTATCTTTGCAGATACGTCCCCTAATGGATAGATTAACGTAATTAATTTAATATAAACCTTTTAAAACAAAAACAAACAATGAAGACCGCTTATAATTTCAATGCAGGTCCTTGCGTCCTGCCCAAAGAGGCCATTGAGTCCACCATCGCCGCCATTCGCGACTTTGACAACACCGGTATCGGCCTGCTCGAAATCTCTCACCGTACTCCCGGTTGGGAGCGTACCATGGAAGAAACCCGCCAGCTGTGGCGCGACCTGCTGAACATCCCCGCCGAGTATGAAATCCTCTTCCTCGGTGGCGGCGCCAGCACCGGCTTTATGGATGTGCCCGCCAACCTGCTGAACAAGAAGGCTGCCTACCTGCAGACCGGCGTGTGGGCCAAGAAGGCTGCCAAGGAGGCCAAGAACTTCGGTGAGACCGTAATCGTGGCCAGCAGCGAGGACAAGACCTACAGCTACATCCCGAAGGGTTGGACCGTCCCCGCCGACGCCGACTATTTCCACATCACCACCAACAACACCATCTACGGCACCGAGATCCGCAAGGACTTTGCCGCCAACGAGATCAACAATGTGATGCTCGTCGCCGACATGAGCTCCGACATCATGAGCCGTCCCGTCGACGTGAAGAAGTACGGCCTCATCTACGGTGGTGCCCAGAAGAACGT
>JAEEGL010535520.1_pt1 | contig 21508 bp, 17 predicted proteins | sample 9134231 | NCBI WGS metagenome assembly JAEEGL01 (sample SAMN16246548, study PRJNA631951) | gut metagenome | biome: gut microbiome; feature: rumen; material: fiber-attached | host: Bos | place: Iran: Karaj | collected 2018-10
CGCGTCTCAGCCGTCCCAGCCGTCCCAGCCGTCCCAGCCGTCCCAGCCGTCCCAGCCGTCCCAGCCGTCCCAGCCGTCCCGTGGCGGGCCGTTCTCGGCCCGCGTCCCAGCCGTCCCAGCCGTCCCGTGGCGGGCCGTTTTCGGCCCGCGTCCCAGCCGTCCCAGCCGTCCCGTGGCGGGCCGTTCTCGGCCCGCATCCCAGCCGTCCCAGCCTTTTTCGCCGCTGGGATGCTTCCCCCTGCGCCGAAGTCCCGAAGCGGCTTGCGCCGCCGGGACTCTCCTCAGCCCCTATTCCGTCGGCTTCTTCTTTCCTTTTCGGGACGGCTTGCGCTCTTCCGCATCCTTCTCCCTGATCAACGCCTTTATAAATCTTCGGCGGTAATCCTCGATTTCCTGGTGAGTCGCAGGGGACATGTACTCCGAGTTATCCATCGTGTACATCGATTTCTGCACCAGCGAGTAGCCGTGTTCCAGCAGTTCCAAAAGAATCATCCAGCAATCGCACTCCTTGTCGAAACTGGTCTCGCCCTGGCCATCCTCTGTGGCGAAAGAGAGGTCAATGACATTCGGATAACAGTTGAACTCGCTCTTGTTCTTGGAGATTCTGGTCAGGAGCGCGCTCAGTTCCGGCGAGAAGCCTGTCATCTTGAACTGGCTGCGCGAAACTGGCTTGTCCTTGGCCAAAATCAGTCCTTCTGCGCCGTTGATGGGGTTCCACTGGCAGCATTCTCGCTCGACAAACTCAATATGGCCAGATTCATTGAGCATCGCGCATTGTTCGCCCATGAACATGTCCCAGACGCTGGAATGCGTCTTGTAAAAGGCGTCCGAAATCTTTTTGTTCAGCGCTTCCAGGCGCGTGCAAGAATAGTCCACGATGTCATGGTCAACTGGACACCAGTCTTCCAGTGCTTCTTTCGCCTCCGCGCAGCCGTTGCCGGCCGCCTTCTTGAACCAGCGCATGGCCTCCCCGATATCCCCATGTCCCAGGAAATCCGCCTGGAGATGCGCATAAAAGCACTGGAATTCTCCGTCAGAAGCCTCCGCAAACGCCTCAAATTCTTCACGGGAATAATCATTCTCCCACAAATACCGGAACAACTGCTTCGCCTTGGCCCCATCACCGCCACGCCACAACTCGCAGGCCTGCCCAAACAACGCCTTGCACTCCTTCGACGACAACGCTCCCCACTCAGGAAACTGGGCAAACACCACCGACGGCGCCTTTGCGCCCATCGACTTCACCGCACTCTTCTTCATTTTCATCGCACCCTCCTTGACGTTGGATTGACTTCCGTTGAACAACTACACGAACTTGTACATATAATACGCATCCAGCCGCCAAATCCTTTCAGCGCCCCTATAATAATTTTCGGGTTCGTGCCTGCAAGAGCTTCAACGTTCCACAAGGGAACGCACCCGCTCAATTGACTGCAAAACGCGCTGTTCCCCCATGCGGGGCGGCAATAGCCCCCCGTAGAGCAGACAATCCGGCATGACGACTTGGCGAAGTGGCAATGGAATCGCCCAGCATGGGAAACAGAGCCAATGTAAAAAGACGTGCTAAATTGACCATCGGACATGGCGACGGCGTTGACCAGCCACTTGAAGAATCCTTCCAATCATTCATAATACACTTCACATAAATCTGTTACCATGTCCTCTCAGAGTTTTTGGTCTTCCCCACCCACTTCACGGATTCAAACATGTGCCAATCTTCTTTGCCCTCCCAGCGCGATCACGGGAAAAAACTCACCTATCATTGTTTTCGTGCCGATTACCAACAGGCGGTGGCACCCGTGTTGGAGCGATTACAGGCAAAACTCCGTTTTGACGTGGACATTTTCTGCGTGGGCAAGGAGTGCGAGTGGAAGGATTTTGGAAGGGCGTTTGACGACGCGACGATCGAGTATCAGAAGGTGATCATCCTCTTCCAGGAACCGATTCCAATATCGGCAATGAAAGAACTGCCAAAGCACGTCCTGAGGCATAACGCCTCGGAAATGAAGACCTTTCGCTTCAAGGAAACACCTGGCGAAAAGACAGATGACCTCCAGGAATGCCTTGAGAAATGGAGCAACCATCCCAAAAAGGAAAAGCGTGAGCTGAAAGTCGGTTCCCTGGTATGCTTTGATTCCCATTCCTCCGAGGCCAAGGACTCCCCGCTCCACTTCTATGCCAGCGCTATGCTCGACAGCATGGGCGACATCCTTTTCCGCCTCCAGAAAATCGTCAGTTCTTTCGTTGATAGCATCGAAAGTGATTTCATCAACAGACTTTCCCAACTGCCACAGGGCCAACGCATCACGACCCTGGCGGCCTATCGGGAACACATCAAGGGAAAATTGAGGAATGCGGCCCCCAGAGAGCAGCGCAACAGCCCTGCGGCTCCAACTTTATCGGCAAACCTCCCCACGCCGAATTTGCCCAAAGTCCTGCTGCTGGGCGACAGTGGAGTAGGCAAGTCATTGATATCCAATCTTATTCATGAAAGAGTCATGGAAGAGTTAGAAAGTCGCAAGTTGCTCGGCGATGAACCTGGACGCGACAAGCGCTATCCGCTTCGAATTGCGCTCCCGGAGTTCGACAAGAAGGAAGACGACTTCGAGTACCGCCTGTTCGGATATGCCCCCAATGCGTTCACGGGTGCCGACCCCAACGGCAATATCGGGCTAATCGCGGAAAACATCGGGCAGGTGCTGTTCCTCGACGAATTCGGGGCCGCCAGCAGCAGCATCCAGGCCAAACTCCTCGCCTATCTAGATGACTACAAAATCCGCCCCCGCGAATGGCGCTCCACGCCGTTTCTCTGCCCAACCCTGGTCGTCGCCGCTTCCAACGAAATCCAAAAAGTCAAAGACAAAAACCGCTTCCGCAATGATTTATTGGCACGCTTTACGGACTTGATCGAAATCCCCAGCCTGGCCAAACGAATCAACCACAACAAGGAAACGTTCAAATACATTCTTGACTGCGTCCTCCAGGAAAAGGCAAACAATCCAGCCGATGGCGTGAAGGAAATCGGCGAACACGCCTTCGAAATCCTCTGGAACCGATTCAGCCAAGGCAGCGACGGAAACTTCCGCGAACTCGGCAACTGGATTCGGGAAGCCTGCCGACATGCCCAAAGCGACCAGCGCGACTACATGGTAAAGGAAGACGCACAATTCGCCAAAGAACGCTGGCAGACGGAAATTCCCAACCGCCCCAACGCCATAACCTTCCGCCTGCACCCCAAATGCAGTCTTGCCGGACACGAGGAGATCTTCCTGAAACACGCCCTCCCTAACGACGGACGATTCCGCACCATCCAACAAATCTATTTGGATCTGCAGACGGAATTCCCTAATATTTCCATGTCTGCCGTGCAACGCGCTCTCGATGCATTGAAAAAGCATCTCGCCAAACAATCCCAATGACGCAACGGAATACACAACGGGGGCCTCTGGCACCACACCATGACCGGAGCCCCAAAAACCCTATCCTTCTGTCATGGCCGTATGCCAGGGACATCGCAAATTTGGAAGTCAGAAATCGATTCATATCGGTTATGTTTCGATTTTTATACGAAAATAGGTGCGACAACCATTTTCTCAATCGCGCACCGAAACTGCCTGAACACCCCTGTTCTATAATTTATTAATAACTATTTATAAACAAGTTACACATTACAATTAAAACCACTGGAAATGCCATGTCCACCGTTTGTCGGCGGCTTTCCATTTTCTGGTTCGCGGAATGCTATAGGGGTGTTGCCCGTTCAGATTGGAGGCATGGTTCCGTCCAGATCATGTCTCCCTTCTGTTTTGTCCCGAATGCCCCCAAGTTATCTAAGTTCACTCATCGCAAAGGAGACGCCCCCCATGGCATTTGCAACCGAAACGACCTCGTCGGATGATTTCTTCAAGAACAGCGTCAAGACACCTCGGAACAACATCGAAAGGGAAGTCCAGAAGGCCTATCAATACTATGGGATGGTCAAGTCAATCGCCATGAAAAATGGCGCAGGCCAATACGCCGAAGAAATCATGCAGGAGATTGCGATTCTGGCCAGCGCCCTCAAATTCACGAAATACACTCATCCCGGCTGCTACACCAACGCCTTGAAAACAACGGCAAGAAACCTGGCAATCGACTTCTGGCGGAAAGATCAGCGGGACCTCCCCGACAGCCTGATTCGATACGACGCGCGCACGAAGGACGAAAAGGACGCCCAGCGATTCGAACCCGAAGCGGGGACTGGATGGGATGTGCGGAATTCCTGCGACGCCAAGCGGAATCTAGAACTCCTCGAAAAGCGGCTACGGGATATGATAAAACACGGCGACAAGACGAAGGCCGCCGCCGCCAAGTTCTTTTGCCTTCGCTTCTTCCGCCATCAGGAATACCAGGACATCGCCAAAGCGGCAGGCGTCACGACGGACTATGTCTACACCGCCATCTGCCGTCTATTCAAAGACCTCCACAAGGATTTTGCATGGTTCGACTGGATGCCGTAAGAACCCCATGAACAAAAGGGAGGCCGCGGGCTGCGCGGGCGGCTCCCCGTAGATGCCAAGACAAGATCAAGGCAAAAAAGAACGCTTGTAAGCTAAAAAGAAACCCGCCAAGGGTTCTGCCCTTGGCGGGTTCCGTTAGACTGGTCGGGGTGAGAGGATTCGAACCTCCGACTTTCACGTCCCGAACGTGACGCTCTAAACCAGGCTGAGCCACACCCCGATGAAAATTTTTCGCACCCGTGCTTGCGCGGACGGGTGCATACTATAGCCGTTCTTCCCGAAACTGCAAACGCAGCCGCGAAAAAAACGTCTGTCGGCGGCCGCGCCCCGCCCCTACGCCTTCTTCGCCTTGTCCAAGATGGCGTCCTGAGCGGCACGGCGATGCCACTTGAGGAGGACGGCGGGGGCGATGCAGATGGAGGAGAAGGTGCCCGAGATGAGGCCGAAGAACATCACGATGGCGAAGTCGAAGATCACGCCGCCGCCGAAGACCAGCAGGCAGATGGTGACCAGCATCGTGGTGAGGGTGGTCAGGAAGGTTCGCGACAGGGTGTTGTTGATGGACAGGTTCAGCATTTCCCGATAGCTGATGTCCCTGCGCAGCGCCTGGGTCTCGCGCACGCGGTCGAAGATGACGATGGTGTCGTTGATCGAGTAGCCGATGATGGTCAGCAGCGCCGCCACCACTGTCAGCGACAGCTGCCCGCGGCAGAAGACGATGAACAGCCCGCCCGAGACCAGCACGTCATGAATCAGCGCCACCACAGCGCCGAAGCCGTACACCCAGCCGTCAAAACGGAAGGCCAGATAGACCACGATCACGGCCATGGACCAGATCGCCGCCCACATCGAATCGTCACGGAATTTCCGCCCGACCGACGGACCGACCTTGTTGGTGTTGCCGGCCATCAATTTGCACTCAGGGAACGCCTGGTCCAGCGACTTGCTGAACTCTTCGTCGCCGACTTTCAGCGCGGGCACCACGATCTCCAGTTCCTTGTTGCCGGACTGGCCTGTCTTGTAGCCGACGCTCGCCGTGTCGTAGCCCTGCCCTTTCAGGTATTCGCGGATCTTCGCGACGTCGGGATGGGCCCCGTCGCAGGTGTAGGTGATCTGCGTGCCACCCGCGAAGTCGATGCCGAAGACGGTGTCAAGGCGGCAGAGGAAGCCGATGACGCCCAGCAGGATCAGCGCGCCGCCGATGCAGAGCGCCTTCTTCATGAAGCCGCAGAAGTCGATCTTGGTGTCCGCCAGCGCCTTGAACTCCATCATGGAGATGGAATGGAGCCAGTCGTTGTGGATGAAGAGGTCGAAGATGGCATGGCTCATGAAGAGCGCGGTGAACATGGAGGACGCCACGCCGAAGCCCAGGGTGACCGCAAAGCCCTGCACGGTGCCCGACCCGCAGAAATAGAGGATGAAGCAGGTGAGGAGGGTCGTGAGGTTCGCGTCGAAGATGGTCCAGAAGACGCGGCCGAAGCCGTTGGCGACGGTCGTCGCCAGGTTCTTGCCACGGCGCATCTCCTCGCGCATGCGCTCGAAAATCAGCACGTTGGCGTCAACCGCCATGCCGATGGTCAGCACCATGCCCGCGATGCCAGGCATCGTGATGGTCGCCTTGGTCAGCGCCACCGTCCCCAGCACCAGCAGCACGTTCACCATGAGCGCGATGTCCGCAACCAGGCCGCAGAAGCGGTAGTAGAAGAGCATGAACAGGATCACGAGCGCCAGGCCGATCACGCCCGCGATGCTCCCGTAGCGGATCGAATCGCTGCCCAGTTTCGGCGCGGTGCCGAACTCGGACTCGATCTTGATGCTGACTGGCAGGTTGCCCGACGAGATGACGCCCGAGAGCCGCCGCACCTCCTCGAAGGTGAACGACCCCGTGATCTGCGCCTGCCCGCCCGTGATCGCCGTCTGGATGTTCGGCGCCGAATAGACCGTCCCGTCCAGCACAATCGCCAGCTGGCGGTTCACATTGGCCGAGGTGACTTCGCCGAAGTCCTTTGCGCCCTGGGAATTGAATTCCATGCGGATCTCCCACTGGCCGAACTGGTCGGCGCTGGGGACGGCGGTGGTGATGTCCTCGCCCTTGACCTTGGTCGCGGGCACTTCCAGGAAGATGCTCTCCTCATAGTCGATGCCCTGGCGCTCGACATGCTGCACAAAGCGCTGGACGCCAGCGGGCGGCGCGAACTTGGACTTGTCCTCGGCGGCATTGTACTTCGCGACCAGTTCCGCATTGTTTTGCGCCACCAGGTAGAACTCCAGCTTGGCGGAGCCGCGGATGGTCTGGCGGATGCCCTCGCGATCACCCTCGTCGAGCGACGGCATGCGCACCGAAATCGTATGGCTGTCGAGGGCCTTGACCTCGGGCTCCGTCACCCCGGACTTGTCCAGGCGGTTGCGGAGGATCTCAAGGATCTGGTCACGGGTAACCGTTGCATCCTGGCCATCTTTCAGCGAGGCCTCGTCGAAGGCGACCTGGAACTCCGTGCCGCCCTGCAAATCAAGGCCAAGGCGGAGTCTGCCAGCCGTCTGCATCCGCACGAAACGCATGACCACCTTGTTCGAGGGATGGTTCTGCCCCTTGACCTTGACGAAATCCGCCAGGTGGATCCCGTAATCCCTGACCACTTCGTTCACCGCCTTGAAACCGTACTTGCGGGAGACGCGCGCCTTGAGCGCTGCCTCGTCGAGATCCTTGGCCTCGGCATTGCCGGACTTCTCCTCCGCCTCCAGCGCCGCCATCTTCGCCTCCAGCGCGGCCTCGAACTTCTTCCAGGTCTCCAGCAAGTCCGCCGGCTTGCGGTTCTGGTGCGACGCGAGGATCTCGTTGATGTCTGCCTGGCGCTTCTGGTAGTCCTTGCTTTCGGGCTTGACCTTCGCCTGCGCGGCCTGCAGTTTCTCAATACGGGCGGCCTCCTTCTGCAGTTGCGCCACCCCCTTCTTGGAAAGGCGGTTGAACTCCTTCAGGAAATCCTGGTCGCGCACGGGAAAGATCGACCAGCACCAGCCGACAAGAATCACCAGGATGACGGCCCAGCGGATAAGCAGTGACTTTTTCATGGAATGGACAGGGAATGGGTTGCTTTAAAAATCCAGGGGAAACGGAAACGGATACGGCTGCTGCCTACGCCTTCTTGTCGGCGGCGGAATCCTCCTTCTTGCCCTCGTCGCCTTCCCCCTCCGGAAGGATCTCCGCGACGGCCGCACGCACGAAATCGACCTCAAACTTGCCGCCGAAGTTGAGCCGCACCGTCTTGTCGCTGACGCGCGTGATCGTCCCCAGCATGCCGGAAGAGGTCATGACGCGGTCGCCGACCTTCAGATGGCTCAGCATCTCCTGGATCTGCTTCTGCTTCTTCTGCTGCGGGCGGATCATCAGGAAATACATCAGCCCGAACATGGCGACGAAGACCCAGAGCATCGAGCCGCCGAAGAAGCCCCCATCGGGCTGCTGGGCGGCGGGCGCGCTGGTGGCGGCAGGGGCGGCGGCGGCGGCGGTGTCCGCCAGCGCCAGGACAAATGTGAGCAGGCTGTTCAAGGTATTCTATCTCCAGGGAATATGCGTCTTGGGACGCAGGAAGGGTATGGCAAGCGTAAAACGTCTAAATGTAGCCCGTTTTCCCTGATTTTCAAGCCGAAACACGCGACGATTTTCGCGGGGCCTATTCGGGGCGCCACTCGCCGCGCTCGTACAGCGAGTGGAAGGCGACGGAGACGCCCGCCAGTTCGCCGACCTTGAGGCCGAGGGCGGAGGTGCGGATGGTGCAGTAGTCGGTGAACTCGCGCCACGCGAAGCGCGGCAAATAACGCTTCACGGGGTCCAGGAGGAAGTCGCCCGCGTAGTAGGCGGAGGTGCCCAGGACGATGAGTTCTGGGTTGAAGGCCGCCATGCAGATGCCGATGCCCTGCGCCAGCCGCAGGCAGATCTCGTCCCACATCTCCATCGCCAGCGGGATGTGCGCCTTGGCGCCCTCGCGCACCGCCTGGAAGTTGAGGTTCTCAAACTTGCCTGCGACACAGGGCAGTTGGTACATCGCGTGGCCAGGGCGGTCGCGCAGCATCTCCTGGAGCCGCAGCTGCACGGCGCGGCCGCCGCAGTAGGCCTCCAGGCAGCCGCGCTGCCCGCAGCCGCACATCGGCCCGTTGAGGTCCAGCACGATATGGCCGACCTCGCCCGCGTTGCCGCTGGCGCCAGTCAGCAACTTCCCGTTGCAGATGATGCCGCCGCCGACGCCCGTGGACATCGTGAGGTAGATGAGGTCGCGCTTGCCCTTGCCCGCCCCGAAGAACCACTCCGCCAGCCCGCCCGCGTTGGCGTCGTTGTCCATCGCCGCAGGGCGCCCCAGCAGGCGCGAGAGGTCGTCGCGCACCGGCGCGTCATGCCAGTTGCGGTTGGGGGTGCGGATCATGACGCCGTTGGCCAAGTCGAGCGGCCCCGGCGCGCAGATGCCGATCGCGTCGATCTCCGCCATCGGCAGCCGCATCTCCGCCAGCATCGCCTGCACCGCCGCCGCGGTGCGTGCCATCGTGTCGGGGTAGTCGTCGGTCGCCTGCAGCCGCGTGCTGCCCAGCACATTGCCGTCCGCGTCCGCGACGCACGCCGCGATCTTCGTCCCCCCGATGTCAATCCCCAAAACCTGGAACTTCCTGCTCATGGTCTGCTTCTGTCTCTTTATGGTGGTTGCGGAAAAGCGGCCTCCTCAATACAGCATCGGCCCCGAAGGCCCCTCCTGCAGCATGGGGCCCGACGGCCCGTCCTGCAGCATGGGGCCCGACGGCCCTCCGTTCTGCTGGATGCGCGGCCCTGCGGGCGCGGGGCAGCGTTCGTATGGGGAGCGGTGCCTGCCCCTGGCGGGGCTGGACGCGGCGGACTTTCCGCCGAGGGTGCGCCGATCGCTTTCGCCCAGCGCAAAGAGTTCCAGGTCGGGCTTGATGTTCAGCATGAAGGTGGTCTCCTGTTCAGTGGTTCAGCGCCGCGCCCCCGCGGCGTAGTAGCCGCCGTCGTGATGCGCGGTCCAGATGAAGTCCAGGTAGCGGCGGAACGCAGGCGCGACCGCCGCGACCGTGTATTTGCGCAGCGCGGCCTCCCGTATCGCGCGGCGGTCCAGCCGCGCGACCCCCTCCACGGCGGCGGCGAACTCGGCGGCGGTGCGGCAGCGGAAGCCGTTGACGCCGTTTTCGATGATTTCGGGGAAGGAGCCCCAGTCGGTGGTGATGGCGGGCGTCCCCGAAAGCAGCGCCTCGATGGCGACGTATCCGAAGGGCTCCAGGTAGAGCGTCGGCATCAGCACCGCCTGCGCCTCCGCGAGGAGCCGCTTCTTGGCTTCGCCCGCGCATCCTCGGAAGACGCACCGGAACGGACGCCCGGCCTTCTCGGCGACTTCCTTCGCGATCGACACCCCCTTGTCGGGCGCCTCCCGCCCCAGGTAGAGCAGGTAGTCGCCGGGATGCTCCGACACCTCGTAGTCGTCTGGATTCACAAAGTGCGGAATCACCGTGTCGAAGTAGCGGTCCTGCTTGGATTCTGGCTGGCTCGTGTAGATCACCGACTGCTGCGCATACGAGGGGAAGACGCGATAGTGCGTCCAGCACGTGCCGTAGCCTGGCATCGGCTCCAGCACTGGCACGCCCGCGGGCGCCTCCACGTCGCAGTGCGCGACCCCGTAGAGCGACGCCACCCACTCGGGCTTTCCGTCGTCGGCGATCTCCTGGGCCAGGGCGCGGTTGAGGCGCTGGCTGTAGACCTGGTGCCAGTGGTTGCGGAAGGACCAGCGGCCAGTCGCCTGCCCCAGTTCCACGAGCCGCCCGCGGCGGCCTGGCGGCAGCACGGAGCCCGCCAGCCCGTAGAAGGCGTAGTCCAGACCCATCGCCTCGGCCGCCTGGCAGAAGTTCCAGCAGTTGAAGAGTTGCGAATCCTCTGGATGCAGGTCGATCCGCAGCGGCAGCGACGGATGCCCCAGGATGTGCAGTCGCGCAGCCAAATCAGGTGTGGTAGTCGGCGTTGATGGTGACGTAGTCGTGCGTGAGGTCGCACGTCCAGATGACGAAGTGCCCCGAGCCCGCCCCCAGGTCCAGCCTGACGCGGAACGAACGCTGCCGAAGGATCGCCGCCTGCTCCTCCTCGGGGACGTCGGTCGCGAGGCCGTGGCGGACGACGGGCACGTCGTCGTAGTCGAGGTCGACCTGGGCGGGCTTGAACGGGACCTTGCTGTAGCCCGCCGCGCACAGGATCCGCCCCCAGTTGGGGTCGGCGCCGCACCACGCGGTCTTGCAAAGGGGCGAGCGCGCGATCGCCTCGGCGACCTTCCGCGCGCCCGCGTCGTCGGGCGCGCCCGTGACGGTGAGTTCGACGAACTTGCTGACGCCCTCGCCGTCCATCACCATCGCCTTGGCGAGTTCGGCGGCGCAATGGGTCAGGGCGGCGGTGAAGGCCTGCCATTCGGGGGTGTCGAGGGTGATTTCGGGGTTCCCCGCGGCGCCGTTGGCGAGGGCGATCATGGTGTCGTTGGTGGAGGTGTCGCCGTCGACGATGATGCGGTTGAAGGAGAGGCCGAGCGCCTGGTTGAGCGCCGCCTGGAGCGCCTCGCGGCCGATGGCGGCGTCGGTGGTGAAGTATGCCAGCATGGTCGCCTGCTTGGCGCGCACCTTGCACGGCACCATCTGCGGCGCGATCATGCCCGCCCCCTTGGTCATCGCGCCGATCCGCACGGCCTTGCCGCCGATTTCCAGTTCGACCGCGACGCGCTTGGGCACGGTGTCGGTGGTCATGATGGCCTCCGCCGCGGCCGCGCCGCCCTCCGCCGAGAGCGCCGCCGCCGCCAGGTCGATGCCGTGCCGAATGGTGTCCATCGGCAACTGCACGCCGATGCGCCCCGTCGAGGAGACCAGCACCTCCATGCGCTCAAGACCGAGCTTCTCGGCGGCATACACCGCCATCCCCTCGGCGTCCTTCGCCCCCTGCGCGCCCGTGCAGGCGTTGGCGACGCCGCTGTTGACGACCACCGCGCGGATCAGCCCGCCGCGGTTCAGCACGCAGCGGTCCCATTCGACTGGCGCCGCCGCAAACAAGTTCGAGGTGAACGCGCCCGCAGGCACCGCAGGCAAATCGCTCACAATCAGCGCCAGATCAGGCTTGCCAGTGCGCTTGAGCCCCGCGGTCACCCCCGCCGCCCGAAATCCCGACGGCGCCGTGACCCCGCCTTTCTCCAGTATCCTGAATTCCATCGCTCAGTTTCCCTTCTTGTGTGTCCCTTGTCCGTTGTCGCTACAGTCGCTTTCGGTCGCTTTCTGCCTTAGAACCCCGCCTCCCTCATTGCCTCCAGCGTCACCCGCGAGGTCGGCGTGTGCGGCTGCATCAGCCCCGCGACGTATTTCCCGATGGCGTCCCCCTCGACATTGACCCTCATCCCCGCGCGCAGGAACTGGAGCGTGGTGTGCTCCCAGGTGTGCGGGATGATGCAGACCGTCACCGTCTCGGCGGTGAGTTCCGCGACGGTAAGCGAGACCCCGCCGATGGCGATCGATCCCTTCGGCACCAGGGGGAACTCCTCGGGCGGCAGCGGCGGGCGCGCCAGCGTGAGCGCGATGTCGCCGCCACGGCGGGCGATCGACTTCACCGCGACCACCCCGTCGACGTGTCCCGTGACGATGTGCCCGCCCAGGCGGTCGCCGAGCCGCAGCGCGGGCTCGATGTTGACCTTCCGCCCCGCGCGGTATTCTCCGAAGACGGTGCGGTCCAGCGTCTCCGCGAGCGCGTGGAAGACGCAGGCGCCGCCGTCGAAGGCCGCGACCGTCTGGCAGCATCCGTCGACCGCGATGCTGTCGCCGAGGCGGATGTCGGCGGGGTCCAGCCCCGTCGACACGGCCAGCCGCGCCCCGCCGCCCTCGCGCCGAAACTCCCGCACCTCCCCGATCGACTGCACAATCCCAGTGAACATCCGCTCCTGCTCCCGCCCTATTCCCCCGCCGGATACCCGATGTAGAGCAAATCCTCCCCGCACCACTCCGTGCGCACCTCCCGAAGCCGCAGCGCGGCCTCCAGCGACGGCGCGGCCTCCCCGCCCACCACGGGCCGTGAATCCCGCCCCCCCAGAATCTTCGGCGCGATGAAAAACTGCACCTGGTTCACGACGCCGCACGAAAGTGCGTTCGCCGCCAGTTCGCCCCCGCCCTCCAGCAGAATCACCGTTGTCCCGCGCCGCGCCTCCCCCTCCAGAAACTCCAGCCACTCCGCACGCGTCGTCGGCTTCGCCGTCTCCGCGCCCGCGAGTCTCAGCCCAGACGGCACCGCCCGCGCCGTCCAGATGACGGGGCGCGGCTGCCGAGGCCAGTCTGGCGGCTCGACGACCCTGAGCCCAGGATCGTCCGCCGCCACCGTCGCCCCCCCGACCATGATGACGTCGGCCAGCCGGCGCAGTTCCTGCACCCGCCTCCGCGCGGGCGCCCCCGTGATCCACTTCGAGCGCCCGTCCCGCAGCGCGATCCGCCCGTCCAGCGTCATCGCCATCTTGAGAACCACCCATGGACGCCCCCGCGTCATCCGCCAGAAGAAATGCTCGTTGAGGCGGCGGCATTCCTCCTCCAGGACGCCGCATTCGCAGCGCACCCCCGCCTGCCGCAGGATCTCCAGCGCCCGCCCCGCGTGCACGGGGTTCGCGTCAAGGCATCCGATCACCACATGCCGCAGGCCCGAGGCGACAATCGCGTCGCAGCACGGCGGCGTGCGCCCCCACGTGCTGCACGGCTCCAAAGTCACGTAGAGCGTCGCCCGCGAGAGGTCGCTCCCCGACGGCACCGCCCTGAGCGCGTTGATCTCCGCGTGGGCCTCCCCCGCGCGGCGGTGGTAGCCCGCCCCCAGCAGCTCACCGTCCCGCACGATCGCCGCCCCCACCATCGGATTCGGGGAACACCACCCCCATCCGCGGCGGGCCTCCCGCAGCGCCACCCCCATCCATTTGTCCGCTTCTTCCGACATGCCGGATAATATAAGGGCGGATTCCGAAATGGCAGACGGCGGCCAGGCGACGACCCCGGAAAGCCTGGCCTACGGCGACGCAGGGCTGCGGAACTCGACCACCAGCCGGATGCGGCGGCCTTCGGGGTGCTTCGCCAGACGCTCCTGCCGCTTCGCGATTTTCGCGGCGTCCTCGGTCAGGTCGCAGGCAAAATAGACATATCCGCAACGGGCAGAAGCCTTCGCCCAGCCGATCTCGATGCGGTTGTCGCCGGCTTTCAGGGCCGAGACGGGAATCTCGATCTGATGCCAGCCCTTGGTTACGTGCGGCCCGGCCGGCCCCTCGAAGACCAGCCTGCCGTTGACATGCACCTGCCAATTGCCCCACGGATAGGAAGGGTCCGAGATGCGACGCCGCTTCGCCGACGGGTCAAACGGCGCCACCGCTATCTCGTATTCCACCGCGGCACGGGCAATCTCTTCCGGCGGAATCGCGAGGTGCAGCGTCTTCTGCTGGCGGCTGCGCCACGAGGAGGTCATGTCCCAGTAGGTCTGCACGCAGCCGCAGTCCGTCATCACGCGCCCGCACTGCGGCCCCGCCAGCTCCGCCGCCGCCAGCCCGGCGGCGAAGGCCATCGCCATCCATGCGACCCCTTTCATCGGCGCACCTCGAAGACCGCCACGCGGCTTTCCTTGAACTCCACCGGACGGCCGGCCACCACGGCCCGGACGACTCCGCGGTCGTAGTTGCGCGCGAAGACGGCAATCCGCCCCTGCCATTCGTAGGCGGTTACGGCGACCTCCGGATTGCTGCACGGCACCTCGACCGGGCGCCCCTGGCGGAGAATCTCCTCGACCGGCGCCAGCAGCTCCACCGCACGGGCGATGTTGTAGAAGCCCATCGCGCCCCGGAAGGCTCCTCGGTGCCACCAGAAGATGACGCCTTCGCCCCCGTTGAAGGCGACTTCAAGCATCTGCTGCAGCTCCGCCTCCAGCGGCGCGTAGTTGCGCCCCTCGACCCGGTAGTATTCGTAGACGCGGTTGGGCGAGAGGCCCATGACCAGCCTGGCGCCGGTGCCCTTCAGCGCCGCCTTGACCGCCTGCGCACGGCGCCCGATATGGGCCGCCGAGGCGTCGTACACCATCGGGTAGATCTCCTCCACGTGCTTCCCGAGTTTGGCGACGTCGGTGAGACGGTTGCTCATCGCGCTGTCCTCGACCCGGTGGTCCACCCACACCGCCAGCTTCGCACGACCAGCCAGCGCCTCATGGAAACGCCGGTAGATGTCCGCCACAGCGTCGGTCTTGAAGGCCAGCCACTCGTCCGGATGCTTCGCGGGGTCCTTGCCAAATTTGGCCAGACAGCGCGGGCAGTGGCACAGGACAACGCCGTTGCCCCACGTCTCCTCGTCGAAGATGATGTAGTCGAATCCATAGTCCAGGGCAGTCTGCAGATTGTCCAGGGACTTTTCGAAATACGACCCGCGGTACCACGGACAGACAAAGTTGGTCTTCCGCCCAAGGTTGTCGATGGCACGGAACTCCTCCACGTCAATCTTCACCTTGTGGGGCGTCGGGTGGAAGAAGGTGCCCGCGCCCTGGACATATTTCCCCGTCATGACATTGTGGGAACGGGAAAAGCAACTGCCAAACTGCGTGGCGCACTCGTAGCCAGCCGCCCGCCAGGCTTTTAGGCGTTCCGCGTAGAAGTCGTCCGGCATCCGCGCGTCGTGGTAAATGGGGACTTGCCAATCAGTCCACTTGACCGTATTCACGCCTACCTTGCTCCACTCCGGCACCGGACGCTCGCTATGGTCCATCAGCGCAATCCGGAAATGCTGCAACTTCGCCGTCAGCTTCGGCAATGGCGGTATCAGCTTGAACTCGAAGCGCTCGCGCGGCTGTTCGCCGCCGTCCCACACCAGATGCACATAGCCGACGCATCCCGGCTGGAACGCCTCCGTCGCGCGCAGGTTCACCACGAAGGCCGCCGAACCATAGTTCTTCAGCCGCGGCGGGTGGAAGTCAAGGCATTGGTATCGCCGCCCCTGGATGGTCTCCGTCTTGACCGCAAGCGGCTTTTCGCGTGACCAAGACAGCTCCACGCCATCGGGCAGCAGGAGACGCACCCGGGGATTCTTTGTGCGGGTGAAGTCCCCACGCACACTAAAGCTGATGTCAGTATCGATTTCACGGGAGAGATACAGGTCGGGATAGTAATAGTAGTAGCCATTGACGCCAGTGGGTGCGCTACGCGGCATCTTGTGCAGCGCCTGGCGCGGCCTCCATGCCGGCAGCGCGACGGCCACTTCGCCCGCCGCCGAGGCGAAACGCAGTTCCCCGGGGGCGGCGTCGAACTCATAGACGCCTCCCGCACGGCACTCCGCAACCCCCAGGCGCCGCCCGCCCAGCATGGCCTCGCAGCGCCCCAGGCCGCGCACGAAGAAGGCACGACCGCGACCGTTCTCCACCGTCACAACCATCTCCGGCGTCACCTGCGACACCTGCCCGCGCCCTGCAAAGGGGATGACCAGGGCGCGGCACTCCCAGGCGTCGACCTCCGCCATCGGCTTTAGTTCCAGCGGCCGGAAGGACGCCTCCATGGTCGCGCCGCCCCAGACGTAGGCGTTGGAGAGCGCCCCGCCCTCCGACACCAGCAGCGCGACGCCGCGGTCCCCCTCCAGCCCCGCCAGCCACGGCATCTGCGCATCCGTCACCAGCTGCAGTTTCTGATTTCTGCACTCCTTCATCGGCACGGTCGCCAGCCCCGAGGCGGAAGGCAGGAAGAAGACCGCCTTTTCGCCAAATTGAAACCAGTTGTGCAGGCGCGGCGCCATGCGGTTCGTCTGCGTCTCGCTGCACAGCCGCGTCCACACCTCCACCGCCGCCACGCCCGGCTGCAGCCGGAACCGGCGCTCCACGCGCAAACCCGCCAGATTGGCCGTCTCCAGCCCACACGTCGCCGTCACCGCGTCTCCCGCATGTTTCAGGGAATACCGTGCTGTCAACAGCTCCAAATTCTTGAACTGTGCATCTATAAGCTTGCCGCACCCCCCCAGGGTGTCCTTGCCTTGAACCAGCTCACGCCCCGTCGCCTTGTCCACCAGCGAGACGATTTTCCCGCCTTGTTCCGCCACGGTCAGGCGCAGGAACTCGTTCTCCAGCGTCTCCGACGCCATCAACACCACGGCAAACGCCCACACCAATGCGACGGCCTGTTTCAAGATTGCCATACTCATCACTCCTCGATGTTATGCCCCCTTCCCTGTGGATTGTCCTGGGGCCGGACACCCGCCAGCGCCCCCACTGGGGCGGCCGAAGTGTCAGAAGTTCTTCTGCCGCTCCACGGGCCCAGGGATATAGCAGAACAATGTTTTCAGCGTATCCCCGCGCAACTGCCACTCCTTCGCGGTGTTGGTGAAGAAGTCATCCGGCGACCACGCCGTGGCGTGCCCGTCTGCGCAGACCACATTGATGCGACCGCCATGCGCGGCCGCGGAAACGCGGGAAGTCTTGCTCTTCGTCACGTACACAGGGGAATAGGCCTGCGCCTTGTTCTCCGTGTTATAACTATCGCCGCCAAGCATATATGCGGCCGGTGCATTGACTTTCTCCAGCCGATAGCAGCCCAGATTCGTATTCGTGTTATATGGGTAGAGGTTCGTGATGACGCGCAAACTCAAAGGAGTGTCCGCCGCCTGGCTGCGCCGGAAACCGTAGGTCAGGTATTTCTGCATCGCCGATCCGCCTGGCGGATACACGTCCCCTTTCACTCCACCATGCCACTTGTACGGAAAGACCGCCGGGCACAACGCCGCCTGCGGCGCCAGCCCGTTGCCGATGAGCATCCCGCTCGGCGTCTCATTGTCATACCACCCCGTCTGCAAAAAACCGCGGTTCTCCCCCGTGTACATCAGCACAATTGTCCCGCATTGCTTCAAGTTCGAAATACACCGAATCGCCTTCGCCTTGGCGCGCGCCTTCGACAGCGCCGGCAGCAGCATCGACGCCAGAATCGCGATGATCGCGATAACCACCAGAAGCTCAATCAATGTAAAGTAGCTCGCCAAAACTTTCTTCATCGCCTACACCTGCACTGTTGGGGATTGTTTCAATGCGATTCCCACCCCTCCTCGCAACACTGTCATTATTATATCGTATCCCACGCTCCAACACAACATCAGCCCCTATCACCACCAACGCTTTTTTGCTATTTTATCTAAAAGTTATCTAATCCCACGCCAGAATATGTATTATATTGGGCACCATGCTGTGTCACGAGTTTGCCAACAAGGTCGAATATGTGGCTTCGTCGTTGCGATGCCAGATTGAATCGGGTGAAATCCAGCCGTCGCAGCGCCTCGGCAGCTCTGCGGAGATAGCGGCGGCATACGGCGTCGCGACGATGACTGCGGACCGCGCTGTGAGGCGCCTGGTGGCGGAAGGGCTGCTGACGCGGGTGCAGGGGCGCGGCACCTTCGTCCTGCCGGCGCGGCGGCGCTTCCGGGTCGGGCTGGTCGATCCGCGGCCGAAGGTGGCCATCCAGGTGCAGCGCGAATACCTCTACGACCGCAACACCTACCCGCATCTGGAACAAGAATGCGCGATGCGCGGCATCCAGCTGCTGCCGTTCCCGTCGGTGGCGGCGGCGCTCCGCCAGAAAGGCCTCGACGGCATTCTTTCCGCATGGGCGCCATCCTTGACGGCGATGCCGCCTATGCCAGTGGCGCTGTTCCGGTCCTACTCCCTCTGTACGCTGCCTGTCCTGCAGGCAATTCCCGAACTCTTCCCCGTGATGTCCGAAATCTTCCGGCGGCTGGCGGAGTTCCCCGTTCGCAGCGTCCATGTGCTCATCAACCCATCCGGGAACACCCGCCTCTTCGGCGACGCCTTTCTCCAGCATCTACGCATGAACGGCCCCTCCTTGCCGGTGAACACCCTGGTCCAGCCCATCGCAAAGGGAATGCCCCCGCAGCGCCTCGGATACGACTTCGGCATGGCCATCCCCGACCCCCGCGGCGCCCTCATCTTCACCACCTCCGACTTCCGCGCCGCCGGCATCCTCAAGGCCCTGGACGACCGCGGCGCCCCCCCCGGAACCTATCAGCTCATCGGCTGCTTCAACTGGGAAGGATATGGCTTCACCCCGTTCCAGCACCCCCGCCTCACCTCCATCGACTGCCGCCGCGACGAACTCCTCACCCAGGCCGTCGGCCTGCTCCACCACGCAATGACGAACCCCGCCTGCGACTATCTGCACAACGTCAGGATCCCCGCCCGCCTCGTCATTCGCGAAAGCGCCTTCGCACAAAAATAGATGACATTTAGATATTCGTGAGATAATCGGCCGTGTCGCGCCGTGCACGCTGCGACGCGACGAAGGAATCCCCGCTATAGTAAGGATGATTTCAGTCATCGCTTCACGTCATCGTATCCACTCCACTCTTCCAAAGGAACCCCATCATGGAACACCGTAGAATCCGCGTCGGCATCATCGGCCAGGGCCGCAGTGGCCGCGACATCCACGTCAAGACCCTGCACCGTCCGGAGGTCGCCGCACGCTTCGAACTCGCCGCCATCACCGACCAGCTCCCCGAGCGTTGCCAGGAGACCGCCGCCGAATTCCCGCAATGCCGGGTCTATCCCGACTACCGCGCCATGCTGCAGGACCACAGCCTGGAGCTGATTGTGAACGCCTCCTTCAGCGACCAGCACGTCCCCATCTCGGTCGAGGCGCTGGAGGCGGGCTTCCACGTCCTCTGCGAAAAGCCGCTTGCCGCCTGCGTCGCCGAGGTCGACCGGGCCGAGGCCGCCGCCCGCCGCGCAGGCAAGGTCTTCGCCGTCTTCCAGGAGGCGCGCTTTGACGCGACCTTCCAGAAGATCCTGGAAATCTGCCGCAGCGGCGTCCTCGGACGCATCGCGCAGGTCCGCTTCACCCGCAACGGCTTCTCCCGCCGATGGGACTGGCAGACGCTCGTCGAGCGCAACGGCGGCGCCCTCCTCAACACTGGCTCCCACCCCCTCGACCAGGCCCTCGTCCTCTTCGGCAATGCCATGCCCGAACGCATCTTCTGCGTCATGGACCACCTCAACAGCGCAGGCACCGCCGAGGACCACGTGAAACTCGTCTTCAGTTCCCCTGGGCGCCCCGTCATCGACCTGGAGGTCTCCGCCGCCGCGCCCTACTCCCCGCCGCGCTTCCAGGTCTATGGCGAACGCGGCGGCGCCACCGCCACCCCTGGCGTCGTCGAATGGAAATACTACCGCATCGAGGATGCCCCGCCGCACCCCCTCGTCACGACGCCCCTCCCCAACCGCGCGTATTGCAGCGAAAAACTCGAATGGTATGAAAACCGCTGGGCCGACACCGGATCCCGCGGCGCGGCCTGGATGGGCGAAAAACTCTACCGCAATCTTTTCGACGCCATCCGCAATGGCGCGCCGCTCATCGTCACCATCGACGACGTGCGCCGCCAGATCGCAGTCATCGAGGAATGCCGTCGCCAAAACCCCGCCTTCGCCTTGCCACCCCAGGCCTGACCACGCCATGAACTCCCTCGTGCCGTCGCTCCTGCCAGTAGTCATACTGCTGGCATCCGTCCTTCCTGCCATGCCCATCCCCCGCAACAACCCCAATGCCTACACGGGCACGGATTCCGATCGTATCGAGCAGGCGTTGTCTTTTGCGTGCGCAAATGCCATGCCGCTGGTCATTACGCCGCGCGTCCCGGTAGGCAACGACCGCCGTGCGCACTGGCTCATCGACCGCGCGATTCTCCTCCCCGGCGGCACCGAAGTACTCCTCGACGACTGCACCATCCAACTCTCCGACCAGTGCCGCGACAACTTCTTCCGCAGCGCCAACTGCCGCCCTGGAACCGGCGCCGTCCACCCCATTGCCGGCATCCGCATCCGTGGCCGTGGCAACGCCATCCTCCGAGGTGCAGAGCACCCACGCTCCACCGGCGACAGCGGCAAGACCCTCGGGAAGGACACCTTCGGCACCGATGCCGGAAAGCCCGGCGAATGCCCGGTCGGGGACTGGCGAAATATCGGCATCCTGCTCGCCGATGTCTCCGACTTCACCATCGAGGGCATCGCCATCGTAAACTCCCACTGCTGGGCCATCTCCCTCGAATACTGTAGTCACGGAATGCTCCGCGACCTCCGCTTCGCATCCCTCGGCGTCATGCTCATCGATGGACGCCCCCAAACCACCCTCAACCAGGATGGCATCGACCTGCGCCAGGGCTGCCGGCACATCGCCATCGAACGGATCTCCGGCTGGACCGGCGACGACCTCATCGCACTCACCGCCATCGGCACAACCGACGAAACGCGCCCCGCCGGCGCCTTCGGCTCCACGCACTTCTCCGCCTCCAAACGGCGTGGTGAAGGCGATGACATCCACCACATCACCATCCGCGACGTCCACGGCTACAGCGCCGGGAACTGCCAGATTGTCCGCCTGCTCAACACCCGCGGCGTCAAACTCCACGACATCCTCATCGAGCGTGTACACGACTGCTCCGCCCGCGCCCTCCACAACCGTGCCGTTCTGCGCATCGGCGACCGCAATCCCCACTGGGGAGGCCCCAACCCCATCGGCGACACCGCCCGCATCATCGCCCGCGGCATCGTCAGCAATGCCCAGGCCGCCATTGTGATCCAGGGTTCTCTCGCCGATTCCACCATTGAGGATGTACGGCTACGGCGAAACAAGCTCGGGCTGGTCGAGCTCCTGAATCAAGAATATCTCCGGGATGTCCGCCTCCCGCAGGTGCCATAGGCCCCCGCGCACCAGACTCCATTGGCCCGCCGGTAAAGCCCCGCTTTCCCAGCGCCCATTGGCCCGCCGGTAAAGCCCCGCTTTCCCTGCGCCCATTGGCCCGCCGATAAAGCCCCGCTTTCCCAGCGCCCATTGGCCCACCGGCTTTTCGCCGGCGGCACACAACTGCCGACAGCGGCGCCGCCCGCCCGAAATCGCCCCCGCGCAGCCATCGCCCCTGCGCAGCCACCGCCCCCGCGCAGCCATCGCCCCCGCGCA
>JAEEGL010244129.1_pt1 | contig 21506 bp, 17 predicted proteins | sample 9134231 | NCBI WGS metagenome assembly JAEEGL01 (sample SAMN16246548, study PRJNA631951) | gut metagenome | biome: gut microbiome; feature: rumen; material: fiber-attached | host: Bos | place: Iran: Karaj | collected 2018-10
CAGCTGCAGGTTCTCCCTCAGCGTGCCGCTGAACAGCGTATTGCCCTGTGGCACGTAGACGAAGTTGCAGCGGTGAAGGGGGGTGAGGAGTGAGGAGTGAGGAGTGAGGTGTGAGGAGTTTTGAGTTAGGCTGATGGTTCCTTCCTGCGGCTTCACCAGTGCCAGGAGCAGACGGATGAGGGTGGTCTTGCCAGCTCCAGTCTCGCCCATGATGGCGGTACAGGAGCCGGGTGGGAAGTCGAAGTTTGCATGTTTGATGGTGGGCAGCTGGCCTGGGGCGCCGTAATTGAACGTCACGTTGTGGAAGCGTATTCCACAGGGGCCGGGCAGCAGTTGCGGTTCGCCCTGTAGCTCTTCGGGCGTCTCCTCCAGTTCCATCAGTCGCTCGGTGGCGGTAAAGACGGTGACGAAGGCGGGCACCAGATGTGTCAGTTCTCGTGCCGGCCCCTGTATGCGGTAGACTAACTGCAGGAAGGCCGTCATGGCTCCGAAAGTAATGGTGCCCTGACTCAGCCGTAGTGCACCCCAAAGGAAGGCGATGAGATAGCCGAGTGAGAATCCTACATTAAGGAAGAAATTGCTGGCCACGCTAAAGGCGGTACGACGGCGCACCCATCGGCGCAGTTCACTCTGAATGGTCTCCAGACGACTGAGCATCAACGAGTCGGCCTCCATAGTCTTCACCAGCATGCGGTGCTGCATGGTCTCGGTGAGCAGGCTCTGCACCTGACTGTCGCAGTCGCGCACCTTACGGGTGAAGCGACGCATATACAGTATGTAGAAACGGCTGACAATCAGGAATAGCGGCAGAATGGCCACCGTGACGATGGCTAGCCACGTGTCCATCTGGAGCAGGTAAACGAATGCTCCGCAGAACATCGCCACGGTGCTGAGTGTAGAGGGCATAGTCTCTGTGAGGAAGGTCACCACCTGGCGCACATCCTGTTCCAGACGGCTGAGGATGTCGCCACTGTGCATGGCCTCTCGCCCCCGCCACTCCGACCGCAACAGGCGTGCCAGAAGTTGTTGCTGCATACGGTTCTGGGCGCGTATACCCAAGATGTTCTTCACCCATACACGACTGATGCCCAGGGCAAACTCGCCCAGGATGAGTGCGGCCATGATGCCCACTGCAGCGTAGATACTTCCTTCCCGTGCCCCCGATGCCGTATCGATGGCACGCTGCATAGCCCACACCGATGCCAGGCTGAGTGCCACGCCCAAGAGGCCAATGCTGGCGTTGAGCACTGCCTGCAGACGGTTGCCACGCAGGGCGCGCCACAGCCACCGCGCTATCTGGCTGGCAGTGAAATGGTTCTCAGGTAGTTGAAGGAATTCCTTGAGCTTCATCATTCTTAACAGACATTTTTCAGGCTGGCAGTTCCTTTTTGAAAAGTCGTTTGCAAAAGTACGCATTTTTTGCGTCAGTGGCAAATATTTCTGCATTTTTCTTATCTAATTCCAATTATTGGCCTCGTCTTTTGGCTATTTTGGGGAAATTGTGTAATTTTGCAGCCGAATTACGAGTCAGATATTAACGCGTTGGATAATGCTAGTATCAATGACGAAAAAAGCAAAGGATTTGTCTCCTTTGCCTTCCCCGAAGCGAAAAGCTCAAAGACAGGGGTGTCGGTAAGATATGCTCCATGCGAAAAAAGAGAATGGTTTGTGCTCCGTATCAAGTATGGCCAAGCGCAGACTGTTGCAGATGCCATCATTGAAGACGGCATCTACGTGTACCTAGCAAAGGTCTGGAAAGACATCAGGAACAAAGAGACGGGCAAGAAGCAAAGAAAGCTGTTCCCTTTCATGAACCTTCTTTTTGCATATATGACGGTGCATGAGGCCGAAAAGTATGTCAAGAATTCCGACGTATCGAAGTACACCACATACTATTACAACCATTTCGTAACGGACGAGAATGGCTATAACCCCCCGTTGGTCGTCAGCAACAGGGACATGGAACCGCTCATCAAGGCCACATCTTTGCTCGACGAGCATGTGATGGAGATTGATTTGAAAACCTGCCATTTCTTGTCCGACGAGCTTGTACGTGTAACTGGTGGGCCCTTCGAAGGCATAACAGGACGTATTGCACGTGTTGCCCGCCAAAATCGGGTAATTATTTATATCAAAGGCCTGGAATCCTGCATAACCACCGCTTATGTTCCTTCACACTATTTGGAAAAGGTAGGAGACAAACAATAAATACAATAAGAAAAATGACTATACGGGCGACAGCCTCCTCGTGGGCATCAACTACGACAAAGACACCAAACAGCACAAATGTCAGATAGAGCGATGTCAGAAAAGTTGACTAATCAGGAAGCAATAAGAAAGACGACTAATAATGTTGATTATTAAGCAACGATAATAATGTCACAGAAGAATCTTAAGCAGAAAGCAGTCAAAGGTGTGGTATGGACGGCATTGCAGAAATACTCTACGATGCTGATACAGTTTGTGTCAGGTATTATTCTTGCGCGTCTGCTCACCCCTTACGACTATGGTTGCATAGGAATGTTGATGATTTTCATGCTTTTGGCAGAATCATTCATCGACGGCGGGTTTGGGTCGGCCCTTATTCAGAAAAAGAATCCTACTCAGACAGATTATTCAACTATTTTTTTCTGGAATATGGGCTTGTCGGTGGTGCTATATTCCGTTCTCTACCTGTCGGCTCCTTTCATCGCAGATTTCTATGGCATACCTCTGTTGAGTGATGTCTTGAGAATCCAAGGGCTTGTGCTGTTCATCTATGCTTTCAACATCGTTCAGCGCAACCAGTTGCAGAAGAAGTTGAATTTCAAAGTCCTTTCCATCGTAACCATCCTCACATCGCTGACGGCATTGACAGTTACCATTATTATGGCCTATCACGGCTTTGGTGTCTGGGCTTTGGTGGCACAGAACATACTGACAGCTGCCATCCCAGCTTTAATTTTTTGGTTCTATGTCCGATGGCGTCCACATCTGGTTTTCTCATGGCAGTCGTTCCGCGAACTGTTCAGTTTCGGCTTCTATATGTTTTTGACCAACCTGCTGAATCAGTTCGGACATCAGATTCAGGGCTTGCTTATTGGCAAGTTCTATGATGCAGCTACTATGGGTTACTATTCGAAAGCTAACTCCACAGAACGGCTTGCCTCAACGAGCATCTCTAAAGTAATGTCGCAGGTGACGTATCCCCTTTATGCCGAGATGCAGGACAATAAGGCTGCTCTAGGCGACATGATCAAGAAGATCACGTTGACGTTATCATACATCACCTTCCCGCTGATGTTCATCCTCTTGCTCTGTGCCAAGCCCCTGTTTATACTGCTTTATTCAGACAGATGGGCAGATAGTGTTCCCTATTTTCAAGTGTTATGCATTGCCGGACTTGCTTACAGTTTGCAATCTGTGAACTACCAATCGGTAGCTGCCATCGGCAAAAGCAGGACGATGTTCGTATGGACATTCGTAAAGCGAGCTGTGGGCATCGTCTTAGTTGTCGCTGGTCTGCTACTTGATGGGATGCGAGGCCTGCTCATTGGTATGGTGCTCAACACGTGGTTTTCCTATTATATAAATATCTGGTTAGTTTCTAAACATATAGGATATAGTTGGCAACGCCAGTTGCTTGAAATTTTGCCAGTGCTGTTGGCCTCGCTGGTTGCCGCTGCTATGACATACGCTGTCGGAGCATTCTGTAATCTATCACTTTATATGGACGGATTGCTGAAACTGGCCGTATTCATAGTACTTTATGCCGCATGGTCTGCACTCTTCCGTCCTAAGGCTTACCAATATTTCTGTGTGGCGGCAAAACCATTAATCAAAAAAATAAAAGGTAAAAAGAATAAAAGTAAAAAGAAATTGTAATGAGTATTCTAAAGGACATTCAATTATGGCTGACCGATATTCTGTGTATCAGCCATTACGACAGGAAGGTTGAACGCAAATTCAGGAAAATGCGGCGCTTGTATGGAAAAGGTGGTTTCATCAACCGCATACGAGCATTGAGGCTGGAAAACAAATTGCAAGAGAAGTACCAGTTGAAGATCTCTCGACGAGCTAAAATTGGTGAAAACTTCCAGATACGTCATCCGATGGGCATTAGGATTGGGGCCACGGCGGAGATAGGTGACAACTGTAAAGTATATCCGTTCTTTGTTGCCATGGCTGCCGTTAAAAATGACGAGGAATTGAATCGCAATCATGTACGTCGTCATCCCAAAATAGGAAATGATTGTTTATTGGGTTCTAAGGCAAGTGTGATTGGTCCTGTAACGATAGGCGATGATGTCATTATCGGAGCTTGTGCTATAGTCACCAAGGATGTACCCTCGCACAGCGTGGTGAAAGGCTTGAACCAGATTCGTCCGAAGCGGCCGGACGAGATACCTGAGAAATATAAAGATGGACGATAAACAATATTAAAAATACAATCAGCAATGGAACGTTTTTTCAATACAGCAGGCCCCAACCGACCGAAGGAGCAATACACTATCGACCCGTTGAGCCGGTTCGACCTCGATGACATACTGATGTTCATTCGGCAGAAAAAGTATTTCGTGCTTCATGCTCCCCGCCAGACGGGAAAGACCTCGTGTATGCTGGCTCTGCGCGACTACCTGAACAGCCACGGCGACTACATCGCCGTCTATGCCAACGTGGAGGGTGGGCAGGCATATCGCAACAACGTGACGAAGGTCGTCGGAGCCACTTGCGACATCATCGCACAGGAGGTAAGACTTGTCTTGCACGACCCCATGCCAGAACAAATACTGAAGAAAATCAAGCAGGAAAAAGCGGATGTCATGCTTACACAATACTTGACCGCCCTCTCCGAGTCACTACCCAAGCCATTGGTGCTCTTCATCGACGAGATTGATGCCCTGGTGGGCGATTCGTTAGTGAGCGTTCTTCGCCAGATACGCTCAGGCTACGCCAACCGTCCCGTCGCCTTCCCCAGCAGCATAGTGCTCTGCGGCGTGCGTGACGTGAGGGATTATCGCATCGTGCTCTCCAACCAGGACATTGTCACGGGTGGTTCAGCCTTCAATATCAAGGCAGAGTCGTTGCATCTGGGTAACTTCACCCCCGAAGAAGTGCGTCAACTGTACCAACAGCATACCGACGAGACAGGGCAGGAGTTTGACGAGGCCTGTTTCCCCATGATCTGGGAGGCTACGGAGGGACAGCCATGGCTTGTCAATGCCTTAGGCTATGAAGTCACTATTCGCATGAAAGAGAACCGCGACCGCACCGTGCGCATCATCCCGGAAATGATATACCGTGCACAGGAGCGAATCATCTACCGCCGCGACACCCACATCGACATACTCATCGACAAACTGAAGGAGCCACGCGTGAAACGGGTCATAGAACCCATATTAGCCAATAGTGAGGAGGTAGACGAGGAACTAATGTCAGACGAGGACATCTTGTATGTCAAGGATATGGGGCTTGTTGTCAAGGAACGCGGTAAACCCATCCGTATCTCAAATGCTATCTATCGCGAGATTATACCACGCGAACTTACGGCCAGCACGCAACAGCAATTGCTACAGAATCCCATGTGGTACCAGAACCCCGACAACAGCATTAACATGGAGAAACTGTTGCTTGACATCCAGCAGTTCTTCCGTCAGAATAGTGACTCGTGGATAGGGAAGTTCGACTATGCCGAGGCTGGGCCGCAGCTGCTTCTTCAGGCCTTTCTTCAAAGGATTGTGAACGGTGGTGGCTACATCGACCGCGAGTATGGATTAGGCCGCCGTCGCACCGACCTGCTCATCCGTAAGCCGTTGACCGACGGCTATGGAGGCCCCATCCAGCGCATTGTCTTAGAGTTGAAAATCAAGCGCGGCTCATTGGACACGGTTATCCAAGACGGTCTTCGCCAGACTTTCGAGTATATGGATAGCGTCGGCAGCGTCGATGAGGGCCACCTCATCATCTTCGACCGTTCAAAGGACAAGACTTGGGAAGAGCGCATCTGGCACAAGCCATGCCAATATAATGAAAAAAACATCATGGTATGGGGAATGTAGGCAAGCAGGTTGTAGCACTAAATTTGAATCGGAAGGTAAATTTTAGCAGATGAAAAAATATAAGATAGGATATACGCAGGGGACGTTCGATATGTTTCATATCGGCCATCTGAACCTCCTTCACCAGGCCAAGGAACTGTGTGAAGAGTTGATTGTCGGCGTGAATACCGACCAGTTGGTATGTGATTATAAACACAAGGTTCCTGTCGTTAACGAACATGACCGTGCTGCCATCATAGCCGAACTACGATGTGTGGATAAAGTTGTGCTCTGTGACACACTGAAGAAGACCGACGCTTGGCAGCGGTTACGTTTCGATGCCATTTTCATTGGTAGCGACTGGAAAGGTAACGAACGTTGGAAGCAGACGGAGATTGACCTGAAGCCATTAGGCGCCGAGGTCGTGTATCTGCAACATACTGACGGGGTGAGTTCGTCGCTCCTGCGGGAAAAAGAAAGCGAAAAGATTGAAGAATGAAGACTTTTTTAAGTTGCGTATTTCCACGAATTTATCATTGAAAAAATGAATATGATGACAATGAATACAAGAAAATACCCCGTAGGAATACAGACCTTTGAGAGAATCATAAAAGATGGACTTGTCTATGTGGACAAGACCGACTTGGTGTGGCAGCTTGCCCACTACGCAACATTTGTTTTTCTGAGCCGTCCGCGCCGTTTCGGAAAGTCGCTACTCACCTCAACCTTGGAGTCGTATTTCAAGGGGGATAAGAACCTCTTCGAAGGACTGAAGATTATGGAGCTGGAGCAGGAATGGAAACAGTACCCGGTGATACACCTCTCGCTGGGCACAGCAAAGAATCAGGATTCTTCCGATGCCCTTCGTGACAGGCTGCTGCTGCTGCTGAAGCCGTACAAGGAAAAGTTTGGCAGCGACCCTGAGGAGAAGACTCCCGGAGGTGTGCTCACGGGGCTTATCAGAAGAGCCTACAAAAACACAGGGAAGCAGGTGGCTGTCGTCATTGATGAGTATGACGCACCGCTGCTTGACGTGCTCCACAATAATACAGAGCTTGACTCCATGCGCAAGGTGATGCAGGAGTTCTACCAACCGCTGAAGGACAGTGAAGCCATGATCAAGTTCTGCTTCATCACTGGCATCACGAAGTTCTCTCAACTCAGCATCTTCTCTACCATCAACAACCTGAAGAATGTAACTATGCTTCCGCAGTTCTCAGCAATATGTGGTTTTACAGAAAATGAGGTTAAGACCGTTCTTGCTGGAGGCATTGAAGAGATGGCCGTTAAGTACAATTGTTCGGCAGAGGAGATGTTCGAGCGGATAAAGATGCGCTATGACGGCTATCATTTTTCTGAAGAGTCGGAGGACATATACAATCCTTATAGCCTTCTCAATGCCTTTACTGACAACAAACTGGCCAACTACTGGTTTGAGAGCGGCACGCCCACCTTCCTCATCCGCCAGATGCAGCACTTCCGCACCGACATCATGTCACTGGACAGGATGGAGGTGTTCTCTTCTGAATTCGACCAGCCGACAGAAGCCATGCAGTCTGCACTGCCGTTGTTATATCAGAGTGGCTATCTCACAATTAAAGATTACGACGAAGAAACAGAGACATATACACTATCCATTCCCAACCAGGAAGTGCGAATCGGTTACACAGAAGGCTTGATACCCGTATATACGGGGTTGGAGGCTGGTCGTGTGAAGGCAGGCTTCGCCATGAAGTTCTGGCTCGCCCTTAAGCGACATGACGTTGACCTGGCCATGCGTGAGATGCAGACCTATCTTGCTGGCATCCCTTACGTGGAAGGTTTCAAGCAAAAGCTAAAGGATGTTGCCACTGCTGAGGGCTTTTATGAGTACACGATGTATCTAATTTTCTCCACATTGAATTTTTATGTCCGTACACAGGTCAAGTGCGCAGGAGGCAGGGTGGAGATGGTGGTATGGATGCCCGATGCCATCTATGTCTTCGAACTGAAAGTGAATGGCACAGCACAAGAAGCCTTGGAACAGATTGATAATAACAGTTACGCCATCACCTATCAGACGGACGGACGGCCTGTCGTCAAAGTGGGCGTGAAGTTTGATGTAGAGAAACGAATACCTAAAGAATGGATGGTTAAAATGAATTAATAAGACCTATGCTTGGCAGCGGCTGCACTTCGATGCCATTTTCATAGGTAACGATTGGAAAGGCAATGAACGTTGGAAGCAAACGGAACGCGACCTTCAGCCATTAGGTGCCGAGGTGGTGTATCTGCAACATACGGAAGGGGTAAGTTCCACTCTCTTACGGGAAAAAGAAGGAAATCGGATAGAAGGGTAACGCAATGAGTCATAAAAGTTCAGTGTATGCAGAGTACTCCTCAGAATATGGGAGTGTTTGGGCGACAGTCATTTTATTGCTCAAATTTATTCGCAGGGCAATTAACAGCATCTATATATTCTATCTCCAAAGATGTGCGCATGTTAAAGATGATATTATATTGTTCTCTAGTACGCCAGACTATTCTGATAATTCAAAGGCCTTGTCAGTATATCTTGTTGCCAATGGCTACGACAAACGATACAAGATATACTGGTTAGTAAGCGATGTAGATAAGTATACTGATGAACATGGCAATAACAAAGTAACATTCATACCACGTGTGATAAGCCATACTATCTCAGAAATGCCATTTCGAACCATAAGAATATGTATGACTGCTAAATACGTGTTTTCAACTCATGCAAATAGGATTCCCAAGAGCATGAGTTTGAAGGGACAAAAATATATTTACCTATGGCATGGCTGTGGCTATAAGGACAACAACAAGGAAGTCAGAAATGGAAATCTTTTTGACTTGTGCTTGGTGCCAGGTCCTTTGTTTGTAAAGACAAAGGCCCGTTTCTGGAATACTGGCGAGGAGAAGTTTCTGCCCCTTGGCTATCCGCGATATGATTGGCTGAAGAACCCGTCGACACAGGCAAAAACCGCATACCTGAACGAGAAAGGAGAAAACAAAAAAATGTTATTATGGATGCCTACCTATCGTAATCCGAGCCATGGATACGTCAAGGAAAGCACTATTACCCAATTCCCGCTGCTTAGAAACAAGGCAGAGTGGAAAGAACTTGATGATTTTTGTATTAGAGAAGGTGTCAAACTACTCATCAAACTTCATCCTTTGCAGAAAATGTATGATATTGATTTCAGCATTTTCACAAATGTCAAAGTAATACCTCAAGACTATTTCTCGTCAAAAGCCATTAACATGTATGAATTTATAGGACTTACTGATGGATTGGTTTCCGACTATTCGTCGGTAGCGGTAGACTATCTGTTAGTAGATATGCCTATTGCTTTTACCTTAGACGATTACGAGAGCTACAAGGAAAGTCGAGGCTTCGTCTTTGACAACCCTTTGGACTATATGCCTGGGCATCACCTCTACACTTTTGCAGATTTAAAATTGTTTATGACCGATGTCGTTCTCGGCAAAGACGATTATCAGGAGCAAAGACACGACATGATGAGAGTGGCTATGCATTCCTCGGTGTGCTATTGTAAAGAAATTGCCGAAAAAATCGGGTTGTAAGTGTAGGGTGTTTTCATTCAAATAAAATAATTGTAAAAAATGACATATCTTTACAACTTATTATTAATACCCCTATATTATTTTGTAACATACCACTTCTTTCCGGAGAAGCTGGCCAGAAAATGTTTCTTTTTAATTGTCATTATTCACGCTGTCTTATTCAGAGCGTTATCAAATCCTTATGATTACGTAGACACCTTAGGTTATGCAGAGGCATTTGGAATTATATCCGAGATGAGCTTCGATGAAGCCATTTTGTCTGTTAACTATTTTACTGGATGGGGACAAGGCTATGTCACATTAAACTGGTTAATAGGGCAATGGACTGACAATCCGATTTTTTTGTTTGTTGTTCTCGCAACAGTGTCGGTTGGTGGAGTTATACTTTATTACTATAAGACCTCTTACACTCCCCTTTTATCCGTACTATTCTACCTTCTTTATCCTATGATGTATTATCAGGGTTTTGGAGTTGTACGTCAGCATTTGGCTATCGTCTTTGTTCTATGGGCCTTATATTACATGAGAAACCTGAAAATAGCCGTACCTTTAAGCATCATAGGGGTGTTATGTCACTCAACAGCGATTGTTGTTTTCCCTTTTTTCTTTATTAGGAACTTTAACATGCGCACTTTCAATTCGTTAAAGTTGATGGTGTTTTCAATTGTCGGTTTTTTTGTTGCAGGTTTTGGCGCATCATTTTTAGTGTCCATGTCATCAAGATATGGAGATATATTAGAAACCGAAGGAAAACAAAACAATATTGTACCTGTTGGTGTTTTGGGAGCCGTTCTTATTAGTTGTTTTTTAACAGGAATAATGAAGAAGATTAAAAACGACAGAGAATTATTCGTAATTCGTTTTCTGATATATGGATTCGTAATAGCATTGTTTGGGACGACCGTACCACGTGCAGGTCGTCTTTCACTCTATTTCATCTATGCCGTGCCTGTGGCATTTTCTCTTTTATATAAATATACCAACCGTGATACAAAATGGATTTTTGTAATGTGTACAATTTCTCTTTTTTTAGTTGTATTTTACTTAATGTCAAAGATGATGTCAAGATACGAAGTGTATCACTTCTTTTGGGAAGTTTCCAGCAGATAGCATAGTTCTTTCTATTGATAATGTGTAAAGATTATTAAAGATGAAGATAATTATTTGCGTAGACAGATTGACGGGAGGTGGTGCACAGCGTGTTGCATCGCTATGGATTCAAGGCTTTGTCAATGAAGGACATGATGTGTCAGTAGTCCTTTCAAACGTCAGACAAACTGTTACATACCATATCCCTGAAAAGGTTCCCATATTCAATGTTGATTTTAACATTAGAAACGGACTTGTAAGACACTTGTGTAAAGTGTTTTTCCAAACCTTCAAATTAAAAAAAATATTTAAAACTATCCAGCCTGATTTAGTGATTGCTGTCGGTATAAAATGGGGACCACTTATCTACAGGGCAAAAGGTGACATGTGTTTCAAGGTGATTGGAACCGATCATGGTAGCTATGAGCGTCCTCCTATAGCACCAATGCCACCAAAAGTGAAACAATTAAAGTTTGAGTTTAATAAAAAATTTGATGCCGTTACGGTGCTGACGCAGGCAGACAAAGACTATATTGGAGACAGGTTGAAGAATGTTTATGTCTTGCCGAATCCCCTTGCTTTTGAACCTGTTAGCGAAAGTCGATTTACGAGAGAAAAGACCATTCTTGCTGTAGGTCGATTGAATGCCCCAATATATAAAGGTTTTGACATTCTGATTGAAGCTTTTGGGAGAATAGCAAAAGAGTTCCCTGAATGGAAAGTGCTAATTATGGGTGAAGGAACTAATTCAGAGAGGGAGCATCTGAATACTTTGGCAAAAAATAATGGTATTGAAAAGTCATTCGAGATCTTGCCATTTCAAGCCGACCCTTTGCCTGTGTTTCAAAAATGTGGTATTTTCTGCCTAAGTAGCCGATATGAGGGGTTCGGCATGGTACTGATAGAGGCCATGAGTCAGGGCTGCGCCTGTGTTGCCTGTGATTACAAAGGTCGACAGCGTGAAATTATTCCCAACGATGATTTTGGATTAGTATGTCCGGCAGAGGATGTAGATGCTTTAGCCTCGAGTTTGAAAAAAATGATGGTGGACGACGATTATCGTCACCATGTGGAAGCGAAGTCACCTGGCAGATCAAAATACTATTTGTTAGAAAATATAATGCAGAGGTGGAATAAGATACTTAAGAGTGCCCAAATTATAACGAAGTAAACAAATGAGAAAATATAAAAAAATTATCGATCTTATAATAAATCCTAAACATATAGTATCTGGTATTCTATATCTTTTTTCTCCTTATATAAAAAATGATGCATGGTATGTTAAAGCACGTTATTTTACGCATACGGGAAAGAAATTGAATATACATAACCCACAGACATTCAATGACAAACTAAACTGGCTTAAATTGTACAACCACAATCCTCTCTACACGCAGATGGTTGACAAAATAGAAGCAAAGAAGTATGTGGCACAGACAGTCGGAGAGAAATATATCATTCCAACATTAGGGATATGGGATTCCTCAAAAGACATAGATTTTGACAGTCTGCCCAATCAGTTTGTCATCAAGTGCAACCATAATTCGAATGTCATCATTTGCAGGGACAAATCCAAGGCCAATTTAGAAAAGATAAGGAAATCTTTGGAAAAGGGATTGCAACATGATTATTATCTAAAAGATAGAGAATGGCCTTACAAAAATGTGAAAAGGAGAATTATAGCCGAGGTTTTCATGTCTGACGGAGTAAGCCAAGATTTGACAGATTATAAGTTTTTTTGTTTTAATGGCATTCCGAAGTATTGTCAGGTCATCAAAGACAGAAACACAAAAGAGACCATAGATTTCTTTGACATGGAATGGAACCATCAATCTTTTATAGGTTTAAACCCTATTGCTGAGAACGCAAAGCACAGGCCTATTCGCCCTACAACACTTGAGGAAATGAAAATGGTTGCTAGAAAATTGTCCCAAGGCCTACCATTTTCCCGTATAGATCTGTATGAAATAAATGGGCACGTTTTTTTTGGCGAGATAACTTTCTTTCCTGCAAGTGCTCGTGGTTCATTTAGACCTCAAAAGTGGGACTATACGTTTGGATCATGGATAAAACTGCCCAGCAAAAGTTGTTAGAAGTGTCATAAAAGGCAACCAACAAAACCGATGAAAGGATTATTGTCTATCTGGATCCTCGGCTTCGTCTTTTGCACACAGTCCTATGGGAACAGCCGCGCTGAGACAAAAGAGGAGGTAGCCATCGCAGCTAAGGATACGCAACCTTACGACATCCTTGGAAGTGCTGCGAATGGTCGGATTGTTATCAATGACGATGTCGACCTGAAAGGCGACGTGTGTAGACTGCCAAAAGGTATGACACTGCTGTTTAGAAAAGGTGTCATTCGAAACGGCACACTGTCAGGCTGTATGACAAAAATAGAATGCAAGGGGAAGGCATTCGACAGGGTGACGATAGAAGGCAGCTGGAATGTCCCCGAGATAAGTACCAGACTATTCGCCGACCTTAGCTACGAAAATTCGCTGCGCGACGTGGTGGCTCTGGCTCATCCAAAGGTAAAGAACAGGATTGTGATAGAAAAAGGTGAATACAAGGTCAGTGCCGGTAAGAAATCGGCTACTTGCATATCGCTATGCAGTAATACCGACCTTATGATGAATGGGACGATACGATTAGTGCCTAATGGCTTGAAGAGCTATAATATCATTCTGGCGAAAGGAAAGAATATCAACATTGGTGGAAAAGGCACGATAATAGGTGACAAGTATACCCATACCGGGACAGAAGGTGAGTGGGGGATGGGCGTCAGACTACATAAGGCCGTCAACGCCACTGTCTCAGGTCTGACCATTAAAGATTGCTGGGGCGACTGCATCTATGTGGGCGGCAATTCCAAGAATGTTCTGATAGAGAATTGTACTTTAGATAACGGACGCAGGCAGGGTATCTCCATCACGAAAGCTGACAGTGTAACGATACGGCAATGCTCAATAAGTAATGTAGGTGGCACCGCTCCAGAATATGCCATAGACATTGAGCCAAACAAAGGCGATACCGTTGACCATGTGCTGATAGAAAAAGTTGCCGTTAAGAACTGTCAGGGAGGTATAATGGCAACAAGATCGTTGAAAAAATCTGTAGAGGGCAAACCACTCTCATGGATAGGGAGTGTAGAATTGAGGTGTTGCAACACTTCTGCCAAAAGAAAATTTCCAGCATCATTTAAAGGCTGTGATTGCCTATTTGTTTCAAATTGCAAAATAGTCTCAACCCATGCTAATCCAGCCATTAGAACCCAAAGCGTACGCCAAGTAAGGATTGTTGAAAACACCATAATAGATAAGCCCGATCTGCTCTCAAAAGCAAAGCGCTCCGCGAAAAAGCTCTTGCAGAGAGGGGACGCAGAATTAATCTCTATTGAAGGAGCTAAAATCCAAAAGGTGAATGCCAACAGAATCATCACTAAATAAAACAGATAACATGTCAAAGATAATTCTTTCTATTTCTTCTCTTTCCCAAGGTGGTGCAGGACGAGTTTGTGCAAATCTCTCGTATGCTCTATGTGATCATTTCGAATCGGTAATCCTCATAGCTTGGAACGACCTCCCTCTGTTCTACGAGTTTGACCATCGGGCTAGGCTCTTGTCTATTGAGAAGGAGGTCGGCAGCAAGAATGACATGAAACATTTGTGGTGGTTTCGCAACTTCGCCAAGCAGGAAAAACCAGATCTGATACTCTCTTTCATGGAGCCATACAACCTGCGGGTACTGTTCAGTACAATAGGGCTTGGTATACCAACAGTGGTTTCGGAACGTAACGAACCACATGCGGTAAACAAATTCTGGCTGATGGATCAATTTGAAAAACTGGCGTATAGGCTTGCTGACGGCATAGTAGTCCAGACACCTACCATACAAAGATTCTTTGATGGCAGACTTGCAAATAGAACAAACGTCTTGTATAATCCGGTGGATTTGCCAAAAGATATGGTCGGAAAAGCATTGGACACACCCAAGAAAAAACGCATTGTGTCTGTGGCACGGCTTATTCCTCAGAAGAAGCATGACGTGCTGATACGTGCGTTTGCCAAATTCTGCAAAAATCGACCCGACTACACTTTGACCATCTATGGAGATGGACCAAGCGGGGACGCCCTGCAACAACTTGCTATGTCATCAGGAATTGGCGACAAAGTGTCATTTCCGGGAAACATTAAAGATGTGCATGAGGCTATTCTTGACGCAAGCATGATGTGCCTTGTGTCTAGTAGAGAGGGTATGTCGAATGCCATGATCGAGGCCATGTGTTTAGGCCTGCCGTGCATCTGCACAAAGGTGTCTGGTGCTGTTGACTTGATTCGTGATGGTGAGAACGGCATGCTTGTGGATGTGGGTGACATGGATGGCTTGGCTGAAAAAATGAAATTGTTAGCCGACGATGCTTCTTTAAGTTATTCTATTGGACATGAGGCTTTTGTGCTTTTTGATATACTAAACAAAACGAAAATCAATGAAGAATGGATTTCTTATCTTAATCAATTTATAAAATGAAAACGACACTTACATTCCGTCTGCTGAAGCGGTTACACCTGATAGAGAACGAGGAGAAACACGGAAGGATTAACCCGTTCTCGCTGATATGGTTTGCGATGAAAACCATGTGGCGGCGTATCATCTTCACATACGCCTATAAGGCATATATATTTGAGTTTGCTTACAAGCACCATCTGCGCCCAGCTATCTGGCGTGCCTTGGGCTGCAAGGTGGGCAAGCGGGTGCACATAGGCCATCAGGTGAGGATTGACTTTGGCAATGCAGATAGGATAACTGTGGAAGATGACGTAGTTCTTGCCAATGGTGTAACCCTGTGGTGCCACATGCGCGACATGAAGAGTTACCGTGTCGGGATGAAAGCGATGGACCTACCAGCCAAGTACGGTGACATCCATTTAGGAAAGGGGTGCTATGTAGGACTTAACGTGACAATATTGCCGGGCGTACATATTGGTGAAGGGGCTGTCATAGGAAGTTGTGCCCTTGTTACCAAGGATGTTCCAGCATGGACGATTGCTACAGGTGTTCCTGCACGTGTCGTCAAGACTATCGAGAAAGAATAGCAAGATGATACAAAATAGTTGATAAACAATAGTGTCGATGAGTTAAAAAATGAAACAGAATACCATAGATGCCTTTTTCTTCATGATAAAGGCTGGACTGTTTGGTCGCACGGAGCACGCAGATAGTATGCAACTGGATGATGTGGACTGGGCTGAGGTTTATCAACTGGCGAAGGAGCAGAGTGTGATTGGACTTGCGGCAGAGGGTATGGAGAGACTTCAAGATGAATGGCTCAAGACTCATGGTTCTGCGCTTATGCCGCGTCAATGTTCTATGCGGTTTATCGCTTATTCGCTGCGGCTGGAGAAACGCAATTTGGCCATGAACACATTCATTGCACAAATGATGGGAAGGTTGCATAAGATGAATATCCATGCGTTTCTGATCAAGGGGCAGGGGGTGGCTCAGAACTATACGAAACCACTTTGGAGGACATGTGGTGATGTGGACTTGCTCTTGAGTGATAAAGACTATGAGAAAGCAAAAGACTATTTACTCCCATTAGCATCGTCTTCGAGGTCGGAAATAACGCATAAACAGCATCTTGGCCTTAATATTGGCGGCTGGCAGGTAGAGCTGCACGGCAGTCTCCGCTGCGGTTTCTCATTCCGCATAGACAAGGAGCTCGACAAGGTGTGTAATGAGACATTCGATGGCGGCGACGTGAGATCTTGGACGAACGGTGATGTGCAGATACCCTTGCTTGGAGGTGAGAATGATGTGATTTATGTGTTTATTCATTTCCTGAATCATTTTTACAAGGAGGGCGTGGGAATCAGGCAGATTTGTGACTGGTGCAGACTGCTGTGGTCGCTCAGGGATTCTCTTGACTTAGGGATGCTTGAATCCCGACTGAAAAACATGGGAGTGATGAGTGAGTGGAGAGCCTTTGGAATGTATGCCGTCGAATACTTAGGCATGCCCGAGGAGGCAATGCCATTCTACGCTGATGACGACAAATGGAAACGCAAGGCGAGACGGATACAACAGTTTATCATAAAGACTGGAAACATGGGACATAACAGGGAGAAAAAGAAAAAAGGCGACTCGCTTCTGTTGAAAAAGATGAAAGCGACCAGACGGCGTTGTTGTGATTTGGCAAACCATCTGATGATTTTCCCGCTAGATACTTTGCGATTCTCCCCAAGCATTTTTATAAACGGATTACGTCATGAATAAGTGAAGAATATGATGAAGCTATTGATGATCATCAACGAAGACCGCTTTGTACTTTCTCACCGTAAGGACATTGCACTGGCTGCACAGCGTGCTGGGTGGGATGTCACTGTGGTGTGCAAGGATACCGGTAGGCGGAATGAGTTGGAGGAAATGGGACTAAGGGTGTTGGAGCTGCCTATCAATCCTACGGGTGAGAATCCGTTTCAGGAGCTGAGGACATGGTGGTTCTTATATACCTTATATAAAAAGAACAGGGAGGCCGTAGTTCATCACGTAGGACTGAAGAATATGCTGTGGGGCGGACTTGCGGCAAAGTTTGCCAATGTTCACAGCGTGGTAAATGCCGTCAGCGGACTTGGCACCATCTTCTCCGGGAAAAAGTTGGGAATGACGGCAAGGGGAATACTTGCCGTCATGCGCTTCTCGAACAAGCGGAAGAGAGTGAAGGTGATATTCCAAAACCAAGAGGACAAAGACATGTTCCTGCAGCATGGCGTCATCGAAAGAAGTCAGGCAGAGTTCATCAAGGGTTCTGGTGTCGCCCTGAATGATTTCAAGTATGTGCCTGAGCCAGAAAGTGAAACGCTGAAAGTGGTTTTCACAGCCAGGATGGTCAAGGAAAAGGGTGTCATAGAACTGATTGAAGCGGCAGAGAAGCTGCGGAAAGACTATGAAGGGAAGTTGGAGTTCTGGCTCTGCGGCCGTTTGGCCGTGAATTTCGACGCTGTTTCGAAGGAGGAGCTTGAGGCCCGTTGTGACGGGCGATATATCAAGTGGCTGGATTTCCAGAAGGACATCAAGTCTATATTGGAGCAGTGTCACATCATGGCATTCCCGAGTTATTACCGTGAGGGTGTTCCCAAGTCGCTGATTGATGCCTGTGCTGTGGGCAGACCCATCGTCACTACCAACTCCATCGGATGCAAGGACGTGGTGGATGACGGCGTAAACGGATTCCTGGTTCCTGTTAAAGACAGCGAAGCCTTGGCGCAGAAATTGCGTATCTTAATAGATAACAAGGAATTACGTATCAGGATGGGCAAGGCTGCAAGGGAAAAGGCTGAACGGGAATTCGCGATAGAAGATGTGATAGAGAAGCATCTGGAAATCTATCGGGGATTGAAGATTGAAAAATGAAAAATGAAGATTGAAAATAGAAAAATGAAGAGACAATGAGTACAACACAGATACTAATCATCGTATTTTTTCTGTCGTTAATAGTGACGACAGTAGTCTATCCCTTTGTGCTGCGCTATGCACTGAATCACAATATTGTGGATAATCCCGATGCACGCAAGCTACATCGGCAGCCTGTCCCTATCATGGGGGGCGTGGCCGTCTATGCAGGAATTCTTGCAGGATGCCTCGCCATGTCGCTCCTGGGCAGCGGAGCAAGTATTCGATGGAGCCTGATGGCAATGACCACCATGTTGGTATTAGGAGTCTGGGACGACATCAAGAATCTGTCGGCTATCCTGCGCCTCTTTGTTCAGTTTGGCATCGTAGGTGCCTATATGTGGTTCACAGGTCACTTCATCGACAATTTCTACGGGCTCTTCGGCATCCATGAGATAAGTCTTTGGCTAGCCATCCCCCTGTCGTTGGTGGCAGGAGTTGGTACCATCAATGCCATCAACATGATTGACGGAGTTGACGGTTATTCGTCTGGGTATGGTATCATGGCTTGCGCCGGTTTCGCTGCACTTTTCGTAGCGGTCAACCAGTCGGTATGGTCGTGTCTGGCAGTCATTGTGGCTTCGGCCCTGATTCCTTTCTTCATGCACAACGTTTTTGGAGTAAGGTCCAAGATGTTCATTGGCGACGGTGGTACGATGATGTTAGGTTTCCTGATAACCATTTTCGAATTTGGGGTCTTTTCGCTTCGCCGTAGTCCAGCACTAGAAGCTCAGGGCATTGGCTTGATGGCTTTTACACTGGCAATGCTATGCATACCTGTCTTTGACACGCTGCGGGTGATGACAGCGCGGATAATGAGAGGCCGTTCGCCTTTCAAGCCCGACAAGTCACATCTACACCACCTGTTCATCGACATGGGTTTCTCGCATCTTGGAGCTGCTCTTTTTATCCTCTCAATGAACTTAGCCGTTATACTTGTATGGCTGTGTCTGTGGTTAAGTGGGGCTTCCATCAACGCCCAAACATACGTAGTGGTGTTGATGGGTGTTGCAGTGACCTTCGGCTTCTATAAACTGATGAGATGGCAACAGCACAGTGGGCCTATAGGTGATGACGGCCAGCCGCAAGGTAGGCCACTATGGCATGCTTTCTGTCGCATCGGAAAATGGAGTCACATAGAGGAAGGAGCTGTATGGCATGCCCTGCAGAAATGCGTGGATTACTTGCCAAAACCATTGAGTGGTTTATTTCATTAGCATCCCCGACAAGGTGTACCGTGTTGGGCAGAAAGATGATTCACAAAAAGGCAAGTTGATTTGACTTACAGCCGGCTGTCGGCGGCCCACATCAGTTTTTGGCGAAGCGAGGAGAAATAGTTCGAACCGCTTCGCTTTACTAATTTAGCGGTGTAGGGTGCACGGTGCAGCTGGAGCGTGGCTCCTTCTGTCAGGCTCTGCGAGCGACCGTCGATGGCCACGAGGAAAGTGTGGCTGCGGCTGCTGACGGTCAGTTCAATGGTGGCCGAGTCAGGGATAACGATGGGGCGGATGTTCAGCGAGTGGGGAGCCACGGCAGTCATCAGTAGCACGCCAGTACGCGGAGTGATGATAGGACCGCCGTTGGACAGCGAGTAGGCCGTGCTTCCCGTGGGTGTGGAGACGATGAGACCGTCGGCCTGATAGGTGGCGAGGTGCTCACCGTCGATGCTGGCACGGATGGAAATCATCGATGCCGTGTCGCGTTTCAGGATGGCCACGTCGTTGAGAGCACAGTCGTAGCCCTCGATGTGCTCGCCATCGGTGCTCACCTGGATAAGTGCACGGTCGTCAACGCTATAGTTCCCCTCATAGAGTGCATCCACACAGGCCTCCACGTCATCAGCTCCTACGTTGGCAAGGAACCCCATACGACCCATGTTCACTCCCACGATAGGCACCTGGCGCGAACGTATCCGGCTGGCGGTCTTCAGCAGGGTGCCGTCGCCGCCAAGGGAGAAGGCGAAATCACAAGGAGGCAGCTCGGTGAAGACGGAGTAATGGGTTTCGTTGAGAACATTGTCGGGCAGGGCCGTGAGGAAGTCGTAGAAGTGCTGGTCGATGGCTATCTGTGCCCCGTGGCTCTTCAATGCAATGAGCAAACGGTAGATGACGGCAGATTTCTCTGGGTGGTGTACATTGCCGAAGAGGGCGAAGCGCAAGCCCCCACCCCCTACCCCATCCCTTGATGGGAGGGGAACTTCCTGAATGTTGTTTCCAGTCATGTCAGTTGGCCATGTCGGAGATGAACTTGATGCGCACAAGACGTATCTCTGCTTCGGGAATGTCGGCGGAGAACTCCTCGTAGGCGGCCTCCAGGTCGTCGGTCTCCTGTTCGCGGAAGAACTCGTAGATGTCGTTGACATCGTCGGGATCCATAATCTCGTCGAGGAAGTAGTCGATGTTGATTTTGTTGCCGCTGTAAAGCACGATGCCCTCCAGTTCGTCAAGCATTTCGTCGAAGTCGATGCCGAGGGCGTTGGCAATGTCGTCGAGGGCGATGCGCCGGTCGATGTTCTGCAGGATTTTCAGCTTACGCATGGAGTCCTTGGCCTTGGTGCGTATGCGCATGTCGGCTTGGCGCTCTATCTCGTTCTCTTCGCAGTATTTCTTGATGAGTTCCACAAACTCCTTGGCGTATGGCTGGCGCGTCTTCCCGTCACCTACTCCCTGGATGTTTTTCAGCTCCTCGAGCGAGATGGGATAGTAGGTTGCCATCTGCTCTATGGATACATCCTGGAAGATGACGTAAGGCGGACGGTCGAGTTTACGTGACCACTTGCGGCGCAGGTCCATGAGCATTGACGACAGCGTGGGGTCGAGGGCGCTGGTGCCTCCCTCAGCTGCCGACAGGTCAGCATCGTCGCTGAACTCATGATCTTCTGCCACCATGAACGACGTTGGGTGCTTGATGAATTTCTTTCCTGCGGCGGTAACCTTCAGCAGACCGTAGTTCTCCACCTCCTTCTTCAAGTATCCGGCGATGAGCGCCTGTCGGATAACGGGGTTCCAGATTTTCGGGTTGTCATCCTCGCCAGAGCCGAACTCCTCGTAGTCATGATGCTTGTGAGCCAGAATCTCGTCGGTCTCGCGGCCCATGATGAAGTCGATTACATAATCAGTACGGAAATTCTCCTTGATGGCGAGTCTGGCCTTCAGAGCGGTGACGAGCTGCTTGCTGGCCTCCACGCGCTCGCTGGGATGGAGACAGTTGTCGCAGTTCTCGCAGTTGTCCTTGGGGTACTCCTCGCCGAAGTAGTGGAGCAGCATCTTGCGTCGGCAGAGGCTCGTCTCGGCGTAGGCTGCCGTCTCCTGCAGCAGCTGGCGGCCGATGTCCTGCTCAGCTACGGGTTTGCCCTCCATG
>JAEEGL012072806.1_pt1 | contig 21506 bp, 7 predicted proteins | sample 9134231 | NCBI WGS metagenome assembly JAEEGL01 (sample SAMN16246548, study PRJNA631951) | gut metagenome | biome: gut microbiome; feature: rumen; material: fiber-attached | host: Bos | place: Iran: Karaj | collected 2018-10
AATTGTTTATCAGAGCTACACCTAAAGTTAACTTGGACTTCTTTACTGTTAGGGTCAACTAGTTGAGCAGCAGATTCTTCATCGGAAACGCTGATTGTTTGCCGAGGATTGGAAATAATAATAAAGAAAATTGTCATAGAGATTGCCATCAATGAAAGCAAATCTTTTAAAAATTTTTTTAATTTTTTCATTTTGTTATAAATTTTTTATGATTTTTTGTTTATGATTTTTTAATTTTATATCACGTAATATTCTGTATTAGTGCGTTCACTAATTAGTGGTGCTAATTTATGCTTATTTAAAAATAGGTGTCTAAACCTATTCTTTTTTTAAAGAATTTTACGTGACATTTTATATATAATTAATTTATTCAAAAAATCAACTCTTTTTTATGAAAAATAAGCTGGGGATTGATATATTATTATTGGATTGATTTTTCATCAATGTAATTTTTTAGAGTTTCTTTTACTTTTTGGATGTCGTCGTTTATTGCTGCAGGTGTTCATTCTAATGGATATTCCCGTCAAAGTTTTTTTCGTTTTTCTATTGCCATTGTATGGTATGGAAGCAGATTTATTTTTTGAAAATTTTTGAGGGATTGTATGAATTTTCACAAGTTTTTGATGTCTATTTCATTATCAGTCAGTCAGGGTACGACTACGTATCTTATCCAATAATTCATTCACTGTTCGTCTATATAACGAATGAAATCAAGTGGTGTTAAGTTTGATGTTCATGTTATTTTTTTGTGTAATTCGGGAGTCATTCCTTTAATGTCAGGGAGAACATGGTCGGTGTATTTTAGGGCTTCTTTTACGTCATCATTTAACAAAAATCCGTTGGTATCTAAACATGTATTGATTCAGTTTTCTTTTAATAATTTTAGTGTTAGAATTAGTTCTTTAATTTGTAAGAGGCATTCTCATCATGAAAATGTAACTCATCAATCTTTTCAAAAATATTCTTTCTCTTTATAGACAAGTCTTAATATTTTTTCTTTAGAGATTTGTTTGTTCTTGTCTGTAGAAATTGTATCTGGATTTTGACAATATAGACAACGAAATGGACATCATTGTAGAAAAAATACCATTCTGATTCATGGCCCATCTTGAGTTGAAAATGATTCGTATGAATGGTAATTTAACATTTTTTTAATCTAAATTTACATTATGATAAACGTGATCTACATCATCATTATCATTTAATTTGTCTAATAGATTATTGAAAACTTCTAAATCATGTCCCTCTAAGGTTATTGTATTGTCTGCAAAATAATGTAAATCTGCTTCTGTGATATGGTATCAAAGTTCCTCAATTTGTTTCTTTACAGTAAGGAAATCAGTTTTTGAAGTATATACTTCGGCTATTCAATCTTCTACGCTTACATCAGTAATTGCTAAATCCATCATGGCCATTTCAACTTCTTCATCGTTGAATGGATTAACTTTTTCCATTTGTCTTCATTTATCTTCATACTTTTCCGATAATCAATCGATTACGATTAATCACTTTTCCTGAAATTGCCGAGCGACAGCTCACATTTCAGCCATGGCTCCACCTCATTTGGTTAATATAGTTTTGATATCAGAACTAGTTCTATTTGTATTTGATGTAATAGTTTTGATAAGAAATGCAGAACCATTTGGTCAATATCATTCATAAATCATTTCTTTCATATCTTCTCATTCTAACTGTCCAGAACCTTTTAATATAGCTCTATCTATAACATCTCTTGGTAATCAATTATATCTTGCTTTTTCTAAAACCATTTCAAGTGCAGGATTCATTTTGGGATCTGCTCAGTTTTTAGCTGCCATTTGAATCTTCTTTCAGATGATTGAATAGATTCTTGATTTTGCAGCATCTCCACTAGCTTTACGAGCGGCGATACTATGTCGTCTTCACATAATATTATATTAAGGAAAATAAAAAAATCTGAACGTAGTTTATTTTTTTGATTTTTAATTTCTAGTGAAACTTTGGTAATTATTGGTTACTTTTCTTTTGCTTGAATTTTTATATTCAATATATATAATCACTTGCAGATAATTTTTTATTATTTTAGTGTTGTTGAATAATGAAAACAGCTCTTATTGTTGTCTTGGTAATACTTTGATGTGTCTTTATGGCATGTGTTTTGATGATGTCTCCAAAATGATGAATCTGACTTTGAATAGGTGGATTTTCAGCATGATGAAATGAATATGGAAGTAAAAAATCTATTGAGTGAAAATTAAAAATAGCCGCTATGATTACTTGAGTCTTGTTTGGTTGTATTTGTGCATTTTTACCTTTTGTTGGTTAGTTTTATATATTTGTTAATTGATATGTGGTATACACCATACGAAGTAAGTGTATGGAAGAGAATTTGAAAATATTTTTTGTGAGTAGTACTTTTTTTATGGGCAATAGTCAGTTTTGTTTTTTGATACTTTTATTTGTTAGCTACTTGATCCCAAGAAGATAAGAAGTGATGAACTTTCGTTGAGTGAATTTTTGATGAAGTATCTTACTTACCTTATCTAAAAAATGATGATCAAAGTATTTTTTATCAGAAATTTCTTTTTAGATCTTGTTTAAACTTGTATAGGGAGTGAGATGGAACAGAGTGAGATAAAGGAATTTATGAATGAGAAAAGATAGCATACGCACAAGATCTTTGTAAGGTTTATACAGAGGATAATCAAAATTATGTTTTGAAAATCGCTGATGAAGGTGCTTTTTGGTCTGATTGAACTTCTGTAACTATTCAGGATATTTTTTACACATATGATGAAATTATTCGTAAAAATCGTCGAGAAATTCAGTCTTTAAATACACGAAATTCTATAACAGTTGCATTAGAGGATGATAAAATAAAGATAGCATTTCCAACAAAAAATTCTGATAATATAAATTTCTTTGTGAATGCTATTTTACCGAAGCATATAGTTGATACTATGACTTTTGAAGAGTATAAAAATTATTTTTCTGTTTCTCCTGTGACGGATTGATGTGCAAAGATTATGTCTCAAACAAAAGATGTTAATAGTCTGATTTTTGATTTAAATGGATGTAGTGATACAAATTTTGCTTATTATCAGGTTAAAAATTATGAATCTTTTGATGATTTTGAAAATTTTTTAAAGGGAAAGGGTTGAAAAGCTATGGTTGATGCTTATTCTTCTGTTAATAATTTGGAATGATTTACAGGTCAGAATGTTTTGACATCTAAATTATTATGAGTGTTTTTTAATACAGATTCTTGAAAAGCAAATATTAGATTAAGGAGATCTCTGTGATGATTAATATATCATAATTTTTTTTCATGAGAATATAATCAGTATGTGAAAGAATATGATTGAGAATTCTTGAATTATTATGTTTCTGCGGGGGAAAATGTTTCTGAAATGATAAATCGTTTAAGTTTGTCTGATGATGAGTCGGTAGATGCTAATGATTTAAAAGATTCTTGAGCACAGGAACTTCCGTCAAGTATGTCAATAAATGGTGTTGATAGAAAATTTGTTTTTTTCTTGGAAAAACCAGAAGATGCTAAAAATTTAGAGATAAAATTTAGTAATGAGTTTTCAAATATAAAAGTTAAAGCATCCAGTGATTGATCAACTTGGGGTCCAAAAAATTATAAGGCTAGTGATAAGAAAATTATTTATAAATTGATTAATTGACAAAATTTGAAGATATGAGTTAATAATTTTACGATATCATGATTTATAAAAAATAAAACTTATACGATTGCAAGTATAGATATTTATGTTTTTGAAAAATTATCTAATAATAAAACCGAAGATACTCAGTGGAAGCTGAATGTTTTGTATTATAACGATTTGGTATCAGCGTTTGCGATTCAGCAGATAAGAGATATATTAAAAAATGCATGAATATTGGAAAATTTTATTTTTGAACCTGTTTTTAATGCAGAGGAACTTGAATGAAAATTGCTTATGTGAACTTATGATATTTATGTTTGAACGATTGATATTTGAAGTAGAAAGGATGTCTTGCCTTTATTTTGAACAGAAGATCCTTTATTAAATCCTTCTAGGTATAGAAACCCTATATTAAACTCTCTGATTACTCAATTTTATAAAACTCATGATGAAAATGTAAAATCTCAAATAAATATTTTATTGGCTCAGGATATGCCAGTGATATTTTTGTGAAATACATATGAACCTATACAGATACAGCAGAAGATAAAGGATTTGGTTTTCCCAGAGAATGAAGATGGAGAAAATAAGGAGGTTTATGCCTATAAGTGGAGGTATGACATTTATTCTCATTATTCTATTGTTCATTCTGTACGTTTAAATGCTGAAAATGCATTTAATTGAGAAAATTTTGAAACATATTTGGTGTCTAGTTTATTCCCTAATAATGAGGTGGATTTGAAGTCAGTAAATGTTAATTTAGATTTTCTTGAAAAGAAAAGTAAAGATTTTTGATATAAAATTCCTTATTATGTGTTTGAGTATGCTCAATTGTTAAATAAATAATTTAATCATTTATTTAATATTTTGTTATGTTTTCCGCAGTAAGCTTTGAATGGGTTATTTATTATGCTTTTTTAGTGATAATTTTGTTGGTTTCGATATGATTGCATGAATATGCGCATGCTTGGACTTCGTATAAATTGTGAGATCCAACTCCAGTTCTTCAATGAAGGTTAACGCCAAATCCATTTAAACATGTGGATATAATTTGATTTATCTCCATTTTTTTGATTGGGTTTTGATGGTGAAAACCTGTGCAAATTAATCCTATATATTACAAAAATCCAACTAGAGATGAAACTCTGACAGCTTTTGCTTGACCAGCAATGAATTTAGTATTAGCATTTTTTTGAATGTTGATATTGATGATTTATGGAAAAATAATTTGATTATGACTTCAAGATTTACTGTTGTGAAATTGAGATTTTGTTGTGTTGTTTTGGCAGATGTTAATTATTATGGATGTATGATTGGCTGTGTTTAATATGATTCCTCTTCCTCCTTTGGATTGATATCGCTTAATAAAAATTTTTTGGAAAAAATGAGCACATTGGATGGAAAAAAATATTATGCGAATTTCTACGATTTTGATAATATTGATAGTTTCTGGTTCTCCAATAATTTCATCATATATTTCTGCTGTGACAGATATTATATATAGATTATTCTTTATGTTGTTTAGTTTAATTTTTTATTAATTTCTATCAAAAAATCAGTCTATTTCTTTTTTTTCTATTCTAACAAAGAATGGTCTTCAGTGCTGACAGACAAACATTCATGGGATTTTTTCAAATCAATTTTTTACTAATTCTTCCATCTGTGGGATAGAGAGCTTATTTCAGGCTTTAATAGATGTTTTACATGCTTTTGTGGCATAAACTCAGTCCATTAGATGGTCGAATGTGATTTTTTCTAAATATAGAACGTGATTGAATAGTGTCATTAAATCTACAGGATTTGTGACAAATATTTTTGGAATAGCATATATTACTACGACATTTTCTCATAACATTGAAATATCAAATCAGAGCTGATTTAGTTCTTCGATTTTTTCTGATAAATTTGGCACGTTTGTTATTTCATATTTTAGTGGTTGTAGTAGAGGTTCTGGATTTAAATTCTGATCTTTTTTCATAGTTTCAAAAGCTATTCTTTCTGCTAATGCGTGTTGGTCTATATAATAAAGAGCATCTTGTGATTCTATTATTATATAACTATTCCATAGTTGTCATATAATTTTGTATTCTCAAATTTCTTCATTGAAAAATCTATTTCAGGATGTTCATTCATTTTGTAGGCTATTTAATCAAAATAGTGATTGTGTAGAATTATTTGTAATATTTGTACTTTGTATGGCTTCGTCGAAGAGTTTTACTTGCTCAGAAGTAGGAGAGTTTGATTGTTGATTTTCTCAAAAATCTGATACGATTTGATCAAGTAATTCAGAATTTTGTTTATTTATTCAAATATTTTGGTTGTAATAAAATTTTTGGTTTGGATTATTGTAATTATAATGTTGTGTTTGATATGAAATTTTGTTTTGTCATAATGTTTCAGAAATTGTATTGTAAACTAATTGAAAAATGGCTTGGCTATCCGCGAATTTAACTTGTAGCTTGCTAGGATGTACATTTACATCTACGATTTTTGGGTCTACATCAAGTATTAAAATTGCAAATGGATATTCTCATGGTGTGATTTGTCTGGAATAGGCATCCATTAATGCTTTTTTGATGATTTTATCCTGTATTGGTCTTCAGTTGACATAAATTTTTATATTTTCTGCTGATCAAAAGCGTAGACTCGGATCTGATACTACTCAATAGAAGTGGACAAAATCTGTTTTATTGTCAAACTCTTTCAAATTTTCTTTCCAATTTTGTTTGAATAAGTCTGTAATCCTTCAGATTAGATCTGTGGGTTTTAAATCAAAAATTATACGATTGTTCTTTTTGAGTGTCAAATATTTGTCTATGTGTCGAAGTGCGATATTTACGAAATATGTATAGCAGTAAAAATATTCAGTTTGTGCTGATTTTAGAAATTTTTGTCTAGCTGGGACATTGAAAAATAGATCTTCCACTTCTACTATTGTTCAATGTTCAAATCATACTACTTGGTGACTTGTAATTATATCTCATCATCTTTTTTGTAGTTTTGTTCAAATTTGAGAGTATTTGGTTTTTGTAATTATTGTAATTTTGCTAACTTCTGAAATACTAGCCAAAGCTTCACCACGAAAACCATAGCTTGATATATTGTATAAATCTTCATCTGTTTGAATTTTAGATGTGGCATATCTTTCTAGTAATAAATCCATGTCTGATAATTCAATTCCTGCTCAATCATCTTGTACTGATAGAAACGATTTTCATCAGTCATTTATTATGATTTCTATATGCTGAGCTCAAGCGTCTAACGAATTTTCTACTAATTCTTTTAAAATACTGGAAGGACGTTCAACTATCTCTCATGCTTTTAATCTGTTGATAACGTAATCTGGTAATTTATGGATTGACATTGTTTGTAAATACTTTATTATTTTAGTTAAATAATCGAACAGGATTATATTAGAACTTGGTTTAAAGTCAATCGAAATTTTTGGTAAATTTTTTATATTTTCGGTCCCGATATTTGGTAAATATAATCGTATAATCTTTTTTGAAAAAAGCAAATGAAATGCTTGTAGAAATCTGATTTTTCTTTGCATTTTTAGTTGTTAATTTTATTATAATTTGGTTGAGAATTTTTTATGAATTTTTGTTATTGCTATGCAATTAAAATTTAAAAAATTTTGTTTATTAAGTACAGTTTTTATATATTGTGCTTCATTTTTACTTCAAAGTAATCTTTTTTTGTTTCAGACATGGGCTAAAGAAAAAAATGAACCTCTTGTAAATATTGTTACTATATTGGTTGATAATAGAATTTATAAAGGCATTTCAGATGATTTAAAATGGTATGCAACTAATTATGTTCAACAAAAATTATCTGATACTAAAGCTTTAGTGATCCCTTTGGATTTAACGAAGATTCATGCATATGATATTTATCGTATGATGGAAAATATATATTTTGATGGTTTGAAGGATATGAATTCATCGTTGATTTGATTGATTATGTTTGGAGATATCCCATTACCTGTGGTTAATCAAAATTGATATATTTTCCCAACGGTTTATCCTTATGTTGATTTTGAGGAGCAGAAATATATTTGGAATTCAGATATAGAATATTTTGTTCCGAATGGTAATTCTATGTGACAGGCTGAAATATGGCATTGATTGATTAATTATTGAGACGATGTTCAGGCGTATGTTAATTTTTTTAAAAAGATTAGAAAATATGTAGAAAATCCTGAATGATTTATTTGAGATAGTATGTGGTACGACGATTTTATAGCTCAAAAAAAGTGATTTTTGAATGAAAATTTTCCATATTACAGAAATAGAATAATGTTTGCTGAGGATCTTTGATATCAGAGATATTCTCCGTTGATGAAAAAGATGTTTAGGTGAGAACAAACAGAAAATGCTTTAGATGTTGTGTCAGATTTGGAAAGTGCTACGAACCTTGATTTTTCTTGAAAAGATGATTTATTAAAATTGAGTGAACAATGAATGTCGGGTATGCATAGTACACAAATGGTTCAGCAAGAAATTGAAACAAGTTTTATTTCAGATTATGGCGATCTTTTTTCTAAAATTGATTTATCAACGATGAGAGAAAATTTGTTTGCTTGATGAAGATGGGTAAAAGATTATCAAAATGAGGATTGAGAAAAAAGCATTGTTGTTGATTCAGATAGTAGCATGGCAAAATTACAATTGAAGGATGATATCCTTCTTTGAAATGATAATTTGCAATGATTAATTGAAAATTTGAATGATTTGATGGAGGATATGGTTGATAAAAAAATTGATAAAGAGAAATATAGTATGGATATTGTTATTCCGGTTAGTTATAAAAAAGTGACATGAAAGACAGTGTGGTTTAAACGTTATTATTTTGTTGATCGTTTTGAAAATTATTATTTTGGTAATAATGCACGTTTGATTGATAAAGCAGAGGACTTGAGTATATACAGATGAACCTATAGAAATTTAGATGATCTTAGCGGAGTTACTTATAATTCTTTGTCCGCTTGAGAAAATTCTATTACTTGAAAATATGAGAAGACGGATTTAAAATTAAAATCTATTTGATGATCATATGATATTTTTTCTAATCAAGTTGAATGAAATAGATGATATGAGATGATGAGTGTGGAAAATGATTTGAATATATATGATGAGAACAAAACTGAAAATATGAAGGAACAAGGGGGATGATTTTTGGGGATGCGTAGAGTAAGAAGGTTGACATGGCCAGAATCTTGTGAGTTTGAGAATGATGATGATAGTGTTTGTGAAAATTTGTATGAATTTACACAAAGGTGGTGGTGATGATCATCACCTATTAATTTGGATATTAGTAGTACAGGATGAAGATATGTATTAAGTGGTTATCTTGCTACCGATTCTTGGAGACCTATCTTTGATGTATGATGATTTCAGTCTTTGCAGACAGGTAATGATGAGTGAATGACTGGAACGTGATGGATTGATTGATCTGGGAAGTGACCTCAATGGGCTGCAAATAGTTTTAAAGCTTATATTAAATATGCGAGTCCAACGCAGAGGGAATGATGGGTTAGAAAAAGTTGATGAAAATATCTTTATTATGAAAATCATACACCGGATGTGCATAAACCATTTTCTGAATTGGATTATTTTAAATTGGATGGAGCTATTTTTCGTGATTGGACGTTTTCATTTGATGCGTTAAGTAATAAAATTTTTAATATCTTTAAGAAAAAATCTTGAAGAGTAATGGAACAGTATGGTTATAAGGTTATAAGTTCAATAGTTAAGCATAAGAGTACTACAGATGATCAGATTAATTGAATAGATCGTAATAGATACTGAGAGGATGGAATATTATCAATGTATTATAATGATGTAAAATTGGCATATGAAGATTTACAATGATCAATGTCTGGACTTTTGGATGAACTTTCTGGGTTAATGATTGATATAAATTCTGGAAATGTTTATATTGTAAACAAATTTGATGATTTAAATGGTTTAATAAATAGCTTGGGTGAGAGTGGTAGTTTGACAGGGGTGAATGCTATTTTGGAAGATATAGATGATTTTGTAGAGAGAGAACATTCTAATCTATCAGGTTTTTATAATTTGCTTCAATGATTATATGTAGAAAATATAATTAGTGTTATGGATTCTATAATTTATATGGAATGATGAACTAGAACAGGAAATGTTGTTGATATCGAAGAAAAAGTTTGATTTTTACCAAATTGGTTATCAGATATTAAAAATTTGGAAAGTGCAATAACGTGAAGTATCGGATGAATTATTTGAAATTATAGTAGTGTATGGTCGTGAATAAATTCTCAAAAATGAAATTGGAAAGATTTGTATGAAATTTTGAAAGATAAGGATGGTTTGGATACTGCTGAAATAGAAGAGATTTCGGAAAAGTTTAATAATATTTTTTGGATAGAAAATGAAGAAGATCAAAGTGACGAAGAAGATGATCATTTTGTTGAAGATGAATCGGATTGAGACATAAATCAAGATCAGAGTATAGAGATATTAAGTGGGATTTTGTTAACGTGATGAACGGCACGTGTATTGATGGATGATTTTAGAAAGGAATTGAAGAATGTTGATATAATTTTTTCTGGTTTATTTACAGTGGATATGATTGGGCAACAAATTGTTAATGTTGCAAAAAATGATAATGATTTTGAAAAGTGGTTGAAGGATAATAATATTAATTTATCCGATCAATCGGATTGGATTAATCAGTATGCACAACGGATAAAATGACCGTGATATGATTCTCAGTGAGCTAGGGAAAATCATGATCTTTTGCAATGAATAAGTGAACATATTTCGTGAATGAATCTATTAACTCCAGATAGACCGATTGATTCTCCTCGTTATGTTAGTATGCAGTCTGTGGCATGAAGAGAGATAAAATTTGTATATCCGGACCTTTTTAAAGTTGAAGTTTATGCTGTAAAATGAAAGAATAAGAGTGGTTATAATATTCATGAGTTATTAACTTGAGGTCAAATTAAAAAAAATTTGGAAAAGTATCTTTCATGAAAAGTTTATGAGTATAATAGAATTTTGCAGGAAGAGTGTAGAAATGCAAAGGTGATGGATATTTATTATAAAAAATTGAGAAGTTTAGGGTTTATTTGAGCAACGCCTTTAACGTGAGAGCATTGATGTAATTCAAGATTTACTTATAATGAATTTGTTGAAGCACTATGATGAGAAAAAATGTTGGATATTGTTTCTGATACATTGTATTATCAAAATTTGACTAATAAAAGAAAATTGAGTACATGAAATATCTCTGAGGATATAGATCTTGTGAAACAAAGTTTTAATTTGAATGATAAGAGAGATAGGGTCTTAAGTGATTATTTGACAGAATGAAAAGAAAAGGTAAAAAACCCTATATTTGAAATTCCTACCTATGAATTATCGGGATATGAAGTAGCTTTTATTAATTCTGATGGTAAAGATTATATATTTTCACAGGATGAATCTGAAAATGGTTTGAAAAATGTGGATGCAGATGTGTTGAATTATTCAAATAAAGGTAATAGACAACCTACTTCACAAGAAAAAGATATTGATGATGAGTGCAATGTACCACCTAGTTGAAAATTGCCTTTGTTTAAAATTGGGGAGTGATCACCATGGTTAATATGATTTAAATGTTGGTTAAAAAAGGTTAAGGAAGAACCAATAAAATTGAAGCTTACATTTGATAATAGTTTGTGAGAAATTTTGTCATCGGATTCTTTTGAAGAATATGTAAGGAATTCTGATTTGGGTGAAACTTTCAGTGATCGATGAAAATCTTGGGATAATTATCTGGATTCTTGGGATTCTGTTTTAATTACTTCAGATTGATATGATTCAGATGCTAAAATTACACAAATGCAATTGGCTGTAGAAAAACATAATCAAAAAGTAATAGAATGAAATGATTGACTTTCTAATTCTTTATCGAAGTTGTATAAAAATCTAAAAATAAGCAATGATAATGTTTTATTGTCAGATAGTAATCCAACTAGTGAATTAAGAATAGAATCTGCGGTCGATTTATGAAATGTTGTGGTTGAATTTATGTGAACGTGAGATGGATGTATAAAAATTGATTCTGATTCTTTGTGTGGTAATAAAACATTAAAAAAGACATTTAATCCTAAAACAGATCCTTTTGTTTGAATGGTCTCTTCGTCAGATCATATTGCTTGAAAAATATGATTAATAATGAATATTAAACTTTGATGATGATATATAAAGAATATAATTAAATATACAGTTGCTCCAAGTATTTTGAATCATGTTGATATTAAATTAGGAGATAATAAAACTGTGATTTGAATGATGACTCCTATTGAAGTTATTTGATATGATAAATATGAAAATAAAGTTTCTTGGTGATTGCAAAAATATGATTTTGAGATTTCTCAATGAAGATTTTTTAAGGATTGAGCTTATCAAACAGGATTTACAACAAATGATTTTAGAAATCTGAAATTTTATTATCAAGCTCCATTAGATGCTCCAGATTTAAGTGATGTGTCTTTTCAAATAAAGCCATCTAAAACATCGGGGAATGAGATTTTATGAACTCGTAATCGGATGATAGTTCAGGCTAATCCAGTGATAAAAGTAAATTGAAGTATTGTTTTGGAATGAAATGAAAATTTGACAGCTAGTATTTCTTATCAATTGAGTGGTGATGAAAATGTTTATTCTTGATGAAAGTTGAATGTTTCAAAACTTCAAAGGTTAGATATAGATATAAAAGATTCGAAATGAAATATTGTGGATGTGGACAGTCAGATTTCGATTACATCTATGAATTGATTACTTGTGATATGAGGTGTGAATAAGCAAGAAAATTGAGAATATGTATTTTCTGAATCATCAAAAGATTATATCGAGTCAGGTCATATTACATTGTATTATTATCCTACGACAGTAGCAGGGGATGATATTATTAGTATTGATATTCCATGAATTTCTACTCGTACAATTAGGTATTCTGTTTTGCCTGGAAAGTTTCATGATATTAAAATTGCGCTAGAAAATGATGTATTGAATTTGTGAGATGAAATGGATTTTGGATTGTATTTGATGGACAAACGGTGAAATCTTGTTAAAAGTACGAATACAATAGGTATTGAATATGATGAAGATAAAATTGAGGTTCTGAGTCCAGGTTGATGAAGAGATTGATTTGTACCTGATAATGTTGTTTATAGTTGATATTTGAAATGAAAAATTCGTTGAATATGAGGATGACTTACGTCTATTACTGCTGGTTTTCGACCCAATAAAATTTCTGAAGTATCATTTAATGTTGATAAACATCTATTGCCAGAAAGTTGATTGAATATAATGTATTTAAATTATTTTTGAAATGATCGGTGAAATCAGCGATGATATTTGTCTAAAAATAATAAACATGTAGAATCTTTGATGAAGAAATCAAACAAAATTATTACTGCAACAACACTTTTAGCGAGTGAAGATAAAATTAAAAAGGTAATTTGGGAAGTAAAACCTTGATTTAAAATTGTAAATTTTGATGGTATTGATACGAAAATTTTTATTAATGGATGAAAGTTAAATGTATCGATTTGATGATTATCGAATATGCAAGCGGTGTTGCCTTCGTTTAAATGGATGGCTGATACATCGTGAAGTGAAATGGATAATTATATTTCATTTATTTCTAGTGAGTCTAGTTACACAATAAGGGGATGAAAATTGTATGATTGAAATGATTTTATAGTTGATATAATGAATTGAGATTTGTCTTTGTCGCTTGATAATCAAATATTGGATAATTGAGATAATGTTTGGAATGTGGTATATGGGGGAGTTAATTATTGAAAGTTGGTTATACATTTACCTAGCTTTTCTCCAGAATTAAGTTATTTTAAAAATTTAGGTAATCGTTATTTGGTCAATAAATTGTTTACAAATTGATCGACCGATAGAATGTCTAGTGTTTGAGTGTTTGATATGTTTAGTGAATTTGAGTTGGATAGTAGTTATAAGTCTATACAAAATTCTGATGAAATTGATGAAAAAATTTGATTCTTAGGTGATTTCAAAAATATTACACTATTTGCTGAATGAGAAATTGTTGGAGAAGCAACTAAGAAATATGGATCAGAATTATTGATAAATCTTTGAGATCCAGTCCTATCCAGAAAAGATGTGAATGAAATGGTTTATTGAACGAATTATGATTGATGAATTTGACAAGAAATATACTCAGATCCAGAAAAGGATATTTTTTGAACATATCAAATTGATTTCAATAATGATTGATTGAAAGATTGGTTGATTGTTTATTTGGATTGATGATTTAAGTTGGCGAAGAATTATTGATGAAAGCCTGATCTTAGGGATATGCAAGAATTGATGCGTGTAGCTGTTCGTGTTAAAGATGTTTATATATGAGATGCAGATTGAAATAAATATGAAGATATATTTGTACTTACGGATAATGATCAGATTAGAGTTTATTTGAATAATTGATGAAAATTTGATGTTGATTGAAGTGTTGTATGCTTAAATCAAAATGTATTAGAGTGACAAATATCTTCTACGCCAAGTAATTTGAAGTGATTAAATCAATTTTTTGTGGAAGATATGGATGTTGATTGAATTAGCGATATTATTACATATGATGAAAAATGATATATAAAAGTATTTTATTGATGATCTACTAATGAGTGACCAAATTATTTGAGTAAAGAAAAGTATGCTTGTGATTCGTGATGGTATGATAGAGAGGTTGATAAGATAACAATTGTTACGGCATTGTGACTTCAAATTTCTTCATGAGATGTATATGATAATAGTATGATGTATTGGTCAGGTCTTTCGAAAAAGGATATAGAAATAAATAGTGGTAACTTGTCGGATTTTTGAATAAAATTTAATCCTGGTAGTTTAACGGGGCTAATTTCTTCTGGAAAATGAGATTATGCAACTTCAATAGAAGCTGTTATGAGAAAAGTTATGGATAGAGATAATTTTAATATTAGTGTTGCAAGTTCTAAATTTGTCAATGATGAGTCAAAGTATGTTAATTTAACTTTATATGAAAATACATTAGTTTGATGATGAGGTTCCAAAAATTATACGTTTGTGCCAATTAGTTTTTTGGATCCAGGTAATTCTGAAGATAAATGTATTGTTCGAAAGAATTATAAAGTAAAATCATGAAATTCAATTTTAATGAACGGTGATATAGTAACGGTTCGTGTTACTGTGCAGGCTTCGTCATCTTCATGCGTATGAGCTTATTGAGATATTATACAGTGACCATGGAATGTTTATTATGATAGTAACAATATTATAAAATGAATTAAATTTGTACATAATCAGGGAAATAGCGTTATTAAATCAAAGGATTGAAACTTCTCGTATATTATTGATAATATTGAATTATCACCATGACAAAAAATGATATTTGAATATGATTTGGAATATCATGCTCTTCCTTTAAAGAAGATGAATATATCATATGATAGTTTTTGGTCAAATGATAAGTTACCTGATATAAAGTTACAGTGTGTTGATTGATGTGAAAAAGATTTTGATTGATTTATCAATGTTTGAAGGAGATTATTTCAAAAACAAACAATTCCTCTTCAACAATATATAGAAAATGAATATATAGCAGAGGATAATATGACAAAAGATTATAGTGATGATGTTGTTAAAAATTTATGAAAAGTGAATCAATTGCCGGGAATAGTTAAAGATAGAATTGATCGTATCAAATTATTGAGGACAGCAAATAATATTGAAATTGGTGATGATGGTGAAGGTAAGAAAAATTTAAAATCAGAATTGCTTAGAAGGATTCAAGAATGATGATTGGAAGCATTAAATATTAATTTGAGTATAAACTTATCAGTTTTTGAAGAACAATTAGATACAATAGAAGATATAGTTGATGATTTGATGAAATGAATGTGTAATGGATTTAGTTTTTGATGATCTAATAATTGTAAATGATTACCTGTTCCGTTTAATCAGGCTTTTCTTGCTCCTTGAAAGTATCATTTATTTGGTTGTTGGGAGTTGCCTTTATGACCTCTTGAAAAAGGTCTTCCTGTTTTCTTTTTCCCTGGTAATTTGTGACCTCTTCCTGTTGTGTGATATTTACCATTACCATATATGCCAACATGACCTATGGATGAATTTCTGTGGGTGAAAAATCCATCATGACCTTGGTCTTCATTTATTAGGGTTTATGCTGCTCCTACATTAACGGCACAGCTTTGAATAGCTGTTTGTATGTGACCTCAGAGTGGGGCGGAGAGGATTCCTTCTCCATTGGCTGATTTATGAGGTAATTGTGTGGTTTTTGCAATAAAGCCTCAATGTAAAGGTGGAGATACTGCAAAAAAGAAAGATAAAGACAATCCTAATGAAATTTTTGATAGTTTTGTTGAGGAGGTGAAAGATAGTTGAGTGTGCTTGCAAACTCAGAAATGACTGCAAGTTACAAAAAATAGACACCGTTCATCACCTTTTGATTTGTATAGTTATAGAACTAAAAATAATTTAGACATTCAAAATGGAGAGTCTTTCCTTACTAGGGCTAGAAATTGGTTAGAAGAGAATGTAGATGTAAATGGATGATCTAGTAATGATTTGGAATTTGATGGTAGTTTTTTATGAATAATTAATTTGGAGACATCTGCTTACATCTGATGATATAGTGATACTCCAAATGAAAATAATTCTTTCTTTATATGAGATGTTGATGTTTTATGATGAGACTTTAGCATTAATAAAATTAGATGATGAATTCAGCAATGAGTTAGAAAAATATTGATAGATAAGTGGTTAGATCCTCAAATAAGGTATATAGTAAACCAGTTGACAAAGATGCATGTAGATATTAAATTACCAGATGTTTCAAATTTGATAGATAATGAGGTTTGAGTAATGAAAAATATAAGTGAAACATTTAGAAAAAATAATGAGGATGAATCTCAGCAGAATGTAAGTAAGCTAAGCTCAAGTAACTTTACAAAAATAGATACATGATTTGCATCTAAATTGGGATGATTTGCTTATGTTAACCATGAAAATTTAGAAAAAATTAATGAAACTATTCAAAATCCTTTTGAGGCTTTGGCTAATTTGATGAATGAAAGTAATATAATTAACATCTCAGTAGAACCATTAACTGTAAAAGTGCCAATGATTTTTTCTGAAGATATTAATGAGTATACTATTTATTTGAAACAATGGTTGGATGTTAATGAAAAAATAGTATATGATCGAGCATCGATTTTAGATAAATCTCAATTTGAACTTGCCATAAAGGGATGGGAAAAGATACAAAATCAAGTTTATGTTAATTTAATGACATTGCAGAAATATAGGAACTTTCCGTTTGAAATTTATGAATGGATACATGTAATTGATAGGTATATGTCGGAAATAGCTTCCTTGATCAACAATACGATTTGATATTTGGCATATTGGACATCAACTAATTCTCAAAGATTTGTTTGATATGTTGATGCAATAGTTCTTATTTTGAACATAATTAAAACATATCAGTTATTGATTGATTTTTCAGTAGAGCGGTGACAGAATTGCTGAAACTGTACGAAAGATACATATGATCAATATTCATGTAAGTTATCGTTATTATGTGATATGATTCAATTACCAATAATTCAAATTCCTAATTTTAAATTACCAAATATTACAATAGATTTATCTGATATAGATTTAAGCTTGGATATTATTTTGCCTGATTTTAATTTTCAGCCAGTTAAAATAGTTTTACCGGAGTTGCCAAATTTGCCAGAGGCTCCATCTCTTTGAATTAGTATTGATCTAAATTTACCAGATATTCCTATGTTGCCGGAGCCACCAGAGTTACCAGAATTACCTTCATTTATTCCAGAGGTAGAATTAGAATTACCTATTTTACCTCCAGCTCCTGAATTACCGAAACTTCCAAATGAAATAGAATCAATAATTAAAGTTGCTAAAGTAATTTGAAAAATATATTGTATTGTAAAATGAAAGTTTTGACTTGTTTGAGAAAGTTCAGTAAAAGCTAAAATTGAGCAGTTAACTCAGAGAACGTATGAAGTAAAATGGATAGATACGATTATGGATTTTACGAATTGGTCTGTCGCTCCTGTTCATAATTATGGATTAGATTATGAGATATCTTCAGAGGTAGATTTACAATTTGATTTTTCAGTATTTTATAATTATTTGGATACGTTAACTAAATCTATTAATAATTTGAGTACGTCTGCGACCACTTGGATGAATAGTAAGGTTGATACGATTGTAAATGATAATCCTGTGGTATGAGCTTTGGAAGAAATTGATTGATTGAATGCAAATTTTGGTATAGAATTATGAATGGTAAACAATTCTGATTTAAATTGAAATGTAAATTGATTGTTAAGTGATGAGATTGAATATGTCGATTATGATAGTGCAAAATCTAGGTTAGAAGATGTTTTGGCTTATTTTAATAAAGAGACTAGTGATACGACGATGTGAGAAACGATACACTCTTCTATTAAGAGTATTAGAAATCAGATTAATAAAACAAATACTGTGGTATCTAATGTTGAGGGTATAGAAAAACTTCAAAATGATGTGTTGAGTTATCTTAATAAACAAAAATCAGGTTATGATGCATTGACAAATTTAATTAATACTGATTATGATTGATTCTTGGCTATGGTTGATTCTAAAACAGATGATAATGAATCGAAATCGTTATCAAAATCTTGAGAATTATTAGCTTTTAATGTGGGGTTATTTAAATTAGATTCTTCTACAAAAGATGTTATAGAAAATATTTCAAAATTAAATCCTTATGAATCTATTTTATCCAATAAAAAATCGGTTATTGATTGATATTGGAATGCAATAAATTCAAATTCGGCGAATGATTTATGATTGACTGAATCTCAATATTTGGTGTTACGTAATAACATATGATCGGTAAAGGAGCAGATTTCTACCTTATATTCAGTGACAAAACCAATTTCTTCTACAAAAATGATTGCTAAAAATTCGAAGGTTAGCACTAATAAATCTTTGTTGTCATCTACAGAGTCTTCTAGATTGTGAAGTAATATGGAAGTTGCAGATGTTGTAGATCCTTCCGTGTTTTCAAAGTGAATATACACTAAAATTAATAAGTGAGCTGATAGTTGAATGATGACAAAAGTTGTGTATTCAGATTCTTTTGTGTCTGATATATGAGAAAGATATTATCATACAGATCGTTTTAGGTGAGAGAATATTGTATTATTTAATGATGGATGAATATATTTAAAATGTTCATGAGGAGAATGCTCTAGAGGTTGATGAGAAGAAAGATGAAAATATTATCTTTGTAAAGATGTGGTAAAAGAGATTCCATTTAAAGAAACATGGCTAAGCTTTGGTAATAATATAAAATTAAAAATAGCTGATTGAAATATTGAAGTAAAAGATCGAAAGGTTTTGTGACAAACTTATGATTCGTTACAATTTTCTTGGCATATGGATGAAAATGCTGATGGTTATCTTATAAAGTTGGTTGAAAGGATTGATGATAGTTATGAGAAGAAAGATTATACTGTTGCTCCAACTAAGTATGCTTTAGTACTTCCAGAGTGAATAAGTGTGGATGAGCTTTCTGGTAATACTAAATTAGAACTATTGAGGAAGACAGGAACAATTAAAGAGTTATACTGAAAGGATCTTGTTGAAATTGTATATTATAGTAATTATAAGAGTGATGCGAATGTTATGTTATCGAATATTGATAGAAAATGGTATTATGGTCGTATAGCAACTCTTAATTTAGAAAATAGTAAATATTTAATCTCTTCTCCTCGGTCTAATCAGATCGTTGCATGAAAGCAGATTGTTTGAGATGATCTACCTCCGGAGTGAGATCCTAGATTGTATAGGCCAAGTACTAAAGAATTTGTGAGTCAATGAATTAATCTTGAATGATATGTGTGAACTAGGTATAATTTAATTGTGAATTGGAAGGATAATGTTTCTTTGTCTTATATAAATCTTTCAAAATGAGGAAAAATATTAGATGAGAAGTATACATCGAATACTAGCGATATCGTTAGTACAAGTATTGATATTCATACTCAAGATGGTTACGAAACATTTTATTCAATATGAATTGATCAATTTGGTAATAAAACGGAAAAGCAGATTATTGTTAATTATTCTGTTCCAGAAATATCAATAACTGATATTTCTAAAAATTCTGACTGAGAAACTGTTAGTATAAAAGCAGAACTTTCTCAGGATATTGATCAATGAAATGTTTCTTTCCAAAGAGATAGGGGATCTAAGTGGAAGACGATGAAAAGAAGGGGATTTGATTCAGCTGATTTTGTATTATGATCTGGTCAGAGATTGGTAGTTTGAAGCCCTTATTCTTTGGGAAATGAGGTGGCAATGTATGGTAAAAATTGAGAAGTTATTGCTTTAATGAACCCTAATACAGCGGAAATAAAAATACAAACAGGGTATGAGAATAAGTATGATATTGGTGTTATAGTGCAAAATGGTTTAGTATTGCAGTTACGTGATAAAAAATCAGAAGATTCGGTGTTTTCGATATCTGTTCCAGTGGAAAAATGTTTGAAAATAGATGCTCCGAATTATAATCTTGTAAATTTGCCTGAAACATGAAAAATGGGTATGTTTAATTGATGAAAAGCAGTCTATAAAGATTGAAATAATGTACTTTTCATGTCTCCGTTGTCCCATCTTTATAGTGAAATATGACTTGAATGAACATATGTATATGATAGGGAACAGGATTCACTACAACTTACATTGTATCAATCGTCAGATTTACAGAAAGCTAATCCAATAAAACTTTGGGTAAAAGTTAAGCCATACTTCGAATAGTGTGAAAAAAATGTTAATAAAAATGTTAAAAACACAATTCTGAACTAGATTTTCTCTTGCAATGGATTGTGTTTTTATTATATCTTAATCAAATTTATTTTTTGTTGATTTATAAATGGTTACAGATTATAATTTACCACCGCATAATATTGAGGCAGAAAAATGAGTAATTTCATGAGCATTGATGGATAGTGAAACTGTCCGAATTTTTGAATGAGATGGGATTGTTCCAGGTGATTTTTATCAAAAGGAGCATGGAATGATTTATGAGGCTATTTCCCAGCTTCGAAATGATAAGAAAACTATAGATCCTGTTACCGTATCAGATCAATTATCAAAAAATTGAAATTTGGAGAGTGTATGATGAATTGATTATCTTTATGAATTGTCTGCTTTTTTGATTAGTACTTCTCCTTGTGTTGAATATAGTAAAATAGTAAAAGAAAAATCGTTACTTAGACAGGTGTTGAAAGTTTGTCAGCAGATTATATGAGATGCATATGAGCAGAAAGATACTGTAGAGATTTTTGATAGTATCGAAAAAAGAATTTATGATCTTACTCAGAATAATGTTTGAGATAATATTTTGAGTATTGAAGAAATATTAAAAGACAGAGTAGAAGATTATATGGATATAGTGGATCATCCTGAAAATTTTAATGCCAATAAAGTGAATTCAGGTTATAGTCAGATAGATGAAAAACTTACAGGTTTTAAGCCAGGTGAATTGATAATACTTGCAGCAAGACCTTCAATGTGAAAAACAGCTTTTGCTTTGAATGTGTTGACCAATATTGCTCTAGAGCAGAAAAAATCAGTGGCGATGATTTCGCTTGAAATGAGTGTAGAGTCAATTGTGGATAGAATTATGTCAGAGGTTTCATGAGTACCTATGTATAAAATTTCTAAGTGAAACCTTGATAATGCTGATTTTGCACAAATGGGTGAAGCTATGGAAAAA
>JAEEGL017036639.1_pt1 | contig 21506 bp, 16 predicted proteins | sample 9134231 | NCBI WGS metagenome assembly JAEEGL01 (sample SAMN16246548, study PRJNA631951) | gut metagenome | biome: gut microbiome; feature: rumen; material: fiber-attached | host: Bos | place: Iran: Karaj | collected 2018-10
CACCCGCAGCACATTATAAACTCTGCCCGCTATCACGGCAGGCAGTGGCCCGGAATGCCAGCGGCCGAATATTCCTTCGTGGAGCAGGTGGACGGCAGGGGAGTTTTCTCTTTCTGTATGTGCCCCGGAGGAATCCTGGTTCCCTCGATGACCGAGGAACAGACCGTAGTCCTTAACGGAATGTCCAATTCTGCCCGCAACTCCAGGTGGGCAAACAGCGGCGTTGTAGTTTCCATCGAGCCGGAGGATATACCCGGCGACGATCCTTTCCGTCTGATGGACTTCCAGAGGGACGTTGAGCGGAAAATGTTCTCCTTCAGCGGTTCTGCGCAGGCTCCTGCCCAGAGGATGAAGGACTTTTGCCACAAGGTGGTGTCGGAAGACCTTCCCAAGACTTCCTATTTCCCGGGGGCTGTCAGCGCACCTCTTCACGAGCTTCTTCCGGATATGGTGGCGTCACGTCTTAGAAAGGCGTTTCCGCTGGTGAACATCAACATCCGCGGGTATTATACCAACGATGCCTTGCTGCTGGGCGTTGAGTCCCGTACGTCGTCTCCTGTACGCATACCAAGAGACCCGGAAACGCTGGAGTGCCTCCAGGTCCCGGGTCTGTATCCTTGCGGCGAGGGCGCCGGCTACTCAGGCGGAATAGTGTCCAGCGCGCTGGACGGCATCCGCTGCGCCGTCGCAGCCGCATCTAAAGCTTGAAGCTGACGCTTCTGAGAGCTTCTCCCAGTTCTTCAGTCCTTTGTGTAGGAGCTGCCGTTCCCACAGTAATCTTGTATGTACCCTTGAGCAGTTTGGCATTTCCGTCCTCCTGAAACTCCTTCATCTGATCAGGAGTAACGGTGAAGCGTACGGTGCGGCTCTCGCCTGGCCTGAGGGTAACCCTCTCGAATGCTGCCAGCTGGCTGAACGGGGCGCCTGCGCCTGCGTTGGGGGTCGATACATAGAGCTGGACGGTTTCTGTGCGTGATACGTCTCCAGTGTTGGTGATGGGAATCTCCACCTGTACTGCGTCTCCGAGTTTGGGTTTCTGGGTGAGCAGGGTGAGGTTTCCATAACTGGTACTGCCGTATGAGAGACCATATCCAAACGGATACATTATGTTGCCTTCCATATACTTGTAAGTACGTCCCTTCATTGAGTAATCGTCAAACTCGGGGAGAGCCTCGGTAGAGATGGGGAAGGTTATAGGAAGGCGGCCGGAGAAGTTCCTCTCTCCGAACAACAGTTCAGCAAGGGCGTCTCCGCCTTCCTGCCCAGGATACCAGGCCATTATTATCGCGTCTGCAACTTCTGCTATCTCCTGAAGGTTGACAGGGCTGCCGCCGGTAATGATCACGATTAGTTTGTTGTTCGGAGTGCGGAGACTAGCCACCTGTCGGAAAAAATGCAGCTGGTTTTCAGGCAGGTCCAGACTCAGGCGGTCACCAATGGACGGAGAACTGATAGCATCACTCTCTTCCCCCTCTGTGGTTCCGTTGTTGCCGAGGAACATGAATGTGTAGTCAGCGGTTGCGGCCTGACTGGTGGCGAAATTACCAGGGTTTATGTCCTTTGCCGGAACAATTGTGTATGCTGGTTTATAATTGACATTTGTTCCACCGCTGACATGAGAGACGATAGCCTGTAAGTAGGTGCTGTAATGGTCAGAGATGCCGAAATAGTTGCCCATCAGTGCATAGGTATCAGTAGCGGCGGTACCTGTCACGTATACGTTCTGTATGTCCTTGCTGAGAGGCAGGATGTTGTCATTCTTTAGAAGAACCATTGATTCTGCGGCCGCATCCCTTGCAAGTGCATAGTGCGAAGGACTAGCTATGACGCTAGGTGAAATGCCGTAATAAGGGCAGTCTGGGTCGTCGTACAGGATGCCCAGTTTCAACTGGGTCATAATGAGCGGCTCAAGTGCCTTGTCTATGTCAGCCTCGGTGAGAAGTCCGCGATCTATGGCAGTCTTGAGACTGAGGAATGAAGTGCCGCATTCCAGGTTGAGGCCGGCTTTTATGGCAATGGCACTGGCTGTGGCGGCATCTTGGGCGATATGGTGTCCGCCGTATATATCATCAATCGCTCCGCAGTCTGATACTACATGGCCTTTGAATCCCCAGGTGTTGCGTAGAAGGTCAGTGAGAAGGAACTTGCTGCCTGAAGCGCTGTCACCGAACACACGGTTATAGGCTCCCATGACTACCTCAACCTTGGCCTCTTTAACCAACCTCTCAAAAGCTGGGAGATAGGTTTCATACAAATCCTTCTGGCTAGGAACGGCGTTGAAACTATGACGGGTGGATTCTGGTCCGGAGTGAACAGCAAAATGTTTTGCACAGGCTCCCGCTTTGAGGTAGAACGGGTCGTTTCCTTGTATTCCTTTCACGTATGAGGTTCCCATAGTTCCGGTGAGGTATGGATCCTCTCCATAGGTTTCCATTCCACGGCCCCATCTTGGATCCCTGAAAATGTTTATGTTAGGGGCCCAGAAAGTCAGGCCTGTATATCGGCTGAAATTATTAACGGAGCGGGCAAGGTCGAATTTTGCGCGTCCCTCGTCAGATACCGCATTTCCGATGGCCCAAATCAGTTCCGGATTGAAAGTAGCTCCGAGACCTATCGGTTCTGGAAAAACAGTTGCGAGCCCGTTGCGGGCCACTCCGTGAAGGGCCTCGCTCCACCAGTCGTAAGGCTTGATTCCCAGTCTCTCAACACCTGGAGTGCTGTTCATCATCATACTGATTTTCTCGTCCAGAGTCATCTGGGCTATCACTTCTGCGGCCTTGCGGTGCATTGCGGCCACCTTGGATTCTTGGGCGTAGACCCCTGTGGTCAGGAAAACTCCTGCAACTACTGGCAGGATAAATGATCTGAGAGTCATCAAGTGTATGGTATCTAAATGTTGTTGAAAATGAAGGGGAGAAGGTCGTCCACGCGGTTGAATTTCAATATCTTGCTGTCACCGACAAGAATGATGGACATACTCTTTCCGCCTTTTGTCTGATATTGGGCCATGACCTGGCGGCAGGCGCCGCAAGGAGAAGTCGGATTATGGTCCAGCACGCCGTTCAAGCCTCCTGCGATGGCGATGGAAACCATAGCCTTGTCGGGATAGGCAGCACCTGCGCTGAACATTGCTGTCCTTTCTGCGCATATACCGGAAGGGAAGGCCGCGTTTTCCTGGTTGGCACCAGTCACTATGGTTCCGTCATCAAGGCGTACCGCGGCACCCACGCAGAAATTGGAATATGGGGCATAAGCTCCTTTTATTGCTTCAATAGCAGCAAGGGCTAGACTTTTGTCATCATTCTGCATTTCATCCATTGAGGTGAACTCCTGGTATTTAATAGCCAATTGCTGTGTTTTCATGGTATTATCTTAAGATTTTCATAAAAATAATAAATAACCAGATTAATTACAGTGTTTGACTGTTAGAATAATACCTAAATTTGTATAGGGTTCAAAATGGAACCTCAAAAAACACTGATACAATGATAATTAAAAGAAAACTCTTTCTGGTAGTGTTGCTTTCAGTTGCGCTAGCTGTAACTGGCAGCGCCCAGAGGAAGAACGCCAAGATAGACGTAGGCGAGGCCTTGAAAGGCTATTTCACTCCGGTGAGCACACCTTTTGCCAGGCCTGACGCCAAAGGTTTCATCCGTCGCTGGATGATCCTCGAGCCCATCAGCAAGCCGAATCCCACCAACCGCGTTTTCACAGATTCTTATACCCGTGAGAACCTGAGCGTGGAGTATTTCCCCAACCAGTACACAGTCATCCCCAAAGACGGAGACAGAGTAAAGGTTACTATGGAGTATCAGCCTCCTGTCAACCTCACGTCAAACAGGCCGACTGCCCCTCAAGGGGAGCAGCCCAAGTTCGTGAAGGCGACTCTCACCTGGCACGCGCTGGACAGTGACCACTTCTTCGTAAAACTGTTCCGTTTTGCCACCGGACTTGACAAAGACCGTTACGGAGTAATCTTCTGGACCGTCACCGTAATCAACTGCGAAGAGGACATAGAGAATGTCCGTCTGGCAGTTGGCTCTAACAAGGCTGCAAGATGGTGGGTGAACGACGAGGAAGTCCTCCTTCTGGCCGGAGACCGCCATATGGGCGTGGACAGCGCCGTTTCTGACCGCGTCACCCTCAAGAAGGGAAAGAACGTGCTCCGCGGAGTAACCATGAACGGACCTGGAATGAGCGAATTCTGCGCCCGTTTCATAGATGATACCGGCAAGCCCGTGACTAATTATACTATTACCTGCAACTAAATAACGCCTGACAATTATGAAAAGAACGACAATCATTTCACTTGCAGCAGCAATGCTTATGTCTGGCGTAACGTTGTATGCCCAGACGGGTGCCCCGTACATACACGACCCTTCTACGATTGTGGAATGTGACGGCAAATACTATACTTTCGGAACCGGCGGCGGAGGCTTGATCTCCGAGGACGGCTGGAACTGGCACAGCGGGGCCGTAAGGCCCGGCGGAGGTGCTGCTCCTGACGCCATCAAGATAGGAGACCGCTATCTGGTAATCTACGGAACCACCGGCGGCGGTATGGGCGGCGGTCACGCCAGCAAGATTATGACAATGTGGACCAAGACCCTCGATCCGGATTCTCCCGATTTCGGGTATTCCGATCCGGTTTTGGTAGTAGAGTCTCTCGTGGACGAAGATTTCAACGCCATTGACCCGGGCGTTCTCCTGGGCCCTGACGGAAGGCTCTGGCTCACCACAGGAACTTATTTCGGCCATATCCGCCAGGTAGAAGTCGACCCAAAGACCGGATTCAGAGTCGAGGGTAACCAGGCCATCGACGTGGGCAGGAATATGGAGGCATCCACAATGATGTACCGCGACGGCTGGTACTACCTTTTGGGAACCCACGGAACCTGCTGCGACGGAGTCAATGCTACATATAATATCGTAGTGGGACGTTCCAGGAACCCCCAGGGTCCGTTCATAGACAACGTAGGACGTTCTATGATAGAAGGTGGCGGAAAGTCTGTCATAACCTCCGAGAGGAGGCTTATCGGCCCCGGCCATTTCGGACGTTTCATCGTGGAAGAAGGAGTCGAGAAGATGTCCTTCCACTGGGAGGCAGATATGGACCAGAGTGGCAGAAGCGCACTGGGAATCAGGCCTCTCCTCTGGAAAGACGGCTGGCCCGAAGCCGGCGAGGCTCTCAAGGAAGGCACATATGAGATCAAGTCTGTCAGGAGCGGCTACGCCCTTGAACTTGAGGTTGACTTTATCCGCGCTCAAGGCGCCCAGGGAGGATTCAGCCGCAATGCTGCCGCCACTCAGCCTAATGTCAGGATAGAGGAACAGAAACTCGAGGATGTCATAGGAACCTGGCCTGCAGGCGTTATCGGAGCAAGGAACGGCTATTATATGACACGCCCCTGGCAGAGATGGAGCATCATCCCGGTTCCCGAGGCAGGTGGATATTTAGGCGGACCGTACTATAAGATAGTCATAGAAGGTACCAACCGAGCCCTTGCTGCCAATGAAAAGGCCGAGGTGGACACCGTTCCTGAGTTTACCGGAGCCCCTGAACAGCTATGGCGCATCGACCAGCTCACCGACGGTACCTGGCGCATTATGCCCAAGTCTATCCCCGGACACGACGAGCCATATGCCCTGGTATCCCTGGGAGACAGTTCACCGACGCTTGCTCCGTTCGACTTCCACAGCGATAACTGCAAGTGGGAGTTCAAGGACTTCACACCTCTTAAATAATTGTATATGAAAACACTGAACAGATTACTCATAGGATTGTCAGTCATCCTGACGGCTTGTTCCGGAGGTCAGCCTCAGCAGCATCCCGCCGAGACTCCCGCTTTGAAAGACGTGTACAAAAACGCCTTCAAGATAGGCGCCGCTGTAAGCTCGTTCGACATCAGCGGACGCAACCCGGAGTTGGTAGACCTGATCCTCAAGCATTTCAATACGCTTACTCCGGGCAATGAGCTCAAGCCTGAATCGCTTCATCCCAGACCTGACGTGTGGAACTGGGAGAGGGCAGACAGGTATGTAGACTTTGCCGTAGAGCACGATATGTTCGTAATGGGACATACCCTCTGCTGGCATAACCAGACCCCTGAGTTCTTCTGGAACGACAAGAACGGCAACCCCAAGAGCCACGACCAACTGGTAGAGACACTCAGAAGCTACATAGAGACGGTCTGCACGCACTTTAAGGGCAGGGTAGATGCTTGGGACGTAATCAACGAGATAGTCTCCGAAGAAGGCGGTTACCGCGACAAGGGTTGGGTGCACGCATTCGGAGGGGAAGAGTACGGCGATGAGATAGTCAAGACCGTATTCCGCTTCGCGGAGCAGTACGCCCTCGACACGGAACTCTACTACAACGAGTTCAACGTCTGGCGTCCGTCCAAGCTTGAGGGCGTCCTCCATATCGTCAAGATGCTCAAGGAAGAAGGTATCCGCATAGATGGCGTGGGCATACAGGCCCACTGGGGGCTCAACTACCCCAAGAACCACTATGTGGAAGAGGCGATAGAGAAAATCGCAGCACTTGGCGTGAAGGTTATGATTACCGAGATAGACGTCGACGTACTGCCGCTCACCAAGGAAGGCCAGATCATAGGCCAGTCAATGTCGGAGCCTCAGTTCCAGCTGGAGGAGTTCAAGGAATTCCTTGACCCTTATCAGGACGGGCTTCCCGCAGAGGTGGAGGAGCAGCTCGCCGACAGGTATGAGGAACTGTTCAGGATATTCTACGCACACCGTGACGTGATAGACCGTGTAACTTTCTGGGGAACCCACGACGGCTCTTCCTGGAAGAACGGCTATCCTGTTCCCGGACGCACCAACTATCCATTGCTTTTCAACAGGGATCTCTCTCCGCACGAGGCATTCTGGCGCGTAGCTTCAATACCTGATTAAATTATTTGATAAATAATAGTATATTTGTCTCTGTTAGTAGATAAACCAATGAAGAATCATCAAAGAAGAGTCGGGACTGTGTCCCGCGGTATCAGGTGCCCCATCATCAGGGAGGGCGACAACTTGGCAGCCATCGTTACAGACAGTGTTCTTGCTGCAGCCTCTGAAGAAAATTTCCAAATCCGCGACAGGGACGTGATAGCCATCACGGAATCCATAGTTGCCCGTTCCCAGGGTAATTATGCCCCTATCAGTGCCATTGCCAAGGACGTTAAGGCCAAGACCGGGGGAGAGACCGTGGGCGTCATTTTCCCTATCCTTTCCCGCAACCGCTTTGCAATCTGCCTTCGCGGAATTGCAATGGGATGCAAGAAGATAGTCCTTATGCTCAGCTACCCTTCGGACGAGGTGGGCAACGCCCTCATAAGCGTGGAGGCAATAGAGAATTCCGGAGTCAATCCATACTGCGACGTCCTGAGCCTTCAAGAATACAGGAAGTACTTCGGTGTAGTTAAGCACGAATTCACCGGAGTCGACTATGTCGATTATTACACAGACCTTATCAAAGAATGCGGCGCTGAGGTGGAAGTGATCTTTGCCAACCAGGCAAAAGCCATCCTGGCTTACACCGACGTTGTGATCAACTGTGACATCCACACCCGCAAACTTACCAAGAAGCGTCTTATGGACGCAGGCGCCCGCATAGTAATTGGAATGGACGATATCCTTACTGCTCCCGTCGACGGCAGCGGCTTCAACGAGGAATACGGCCTCCTTGGCTCCAACAAGGCTACTGAGGACACCGTGAAACTGTTCCCTCACAGGTGCAAGGGTCTTGTCCTGGACATCCAGGAACGTATACTCGAAGCTACTGGAAAACATGTTGAGGTGATGATATACGGCGACGGTGCCTTCAAGGATCCTCAGGGCAAGATTTGGGAACTTGCAGACCCAGTGGTGTCTCCGGCATTCACTGACGGCCTGAGAGGAACTCCTAACGAGCTCAAGCTCAAGTATTTGGCTGACAATGACTTTGCAAATCTCAGCGGAGAGGCCCTGCGCGACGCCATCAGCGCCAGCATCAAGGCCAAGGACGCTGACCTTAAAGGCAAGATGGTTTCTGAGGGAACCACCCCGAGGCAGTTGACAGACCTTATAGGCTCCCTGTGCGACCTTACATCCGGTTCCGGCGACAAGGGAACACCTGTGGTTCTGGTTCAGGGATACTTTGACAACTATACCAGCGAATAATCCGGTTTTTTTATAATCCGAATTATTTATATCTTTGTGCGGGGAAAGTCTTACACGACCAGCTCCCTCCCAACTCCCCCAGGGTAGGAATACAGCAAGGGTAAGAGGTTGTAGCGGTGCGATGTATCCAGCTTTCCCTTTTTTTTATTTAGCGGGAAATGACTCCGGAACCGGGCATTTCCCGTTCTTGCGTATACCACACGGCAAACTGGCCTGCGGTAATTCCGCGCTGGGGCTGGTCGAACAGGATGAAAAGGCCGTTGGAACGCATCAGAAGCGTGGCCTGCTGCAGAGGTTGGCGGTAGCGTATGCGCACCAGGTAACGGCGGTTTTCGCCTACCTCCATCCTGAGGTCGGGCCTTATCCAATGGATCTCTTCAGGGGCAATCCGCAGGCAGCTGCGCATAAGGCCCTTGTGAGTGTGGCCTTCGCCAACGTATATGACATTGTTGGGAATATCTGTGGCAAGGACGAAGATGGGCTCCTTGTGTCCTCCAATGTTGAGACCCTTGCGCTGGCCCACGGTGACGAACTGGGCGCCATCGTGCGTGCCTACGATTTTTCCCCAGGGGTTCACCTTGTAGCGGGTCTTCTTTACGTGGTGGTTGCGTGCGCGATAAGTCTCTGTCTGGAATGTGATGCCGCTATAGTCTATAGGGGTGGATAATTCCATCAACTCTTCGTCTGTGCAGGTTGTTCCTTTTGCCAGCAGAGTGGCATCAAGGGCGTATTTTGGACTGTCTTCGTAGAACTTGTCATACACCTCCACCACGTTGCCTTCCACGCTCTTGAGCTGCTGTTGGAGGAATACCGGAAGGTCTACCTTGCCTACGAAACATATTCCCTGGGAGTCTTTCTTGTCAGCGGAGGGGAGGTCGGCTTCCTGGGCCAGGCGTCTTACTTCCGGTTTGCTGAGTTCCCCGATGGGGAACATCGCGCAGGCCAACTGCTCCTGGGAAAGCTGGCACAGGAAGTAGCTTTGATCCTTGTTGGAATCGTCTCCTGCGAGAATCCGGTACATTGTCTTGCCGTCAGGGCAGGTAAATTCCTCCTTGCGGCAGTAATGGCCCGTGGCCACCATATCTGCTCCCATAGAGCGGGCGGCGGCCAGGAAAGCGTCGAACTTTATTTCCCTGTTGCAGAGTACGTCAGGATTGGGAGTGCGGCCTTTGGAGTACTCGTCAAACATATAGTCCACCACGCGTTTGCGGTACTGCTTTGACAGATCCACGAAGTAGAACGGGATGCCTATCTTGCGCGCCACCATCTCGGCCACGAACTTGTCCTCCTCCCATTCGCAGTCTCCGTGCAGGGTGCCTTCTGTGTCGTGCCAGTTCTGCATGAACATAGCAAACACGTCATAGCCCTGCCTTTTCAGAAGCAGGGCGGCTACGCTGGAGTCCACGCCTCCCGACAGTCCTACGCATATCTTCATCCCTGCAAATATATTAAATTCTTGCTTTATGGCTGCAGGATTAATTGTTCCGGCGTTTCTTGGAGGTTTCTATTACTATTACTGTACAATTATCTCCGTATTGCAACTGTTCTGGAGAGCCGTCCTTGAGGACGGTGATGTTTTTTATGTCTGTAGGAGAGACAGCTTTGAAAGGTGATAATACATCCTCGTACTTTACTCCGTCAACTACGTAAACAATTTTCTTGGGGACTTTTTGAATATACTTGCTGACATCTGGAATCTGGAAAGAATCTGGAGAGAAGCGAAAGACAGACATCAGGGAATCCAGATCGTATTGGGGGAAAGTCCCGGAGAAGGAATAGATTGAAGTTTGCTTTGATGTAGAGATAGAATGGATTGTAACGGCGTTCCGTCCCGTTCCCGTTGTGGAAATCTTGTAATCCGTTATGGTTTTTCCCTTGAGCTGGGAACCGTCAAAGTTTTCAACGGTCTCATTGTCAATGATATAAACTGTCTGTTGGGCAGACAAGGTAAATGCTCCGGTGAAGAGACAAATTGCCAGAAGAAATATTCTTTTCATAATGTTTTCAGTCGTTTAGTGATACAAGATTAAATGATTTGCCACCATCCAGAGGAGTGACTATGAAAGATGCGGTCTGCCCATCGGGGAAATGGGCGGTCATTACAAACCCGTCCCCAACGGGTTTGAATTCATAGCTGTCGGCTTCTGCCGGATTGAAGTTGGATATAAAATTGAGTTGTTGGATCAGAACAGCATATTCTTCGGGCGAAATGGCCGGTGTTTCAGGTAAGGAAGGTTTCCTTGTCATGATGATCACCGCGGCGAAGACCGCCGCAACACCTGCCAGGGCGAAACCCCAGGTGCGGTAACTCCTTGCCTTAGACTTTCTGACAATGCGGTCGAACTCATCTCCCGCTTCAGGAAGTTCCTCTATTGTGACAGGCTTAACAGCCTGGAGCATCAGGTAAACAGCCATCTCTTCCTGCTCGGCCGGCGGCGAGATGGCAAAGGAGGAGGAAAGCTCGCTTTCCTGCTCGCTTGTTGTCTCCGCTTCCAAGTAGAGTCTTATCAAGTCTTTCCGGTCCATATTACTTCATATTAAGTGATTTCATCATTTCTTTCCGTGCTGCAGATATAGAGCTCTTTATACTGCCTTTTGGGCGTCCGGTCACTATGGCTATTTCATCCAGGGAAAGCCCGGTGGCTTTCAACTGAAGCAGACGGCGAGTCCCTGCAGGAAGTCTTTCCAAAGATTTTTCTGCAATGATTCGGGTTTCTGACAGTTCTATCTGCGTTGAAGGATTATTCTCCTCCGGAAGCCATTCCGGGAGCGTCTGGCTGATCCTGCCATTCCTTTTTCTCCAGAGGGAAATACAAAGGTTCTTAGTAATAGAAATAGCCCAAGCCTCCGCATTGCAGATTTGAGCCCCTTCCTCTGAAGTTTTCCATAGTCTAAGAAGGACATCTTGTACGATATCCTCTGGATCATCGACCATATTTGATGAGTGAAGGAACTTCTTTGCCAGAGCAAAGACTTTGGGCCTAATTCTGGCCAGTTCTATTTCCAACTTTTCATCCATCTTCACATATTAAGACGCAAAAACTGTGAAAAGTCAATAAAGAACCCATTTAATTTGTATATTTGCACGCAATAACATTAATCCACCCGCCATATGTCTTTTATCGATGAAAGAATAGCAATGGATGGTCTGACCTTCGACGATGTATTGCTTATCCCCGCTTATTCTCAAGTACTTCCAAAAGAAGTTAGCCTGTCCGGAAGGTTCTCAAGGAACATATCTCTGAACATACCCATCGTATCCGCAGCCATGGATACGGTGACCGAGGCTCCTATGGCAATAGCCCTTGCAAGGGAAGGAGGAATCGGAGTTATCCACAAGAACATGTCCATAGCGGAGCAGGCCGCCGAGGTACGCAAGGTAAAGCGTGCTGAGAACGGAATGATAATGGATCCTATCACAATCCATAAGGGCCAGACAGTGGGTGATGCCCTGGAACTGATGCACGAGAACCACATCGGAGGTATTCCCGTCGTAGATGACGAGGATATGCTGGTGGGAATCGTCACCAACCGCGACGTCCGCTTCCAGACCGATATGGACGTCAAGATAGAAGATGCGATGACCAGCAAGGGACTGGTTACCATCCTGGACAACCAGACAGACCGCGAGCATGTGAAGAAGGTTCTACAGGAGCATAAGGTGGAAAAACTTCCCGTGGTAAACGCCAAGGGCAAGATAGTGGGACTCATCACCTATAAGGACATAACCAAGGAGAAACTCCATCCGTTCGCCTGCAAGGACTCCAACGGACGCCTGAGGGTTGCAGCCGGAATCGGCATTACCTCCGACGCCCTGGCAAGGGTTACAGCCCTGGTGGCCGAAGGCGTCGACGCTGTGGTGCTTGACAGCGCCCACGGACACAGCAAGGGCGTCCTGGACAAACTCAAGGAAATCAAGGCAGCATTCCCCAAGCTGGACGTGGTAGTGGGCAACATCGCCACCGCTGAGGCAGCAAAGATGCTGGTGGAGGCTGGCGCTGACGGAATCAAGGTGGGAATCGGCCCTGGCTCCATCTGCACCACCCGTATAGTTGCAGGCGTGGGCGTACCTCAGCTGAGCGCCATCTTCGAGTGCGCCAAGGAGGCCCACAAGGCAGGCATCCCCATCATAGCCGACGGAGGCTTGCGTTACTCAGGTGACGTCGTAAAGGCCCTAGCCGCAGGTGGCGACTGTGTAATGTGCGGATCGATGTTCGCCGGAACCGAGGAGGCCCCGGGCGAGACCATCATCTACAACGGACGTAAATTCAAGACATACCGCGGAATGGGATCTCTGGACGCAATGGCCGCAGGTTCCAAGGACCGTTACTTCCAGGACAAGGAGACTGAGGTAAAGAAGCTCGTTCCGGAAGGAATCGTAGGCCGCGTGCCTTATAAGGGAACTCTGGAAGAGACTGTTTATCAGCTGATTGGAGGCCTTCGTTCCGGTATGGGATACTGCGGAGCGCACAACTTGCAGGAACTCCAGCAGGCCCGGTTCACAAGGGTTACCGCAAGCGGAATGGCAGAGAGCCATCCCCACGACGTGACAATCACTAAAGAGACACCGAACTATTCCCGAGGCGACTAGGAACGGTATTTGATATAGTTGAAAGGTCCCTGATAATTGCGGGGGCCTTTTTAATTGCTTCACTATGAAACGTATTCTCAAAATGATGGCAAGCGCCATCCTGTCAATCATTTGTATGAGTGCATTCGCAAAAGACGACGGGGGCCATACCCTGACATCGCTGTGGAAATCCTTCTACACGGCAATGAACGAAGACAAACCCAAGGACCAGGAGCGTATCCTGGAAAACATAAAGAAGGAAGCCCTCTCCAAGAAACTGGCCTGGGACTATTACGATGCCTGCCAGCAGTACGTGCACGTAAAGGCCCGCGCCAACTGGAAACTGTATGAGGAACTGGACCAGGCTTTCCGCAAGGAAATAGAGACTTTCCCAGTTCCCGTGGCGGCTTTCTATCTCAAGATGGGCGAGAATCCCCAGGAGATGCTGGATTTCGTGCGCAAGAACAAGGCCGGGCTGGAGTCCGCCCGCAACGATGAGTTCTATGAAAGGGATTACAGGATCAACGGCCAACTATATTCGGGGGTCCTCCTGCAGTACCTTCACAACGATTACGAATACGCCCTCTGGAGCCTCTTCTTACAGAGACAGGAATCCCCGGAATTCAGCGATCTTGTCAAAGGCAAATACCCCGAAGAGGCCTTTGCAGAATACTCCCGCATAACCTGGAAAGAACGTGAAGCACAGAAAGATGAATTGAGCGCTTTCGCCGGAAAATACAACGGTAAGGCCGTGGCAATGATGGCACGCCAGGACCTCCTTTCCAAGTATTACGACGACCTCAGGGACAAAGGGACATCAAAAGACTATATTTCGCTCAGGGACGCCTGCGAGAACTTCATCAAGGAACGCGACGCCTTCTCCGGCTCAGAAAGGGCCATAGCCAGGCTTTGCAACGATCCTGACCAGCTTCTGGAAACCCTTAATGCCAAGGCGATAGGTTACAAGATAAAAGACGGAGAGGTAGAGGTGTATCTGCGCAATCTGCCTTCAGTGACATTCCAGCTCCTTCAGGACAAGAAAGTCAAATGGCAGACGGAACTGAAGAATACGGTGGGAAGCTACTATGTTCCCGACACACTCCGCTTCAGCCTGCCGCCAATGGACGACGGTATGTACGATGTCCATTGCTATAACGGCAAGACTGCAAGGGACGACAATTACGAGCGTTATTCCGTCTCATTCGCAATAAGGAAAGACGCCTCCGGATACAATGTCTTCGCAGCAGACTACAAGACAGGAAAACCTTTGGGAAAAGTTGACGTGGTGGTAGAAGACAATGAGGAAAAGGAAATAGGCCGCACGACAGTGGATACCTCGGACGGCTTCGCAAGGCTTGGAGAGAATATCGGCAGCCTGCTGCAGGTACGCAACCGTTCTCGCAGGACGTATGTGATGTACAAAGATGAGCAGGGTTTTGTCCACCGCTCCCGCGACCATTACGCCTATTTCGGAGAAGATCACGCCTACAATCCTGACGAAAAAGAACTGCGCGCCCTCCTTATCACTGACCGTACCGCATTCAATCCGGACGAGACGGTGCATTTCAAGGCAATCCTGTACAACGGAGTTTATTCCCTGGAGAACTGCCCCGCAGGAGTCAAGGTAAACGCCCGCCTGCTGGACGTCCAGGGCAGGGAGATAGATTCAAAGGAACTGGTTACCAACAGTTTCGGCACCGTGGCCGGAGACTTTGTCCTCAAAAGGGGAGAGCGCAACGGCCACTATCAGCTGCAGATCCGCCAGGGGAACCGCATCCTGGATTCCAAGAGCCTCAGGGTGGATGATTTCGTTCTGCCTACTTACGAGCTAGTATGGAATCACGAGAGGGTTTATTACCGTCCTGTAGACAAGGTAGAGTTCAAGGGAACCCTGCTTAGTTACTCAGGTCACGGCCTGGGAGCAGCGGAGGTCACATATACCCTGCGCCGCAACTGGGAGGACATCCAATCCGGTTCGCTTACTCTGGACGGCAAGGGGAACTTCACAGTAGAGGCTGAAGTTCCGGATAACGACAATTACCTGACTTTCAACATAGAGGTCAAGGTTGTGGACGCAACTGGGGAGACAAAGACCTTCTCGTCCTCCTGCAACGTCCAGAAAAAGCCGGAGGATCCCAAGGAGTACTTCTTCAAGGAACTGGATGCCCAGGACAGCCTGTCAGTAAGAGTTGTGGCGGGCAGCAAGCGCACCTGGATGATTGCCAGCCTGTACGGTCCGGGCAACATCCTCCTGGAAAAGCGCCTGGTGGAATTCGCTCCGGAAAACGGAGAACCGGCCCAGACGGTAGTAAACTATCCGTTCAAGGATTCCTATCCAGATGCCGTCACTCTGGAGTTGCTGTATTTCCAGAATGGCAACCACTACAGTTATGCAGTTGTAAAACGCCATCCCGACAACAGGTATGAGATGCCGTTGAAGGTGACACGTTTCAGCGACGAGACGCTTCCGGGAAGGACTTATACCTTCATTATTTCCAGCCTTCCGGAAACCGAAGCTGCGGCAAGCATATTCGACAAGAGTACTGAAAACATATCTTCCAATACCTGGAGGACCATCAGGGCTAACCAGAAGCCTGCGGCAAACGTCCAGGAAAGAGTGTCTACCGGAACTGACTATTGCGACGCCGGATTATACGCGCCTATGTTCTATGCCGGAGTAGGGCGCCCTATGTTCAAGGCTGCCTCGGCGCGTGGCTCGGAAGTGATGATGGTAGCGCAGTCTGCGATGGCCACCAATGCCACTGCAGATTTCGGGGTGATGGAAGATTCTATGGTCTATGACGAAGTTGCCGTCGAGGAAGAAATGGCTATGCCCGAAGCCGCTCCGGAAGCCGGTGCGGGATATATTCGAGAGAACTTTGCCAACACCATAGCCTGGGAGCCTTTCCTGCTGGCAGATGACAGCGGAAACATCCATCTGAAATTTACCAATGCAGACAAGCTTTCCACATATTACGTGCAGCTGTTTGCCGTGGACAAGGCTATGCGAAACGGCGTCCTGCGGCGTCAGATGGTGGTATCCCTGCCTGTTAAAGTGGCGGTAGTGGAACCGCTGTACCTGTATCGCGACGACAAGTATACCGTTGCCGCAACCCTCTCCAACAGCAAGGACCAGGATATTTCCGGAGAGGTTGAAATCAGCCTGTACGGCAGCGCCGATTACAAGACAGCCCCTTTGCTGTCAACCTATAAGGAGAAGATCACAGTTCCGGCCTCCTCCGCTGTCAGCTTCAGCCACGGGATAACCGTTCCCGCCGCGGATAGCCTGGGTATCCTCATAAAGTTCACTGCGGACAATGACGATTTCGGCTCCGACGCCCTCTTCACCGCAGTCCCCGTCTACGAACCCGTCCAGATCCTCAAGGAGGCTCATTCCTCCCTGCTTTTCCCTAGCGACGACAGGGATGCCGTGATAGCCCGTCTGCGCTCCCAGTTCGTGAATGTCCCCGGCTCTCAGGCGACTGTCAGGGAAATCTCCATCTTCCAGATGCTTGGAGAAGCCATCCCTGAAAAGATTGACATAACGTCCAACAACCTTATCTGCCTGCTGGATTCCTATTACGCCAATTACCTTCTCGAGAGGATGGGACAGGGACGTCTCAGCGCAGAACAGAAGGCAGACGTAATGAATCGCCTGATGGCCTGCAAGAAGGCTGACGGCGGATTTTCCTGGTTCCCTGAGATGGATTCTTCACCTATCCTCACTGCCGTGCTGCTGGAGAAGTTCGCCCTTATGGGCCTGAATGTGGATCCCGCAACAGTCCAGTATCTCGACTCCCAGTATTTCCACAAGGAGAAGAGGCCTTATTGGTACGGAGGAATAAGTATGGCACAGTACGCGTACATACGCGCCCTGTACGCCTCCGTCCCGTTCAGCAGCAAGGGAATAGACAAGAAGGAATGGAAAGAGTTCAAGAAAGCTTTCAAGAAGTATATGGTGCCTTCAAAGGTGCGCGGTCTCAACGGCCAGATCCTGGCAAAGATATTCCGCATCAAGACCTTGCAGCTCCTTTACGAATCCCAGGAAGGTCTGCGCCTTGCAAGCGACTGGGGCATCAAGCTCTTCAGCGCTTCCCGTATGCGCAAGTCCCTGGAGAAGGACCTTGAATCCCTGGTTCAGTACGCCCAGCCGCACGTCTCAGGCGGCCAGTATTTCCCCAACGCCGTAATGCCCTGGCGCGGCCAGATGGAGAGCGAACTCTACGCACACTCCCTTCTCTGCGACCTGATGGACAAGTACGGCCACGCTGACATAGCAAACGGCATCCGCCTGTGGATAATGGTTCAGAAAGAGACTCAGCAGTGGGCTTCCGACCCGGCGTACATCCAGGCCCTGGGCGCAGTCCTGAGCGGTCCGCGCGAGATTCTGGACACCAAGGTGGTGGCCCTGAGCGCTAGCTTCTCAAAGCCTTTCGAGCAGATAAAGGCGGCCGGCAACGGCTTCACCATAGAGCGCAAGTACTTCCTTGGCGACAAGGAACTCAAAGACGGCGACGTGGTCAAAGTCGGGGACAGGATCCGCGCCGAGTATCACCTCTGGAGCGAGGAGAACCGCAGCTTCGTGGTGCTGCGCGCACCGCGTCCGGCGGGTCTACGTCCCGTCCAGCAGCTGTCGTCCTACTCCTGGCGCTGCTACCGCAGCGTGAAGGCCGAGACCACGGAGTTCTGGTACGAGGTCTTCGCCGAGGAGAAGCAGACCGTCACTGAGGAGTTCTATGTAACGCAACAAGGCTCCTTCCGGAGCCCTGTCGCAGACATCGAGTGTCTGTATGCGCCTCATTACCGCGCCAACGATGCGGGAAACGGCTATACCTTGCTGTCGCAGTAGACGCAGCGCACGATTCCGCTTTCCGTCTCGTGGAAGAGAGGGGTGACGTTCTCGTGGTTGCAGATACATTTCGTATTACGGCAATGCCTGCCCGGATCATGGAAATATTCAGGATGGGCGGGCATTGAGTGTGAAGGGTCGTCCTTCCACTCCAGGAGTTTGCAGATGAGGGACATACGCACGAACTTTCCGTTCTCCACCTGCCTGAAGTAGGCTGCGCGAGGGTCTGCGTCCACCTCCTGGCGGATTTCGTTGACCCTGGGCAGGGGATGGAGGATGGCCATGTCCGGCTTGGCTCCCTTCAGTTTCTCGCAGTCCAGCACGAAGCTGTCCTTGACGCGCTCGAACTCGTCTTCGTCCAGGAAGCGCTCCTTCTGTACGCGGGTCATATAGAGCACGTCCAGCTCTCCTATCACTTCCTCAATGCTGCGGACCTCCTTGTATCTGAGGCCCAGCTTGTCGCATACGTCGCTCTTTATGTAATCAGGCAAACGCATCTCGTCAGGGGAGATGAGGACTATGTCGATTCCCTTGTAGCGGGAGAGAGCCTTGATGAGGGAGTGCACAGTGCGTCCGAAGCGCAGGTCTCCGCAGAATCCTATGGTTATGTTGTCTATGTGTCCAAGCTCACGCTTGATGGTGAGAAGGTCTGTAAGAGTCTGGGTGGGATGGGCGTGTGAGCCGTCTCCGGCGTTGATGATGGGCACCTTGGATACCTTGGAAGCCACATATGGGGCTCCTTCCAGAGGGTGGCGCATTGCAATCACGTCCACGAAGTTGCCCACTGTCAGGGCTGTGTCACCCACTGATTCGCCTTTGGCTACAGAAGAACTGCGGGCGTCAGAGAAACCCAGGACGTTTCCGCCCAGTTCCATCATTGCAGAGGTGAAACTGAGCCTGGTACGGGTGCTTGGCTCGTAGAAAAGGGTGGCCAGTTTGTGATAGCGCAGTTTGTCGCGGAAGAGTTCGCGGTTGGCGATGATATACTCTCCGTACTCGATTATCTCGTCTATCTCTTCCTTGGTGAAGTCGGTAGGGTCTATAAGATGCTTCATATCCGGTTATGCTTATTTGATCCAGCTTTCGTCTGAAGGGTTGTCCCTGAACTGCAGGATGCGCTCTTTCCATCCGGCGTCTATGAATCCTTCCTCTGCGGCCACTTCCACAAGGGCGTCGAGGTTGGAAAGGGAGTAGTTCACCACATTTGCGGCAGCCAGTCTTTCAAGGCCTTTCTTCATTCCGTAGGTGAAGATGCTGACAATTCCCAGCACCTGGGCTCCGGCCTCGCGCAGGGCTTCCACAACCTCTATCGCACTGCCTCCAGTGGAGATAAGGTCCTCGATTACCACTACCTTGCATCCAGGTTCCATACGGCCCTCGATACGGTTGTTACGGCCGTGGCTCTTGGCTTCTCCGCGTACGTAGCCCATAGGCAGGTCGAGTATTGAAGCGGCAATTGCAGCGTGGGCGATTCCGGCCGTGCTGGTTCCCATAAGCATCTCAGCCTCAGGGAATTTGTCCTTTACCTTGTCGGCAATTGCCTGCTCCACCACTTTGCGCGCTGCCGGTGCGGAAAGCACCAGACGGTTGTCGCAGTAAATAGGGCTCTTGATTCCGCTGGCCCAAGTGAACGGATCCTGGGGACGCAGGAATACGGCCCCTATGCTAAGCAACTCTTTTGCTACAGTCTTTTCCATATTCTAGTATACGAATTCTTCTACGCATTTATTGTAAGCGGCGACAGGGTCGTCAGCTGCAGTTATGGGACGGCCGACCACTATGAAGTCGGAACCGATTTCCTTTGCGCGGGCAGGGGTGGTTATGCGTACCTGGTCGTCCGTGGCGGCTCCGGCAAAGCGGATGCCCGGGGTGACGGTGAGGAAGCCCTGGCCGAAGCGCTTCTTTACCAGCGCGGCCTCCAGAGGGGAGCATACCACGCCGTCCAGGCCCGCCTCCTTGGTATTGGCGGCGTACTGGGCGATAGTATCCTCCATAGAGGCGTTTATGAGCAGTTCGTCACGCATCCTCTGCTCGCTGGTGGAGGTGAGCTGCGTCACGGCTATGAGCAGCGCGCGGCTGCCGTCCGGCCTGGTAAGGCCTTCCAGCGCGGCGCGCATCATCTCTATGGTGCCTGCGGCGTGAACGTTGGTCATATCCACGTCCAGTTCCGACAGCACCCTGGCTGTCTTCTTTACGGTATTGGGGATGTCGTGCATCTTGAGGTCCAGGAATATCTTGTGACCGCGGCGTTTGATCTCGCGCACAATCTGCGGACCTGCCGCGTAGTACAGCTCCATTCCAATCTTCACGAAAGGCTTGCGCTCGCAGTCCTTAAATTTGTCAAGGAAGTCCAGCGCCTGCTGCGCGCCTGCGAAGTCGCAGGCTATGATAACATCTCTCATGCTACTCCTATTATTTCGTTAATGTTCTGAATTCCAAGTTTTTGCATTAGGACGGGAAGTTCCTCCACAATCTCCTTGCTGGCAAAGGGATTCTTCAGATTCTCCGCTCCTACCTGCACGGCGGTAGCGCCGGCCATCATCATTTCTATGACGTCGGAAGCGCTGCTTACGCCACCGCATCCCATAATGGGGATGTTGCAGGCGCGCGCCACCTGGTTTACCATCCTCAGCGCTACAGGGAATATTGCCCTGCCGCTCAGTCCGCCGTAGCGGTTGGCAAGGATGGGAACCCTGCGGTTTATGTCTATGCGCATCCCCAGGAGGGTGTTGACCAGTGTGAGGCCGTCGGCTCCGGCCTCCTCGCAGGCCTTGGCTATGGCCACTATGTCAGTCACGTTGGGGCTCAGCTTAATGAACACCGGCTTGCGGCAGGCGGCCTTGACTGCGGCTGTGACTTCAGCCGCCGCGGCGGCCGAGGTGCCGAAAGCCATCCCGCCTCCGTGTACGTTGGGGCAGGAAACATTGACTTCCAGTATGTCTATGCCCTGGCATTTGTCGGCCAGAGCGCAGGTCTTCACATACTCTTCCAGGCCGAAGCCGCTGATATTTGCGATGACCACTCCGTCATACACCTTGCGCAGCTGCGGTATCTTCTCCGACAGGAGAACGTCTATGCCTGGATTCTGAAGGCCCACGGAATTCAGCACTCCGTCGGGAGTCTCCGCAATCCTGGGACATTCGTTGCCGAAGCGCGCCTCCAAAGTGGTTCCTTTGAGGGATATGCCTCCCAGGACGTTGAGGTCGAATTCTCCAGCCATCTCCACTCCGAATCCGAAAGTGCCGCTGGCTGGAATCACCGGGTTGGCGAACCTTACTCCGCAAAGATTTACTTCAGTTACCATATAATGTCCTCCTTCTTGAAAATAGGGCCGTCAGCGCAGACGCGCTTGGGGCCGCTTGCGGTATGGCAGGTGCAGCCGTAGCAGATGCCGCAGCCGCAGCCCATCCTCTCTTCGAGGCTGGCCTCGCCCGGGTCTTCCAGGCTCTGGCAGACAGCCTTCATCATCGGCGCGGGGCCGCAGGTATAGAAATAGTCGAATTCAGGCTGCACAGCCTTGATGGCGTCTGTGACGAAGCCCTTTATTCCCAGCGAGCCGTCCATAGTGGCTACGTGGACGTCGGCACCCATAGCCTTGAATTCTTCCACCAGCACTGCGTCGGCGGCGGTGTTGAAGCCCATCACCACGCAGACCTTCTTTCCGGCCTCCAGCAACTCCTTTGCAAGGCTGAAGACGGGGGAGGCGCCAAGGCCCCCGCAGGCTATGAGGGCGCTTTTGCGGCAGGCGCCGGCATCGAAGCCGTTGCCCAGGCCGCACAGCAGCTCAAGGCTCTGCCCCGGGGCCATATCACTCATTATTGCCGTGCCTTCTCCCACCACTTTGTAGATGACGGCCAGGCTGTCGGAATCCCATTCCTGGGCGGCCAGGGGCCTGCGCAGGTAGAATCCGTCTATGGCCAC
>JAEEGL012990729.1_pt1 | contig 21505 bp, 16 predicted proteins | sample 9134231 | NCBI WGS metagenome assembly JAEEGL01 (sample SAMN16246548, study PRJNA631951) | gut metagenome | biome: gut microbiome; feature: rumen; material: fiber-attached | host: Bos | place: Iran: Karaj | collected 2018-10
CGTGCAGGCTTACCGCCGAAGCGAAACAAAAAAGGGGAAAAAGAAAACAGAAACAGGACCGTAAAAGAAAAATATCGCATGATATTTTTCTTTTTTTGCGTTTTTGAAATTTCAGAAAAACCGCTTGGCCCGAAAATACGATAACGCATACTATTTAAATAACCTGCCGCTATATTTCTCCTCTGTTTTTCCATTTTCTACCATATTTTGTGGTTTTTCTCATAAGCCCTGTCCCGGGCGATTATTCATTTCATGTCCCTGATATTGCCGACTTTTACGGTCAATCTGCCATTATTTGATATTCAGGATTCGGCCCTTGTGATCCTCCATGCTCACAACCGTATCCGAGACCTTCAGGATCGTTTCCCCTTCCTCATCAGTCCGGAAAATGAACGCATTTTCATGGGAATGAAGACGGCGTAAAGTCTCCGGATGCGGATGGCCGTATCTGTTGTTCCTGCCGACCGAGATCACGCAAAAACACGGATGATCGCCGCAGATCAGGGCATCCAGAAAGGCTTGCGAAGAAGAAGTTCCCGAGCCGTGATGCGGCACTTTCAGGTAATCACAAACCGGCAATCTCCCGTACAACAGGGCAGATTCCGTTGTCTGGCCGATATCGCCGGTAAAAAACGAGCGAAACCCGGTCTCTTTCTGCAGAACATCAAGGACTAAAGACGCGGCATTCGTATCCTCATACTCCACCGGCGCCACTCTTGGGGAAAGGCAGGTGATCTCAAGGCCGCCCGCCCCGATCCTGTCCCCATATTTCATGGTATAAACCGGTACACCGTTTTGCTTGCAAAGCTTAATAAAATGCGTAAAATTCTCTGTTTTTCCGTCATATTCCTCCGCTCTGCAGGACACAACCGCCTGTTTGATCCGGGATCTGTAAACAGGATCTTCCAGCAATTCCAGAAGGCCGTTGACATGATCCGAATCAAAGTGAGAGACAAACAGCAGGTCGATCCGCCCGATCCCGTTTGCTTTCAGGCATGGGATCAGGCAGTATCTTCCCACTTCCGACTCGGAACTTGACCCGCAATCCATAATAATAACACATGTTTTGTCAAACAAGAGGCTGCAATCCCCTTGTCCGACGGACAGATTTCTGATCTCAAGAACTTCTCGTGGTCTGATCTGTATTATAACGCATGATATTATTGATATTCCGCAGAAGATCAATGTTTTCCATACTTTTCGTTTTTTGCCTTCTTGTCCGATATTATGTCGACCAATTAGGTCATTTCGCCTTCTCTTTGTCTTTGACCCGGCTTTTCGGACATTCTTCCTGCCATGTCTGCCTCTTTGGGGAAGATCAGCACTTGCAAGCGGCAAAACTGCATCCGTAAAGACGATCCCTGACAGCAGAAGTGCATAATAGAGCACGATCTGCCATTCCTGCGGCTTACCGATGATCCATACAAAGGCCGGCAGACTCGTCGCAATACCGGCGCATTTCTCATAGAGTAGGAGGATCAGGCGGATCAGAACGGCAGGAAGCAGGCAGATCTTTTCTGCGAAACCGCCCAAAGCATGCAGCGGCAGTCCGCAAAGAAGAAGGACCACGCCCAGGACAAGGACGACCGTCATCAGCGGAACGACCAGAAGGTTTAAAAAGACACCGCAGAGGGGAAGCTGATAATAATGCCAGGCAACGATCGGAAGTGTCCCGATCTGGATGCTGACGGACAGCAGCACCCCCTCTGTAAGCCTGTTGTGGGCTTTTTTACTGCACAGATCCAGCAATCTCGGAAAGATCACGCCAATCGAGACGACTGCCGCAAATGACAGCTGATACCCTGCTTCAAAGATACAGAGCGGATGAACGATCGCCGCCACAATGGAGGCAAAAGCCGCTGCCGATAACAGATCATAGGTTCTGCCCATCAGGTCGGCCACGCCGCACAGAAAAAACATCATCAGTGCACGCACCGTAGAGACGGCGGATCCCGTCATCATGCACCAAAGGATCAGGACTGTTCCCGATAAAAGGAGCGAGACAAGGCTTGTTCTGAGCCCTCCCGTCCCAAGATCCCTGCATAGGGCCGTCGTTGCAAACAGGCGCCGCAGTATCTTTTTGCACAGTTTCAGAAGCCCTAAGCCGATCACTGCCACGTGCAGGCCGGAAAGGCTTAATACATGCGCAATCCCTGCATTTTGGTAAAGATCCTTTGTCTCCTGTTCCAGACCGGTCTTATCCCCCAGAAGGAGCGCTGCCATGATCCCGCCGTATTCCTCTCCCAGATAACAGTCAAAAATCTCCCTGCATTCGTTTCGAAGCACAAACAGAGCATGATCTAACCGGGAATAGGACCTTGAGACACCCAAAAGCACAGGATCGCTTAAGGAACCGTCGATCCCCTTGTAACAGTAATGTGCTCTTACATCAAACTGTCCTTCATTTTCCGCTGTTTTGAATTTGTGATAGTTTCCCCGTATGAGGACTCTGCTGCCGATCTTAGGGACCGGGCTGTTCTGTGAAACGGGAAAATAGACCAAAATCCCGTATTTACCGTTCTGTCCGAGAGCCCGGACCGTTCCTGAAGAAGCTGAAGAAACAGGGCCATACAGTTCGATCGTGCATGCTTTCAGCATACAGTGCAGCTTTTCGCCTTTTACCGAAAGATCCGTGACTTTTCCTCCGACCGTGATCTCACGATCGTCCGGCAGTTCGAAAAGCCGGTCATGATCTGCTCTTACAAAGGGAAATACCCGTAAAAGAAAGGCCAAAGACAGCAGAAACAGCGTGGACAGAACACACATCGGTCTGCGCATGTTTCTCCTCTTTTGAATCGCTTGTTACATGAATTGTGATCGCAATACCGGCAGATATGATCGTTGTCATGATGATCGCCGGTTGATTGCCGCGCCCAAGGATTACTGTGTCGTTGAAATGATCTCTAAGTTTCTCTCAAAAGGCTCGGAGAGATAGATATGATCGCCAAACGTCACTTCCGTCTCGGAATCGATCATGAACTGCACCTTGCTGACATTGGGCAGTTCCGTTAAGGAATTGACGAAGGAATAGATCACGGCCTCATCGCTGACTTTCAGCGTTTTGGTCAAAAAGGAATTGTCTAAGTTGACATAACATATCCCGTCTTTTGTCGTAACGTTCAATACTTTCAGCGTCGGTGATACCGTGGGATAGGCTTTATCGGTCAAAGGCCCTGCGATCACGCGGTCCACAACGAGACGTTCCATGGAGATATTGCTGATGTAGCCGACGTTTTCTGTCCGTCCGATCAGCATATTTCCTTCTTCATCGGCAAAATAGACTAAAACCTTGGTCGTCTCATAGGAATTGATCTCCGCGCCGGGATTGCTGACAAAGGTATCTGCCGTCATCACGCCGACCGGCACCTGTTTTGAATCCGTCAGCGGCATGCCTTCCACGGTAAACACGATCCCTTCCACGCCTTCGATCTGCATCAGTGTCTTAACGATCGCGGCACGGTTTAGGATCTCCGTCTGCGGCGCTGTGGATAAGTATGCGCTGTTAAAATCAAGGGTTGCCTGTCCTGCAAGATAAGTAACGGTCTGCACACCGGTTCCGTTCTCGATCGGGCTCTTGTAGTGAATGTCCTCGGGAACCCCGGAAAGCGCGTCGATCCACTTTAAGATCAGTTTCTGGTAATAGACGGATTCCTCGAGTCCGTCCTCATCGACCTGCGGCGCCCTGTAGGCAAATGGTGCAATGCTGCTCGAATCTTCCGAGACATAATACAGATAGATCTCGTCACTGTCCAGAGTTTCCTGTGAAGCGCGTTCCGCGCAACCGCCGAAAATAAGGGCAAAAGCTGTCAAAATGACCACATGGGTCATTGCGATGATCTTATTAAATTTCGCATGTTTTTTAATTCTCATCTTACGCTTTCAGCTCCCGCTGTTTTCTTGATCCCCTGCTGCCGGTCCCTTGCGATCGGTCCCCTGCTATTGATCCCTTGCAATGTCCTTACTTCCGAAGTTGTTGACGATCCCCGATCATGCGAGATAAGTCCGCGGGATCTTTACGGTAAAGGTGGTTCCTTCTCCTTCCACGGAGTCCGCCTTGATCGCGCCCCTGTGCATCAGCACCACGCTTCTGGTGATCGCCAGCCCCAGTCCCGTCCCGCCGATCTCACGCGAATGCGATTTATCCACACGGTAAAATCTCTCAAAGATATGCGGCAGCGACTCTTCCGGGATTCCCATTCCCGTATCGCTGATCTCGATCGTGCAGAACTGGTAGTCTCCGTCTATTTTGGCCTTGACCCAGCCGCCCTCATGGTTGTATTTGATCCCGTTCTCGATCAGATTGGTCATGGCAAGCGAAAACTTCGTCTCATCCACTTCCGCGGTCACCGGTCTGATGATCTCAAGCACCAGTTCCACCTGCGCTTTCTGCGCGATCGGTGTCAGGCGTTCCATGATCTTCTCGATAAAATCACCGATGTCCACCTGCTGAACCTGCAGTTCTTCAGCTTTCTCCCCCTGATCCATCTTCACAAGCGTCAGAAGGTCATTGATGATCCCCGTTTCACGGTCGATCTCCTGTACAATGTCTTCCATAAATTCCCGGTAAAGCTCCGCAGGCACGTCATCCCCCTGCGAGACCAGGGAATCCGCCAGCACCTTGATGCTCGTGATCGGCGTTTTCAGTTCATGCGACACGTTGGCAACAAATTCCTGTCTCGAAGCATCCACGGCTTCCATTCTGCTGATCATCTGCGTTACGGAAAGAGAAAGTGCCTCCGTCTCGATAAAGTCAGGCACATCGATCGAATCCTTTCCGAAGCCTTCTTTGATATCATCCATCTCCCGGACGACTTTTCTGAACGGCCGCACGATGAACAGAGAGCCGAAATAAGCCATGATCACGATCAGGATCGTGGTGATCGCAATGATAAGCAGTGCGCGGTTTCCGAGGCTTTCCCTCGTATCCATGATCGGATTTGCGGAAATACTGGTTAACATAACGCCTTGTATGTCCTCGGTCCCGGGTGGATAGATCGGTGTCGTGATCTCGATAAAATGGTTCACGTCATCATAATTTGCCGTAGTTTCCTTCCGGAAACAGCGGATCACTTCCTCGGAGATCATGGTCTTGCCCTGGGAGATCGAATAGGTGTCCTTGATGATCTTCAGATCGGAATTGACAACGATCACGCGGCCGTCATAGAGGTTGGAGAGCTGCTCAAGCTCCGCATTGACCACGTCCGAATCCGGATCGTCGAGATACTGATAGGTACTTAAATGATTGGCGATGATCTGGCACTGGCTCTGCACGTCGAAGATCCTGACCGCCACTGCCCTGCTCTCATAATTCTTCAAAAAAGCGTGACGCAAAATAATGCTTGGCAGGATCCCCACCAAGCATATGATCAGAAACACACGGAATCTGAGACTTCTGAACAGTCTTCCTTTAATGATTCTCTTCAGAGCCCTTGAAAAAATAGCCTACACCCCACTTTGTATGAACATATTTGGGTTCGCTGGGATTCGGTTCGATCTTCTCGCGCAGGCGCCTGATATGCACGTCCACCGTGCGCTCATCACCCGGATAATCGCTTCCCCAGACAAGTTCGAGCAGTTTCTCTCTGGAATAGACCTTGTTGGGATTTCTTGCGAGAAGTTCCAAAACATCGAATTCCTTGGATGTCAGATTGATCTCTTTGCCCGCGATATAAAGCCTGCGGTCCTCGGTCTCTAAGCGCATATCGCTGATCTCGATCACGGAATCGCTTTTGCTGTGGCGGTCCTGTTCCGTATTCAGCCTGCGGCTGATGGCCTTGATCCTGGCCTTGACCTCGAGAATGTTAAAGGGTTTCGTGATATAATCATCGGCACCGTACTCAAGACCCATGATCTTATCCATATCCTCGCCTTTGGCTGTGATCATGATGATCGGAACTTTGGAAAATTCCCTGACCTGCTGGCAGACCTCAAGGCCCGAAAGCTTCGGGAGCATCAGATCCAGTAAAACGATGTCAAAAGATTCGTTCCGGATCATATTCAGCGCTTCTTCGCCGTCGTAAGCACACGCCACTTCCATGCCGTCCTGCTCTAAACTGAAGCGGATCCCCTTCACGATCAGTTTCTCATCATCGACAACCAAAACCCTCATATCCGTTTCTCCTCAATCATTCATTTGATAACGCATGTTTCTATTTATCTGACGCAGATCAGACCGCTGATCTTCTGATATACGCCTTCTTTGATGCCATCCACTTTCAGGATCTCATCCACGGATCCAAACCCGCCTTTTGCTTCCCGGTAGGAAAGGATCGCGCCCGCTTTGACTTCTCCGATCCCGGGCAGTTTCATCAGCTCCGAAAGCGAGGCTGTATTGATGTTCAGCTTTCCGCCGTCCTGCTGCCCCGAAACCTGCTGCATGAGCGGATCCTGTCCGTTTCCGGAAAGATCGCCCGCTCCGGTGATCTTCAATCCACTTTGCGTTTCCTCTTCGGTCGGTACATAGATCTGCTGTCCGTCCGTAAGCAGGGAAGCCTGGTTCCAATAGTCGATGTCGGCATCCCCTTCAAAATCACCCGCCGCAAGGATCGCATCCGCAACCCTGGCCTGCGCCGGAAGCTCATAGACGCCCGGACTCCTGACCGCGCCGCAGACATGCACCTTTACGGTCTGAACGGTTTTTGCATCCCCGTTTTCCTCTTCCTCTTCTGCCGCGTTTTTTTGCGTCATCTGCCCGTCCGTCGAAGAAACTGCAGGATCCGTCTCTGCGTATTCCGGATCCTCTGAATCCGTGTCAGAAAGCGGTTCCAAAGCAACAGGTGCGTCCGACCGTCCGCATGCGCACAAGCACATCAGGACGGTCAGGCCCACCGTAATATACAAACGGTATTTACTTTTCATGCATAGCTCCTATCCCGGACCCCACTATGCTTTGTCGAATGCTTTAGCGTTCGACGTATTGCTATTGTATCATAAATATCTGTTTTAATCCATGCGTTTTCCGAGGGTGATCGAAACCGTCTGCTCCTCATAGTTACCGCCAACCTGTCTGTAGATCACAAGATCCACGGTCTCGCCGGCGCGGTAATATTGCAACTGTTCCTGCAGCTGTGCATAGGAAGCGATATTCAATCCGTCAAACTTCTTGATGATATCGCCGACCTGCAGTCCTGCTTCCTGCGCGGGAGAATCCTCGACGATCTGCTGCAGGTAAATGCCCTCCGGCATGCTGTATTTTTCCGCATCTGACTCGGAGATCAGGACACCGACGATACCCATATATCCGGCCTCATCGGATTCCACTTTGTCTCTGTCTTCACGGTTCATCAGATCTTCCGCAACAGGAATCGCCGTGGAGATCGGGATGGCATAACACATCCCCTCTACTGTGGTATCCGATAATTTCGCGGAATTGATGCCGATGACTTCGCCTCTCATGTTCAAAAGCGCGCCGCCGCTGTTACCGGGGTTGATCGCCGCATCCGTCTGGATCAGATCCTCTGCAATGCCTCCCTGGTCAATGTCTCTGTTTAAGGCCGAAACAATACCCGTTGTAACCGACTGTCCGTACCCCAAAGCATTGCCGATGGCCACGACCTGTTCCCCGATCTCAAGGTTATCGGAATCCCCGATCAGTGCGATCCTGATGCTGTCTCTTGTAGAAGCTTTCAGTTCATCGAGCGGAACCGAGATCACCGCGACGTCGAGGGAAGCATCCGTTCCTTTTACCTTCGCTTCGCAGGATTCGTCATCGATGAAGCTGACTGTCAGGGTCTGCGCGCCGTCCACCACATGGTTGTTGGTCAAGATCAGCAGTTCGTCGTCATCCTGGGAAACGATGATGCCGCTTCCTGCGCTCTCGCTTTCAAAAAGCATGGTCTCATAGGAAAACATCATCTGCACTTCCTGCAGGCTCTTGTTGGTGATCGCCACGATGGAAGGCATTGCCTCCTTTGCAACTGCGCTGACGGAATTCACTTCGGAACCGGCCTGCTTCACCTGCTGCGCCTGAACGCCTTCAACCCGGTTGATCTCGACGGGTTCTTTTTCCTGCTTCTCATCCGTGTTTTCCTGTGCGGAGTCCTGCTTGGTTTCTTTCGTGTCCTCTTTGGTATCTTCCTGTGCAGGCGTTACCTGTTCGATCTTTGCCTGCTTCGATTCACGCTTAAACAACAGGTCATGCACATAATTTGCGCTGATGAAGATCCCGCTTGCGATCAGTCCGAAAACAACAGCCATGGCGATCATCGATCCCCATTTTCTGCGCTTTGCTTTTTTCTCAGCCTTCTTCTGTTCCGCAGCGCGTCTCTTTAATTCTTCTTCTCTGGCCTGTCTGGCTCTTTCCTCATAATTGTAGTATTCGTACATCTTTACGCCTCCTTAGTCATTCGTCAACTGTTCCCCCGCTTTGACCATCATGATAGAGGCTAATTATGTTTTGGCGGTGTTGAATTTGTGAAGAATCTGTGTTTTTTCCGATTCCATGCTACTTTGTCAGGAACATGGCGCCTGCGCCCGCTCCAATGGTCTCCTGCACGGGTATGTGATAATCGATCTCATCGATCTGCTCTCCCATGGTCTCGGACAGTTCTTTCAGCGTTTCATCCGGATCCGCGCCGTTCCAGATCTTCGACATCGCGATCTCAAGCTGTACCCAGAAGTTTGAAGTTTCCATCATTTTGGGAAGGGGCACGGACCGTTCATATTCGTTCATGATATTATAGATCTCGTTATTTTCATAGATACAGCCTCTCTTTGAGGCGATATGACCGGCCAGACGGTACAGTTCCTGTCCCTTTTCCATTGTCAGATAGGAGGCAAAATCATTCGCCGCGTCTTTTTGCGAAGAATAACCGTTTACCGCGATGCAGGTTGTCATCGACAGACCTCCTGCCCTTAAGGTCTGGCTCGGGTTCGGGAGTACGCTGATCCCGTAGTCAAAATCAAACCGGCCCTCTCTCTTGGCATCCTCGATCTTGGGCACCGCATCCGTCGTTGCGACTGTAAATACCGTCTTTCCGTCCAAAAATTCGTTCAGGATCTTGTCATAGCTGACTTCCTTGGCATCGATCGAAAAGAAACTGTTCAGATCCTGATAGATCTGCAGACATTCCACCGCCTGGCGGTTATAAATGTTGAAGATCGCGTTGTTGTCACCGTTTTCGCCGCCGACATTCATGTAATTGCCGACAAAGAAATAGTTATAGAAAATATCCGAAACATCCCATTTGAACACGGCTTCGACCGCTTCCGGCGCTTCGTAGTTGTTTGCAAAGTTTTTGATGTCATCCATAGTGGACGGGATCATCGTGGACAGCTGCTTTAAGACTTCCGGGCTTGCCTGCACATCCTCATCACCCATCGGGTCGCCCTCTTCGCCCTCTTCGCCTTCTTCCGCATTTTCGGATCCGTCAGCTTCTTTCTCCCCATCCGGATCTTCCTTTGTCTCCTGTGTACCGCTTTCGTCCTTTTTTTCGGTATCCTTCTCTTCCTCCGGCTTTGTTTCACCGCTGTCTATGGCTTCCTGTGCAGCCTCGCCCTGCGCGCGGTCCGAGATCTCCTCGACTTTTGCGGAAGCGATATCCTGCATATAAGTCTTGTTGTAAAGGAAAAAATTGGTCTCATAGTACAGGGGATAGCCCACCCGCTTTTCATCACAGGTAACGGCGCGAATGGCGGTTTCCGGGAAATTGGCGGGGATCACGGCTTCATGCGGGTCCGTGATCGGCATGGCCAGGCCGGCCAGATAAGCGCGCATCAGCGTGTCATGGCTGGTCAGATACAGATCCGGCGCCTCATACTTTGATCCGTCAGGTGCTGCCTGCCCGTCATAAACGGAAGCCGTGTTGATCTGTTCAAGATAATCCACACCGGACACGTTTTCAAGGCGGATGTGACGGCCGCTTTCCGCCTGGTAGGCAAGCGATGCAGCCTCAAGGAATTCCGTCATGGCCCCATCCGCGTACCAGAGGATCAGTTCGTCTTTAGACGCATCAACAGACGATGCCTTAGGATCCGAGGCATCGCCTGACTGTTGTTCACTGCTTATGTGTTTTGTCTGATCAAGGGAAGTAACGGCCATGGCGGCCAAAAGAAGCACCACCAGCAAGGCCGAAAGCACCCGTTTACCCATATCCGTTTACTCCATCGTGTGATTTTTACGCCAAAGCCTTCCGGAAGATCTGAAGCATTTCGTCGATCTCCTTTTCGGTCACGATGAGCGGCGGCAGGAACCGGATCACATCCGGGCCCGCGCTGATAAGGATCAGGCCGTTTGCAAGACAGGTCTTCACAACCTCGGCGGGTGATTTTTTCTGCGTATCGAAAACAAGCCCCTGCATCAGGCCAAGCCCTCTGTGGCCGATGAGACAGTCATGATCCATGACCAGTTCCTCAAGTTTTTCGGTAAGATATCTGCTGACCGAAGCAACATGCTCCGTGATCTTTTCCTCTTCAAAAATATCCAGAACCGTAGAAACGGCACGTCCTGCCAGCGGATTGCCGCCGTAGGTGGTCCCGTGATCGCCCGGCTTGATGGAATCGTTCGCAACCTTCTGCGTCATCAGGAATGCACCCACGGGAACGCCGCAGCCGACGGCCTTGGCAACCGTTAAGATGTCCGGCTTGACGCCGTAGTGCTCAAATGCGAACATTTTCCCGCTTCTGCCCATGCCGCACTGAATCTCGTCGAGGATCAGCAGAATGTCATTCTCATCGCAGAGCTGCCGGATGCCCTTGATAAATTCCGGATCCGCGGGGTGAATGCCGCCCTCGCCCTGCACCGTTTCCATGATGATCGCGCAGGTTTTGTCGTTCACAAGCGCTTTTACACTCTTTAAGTCGTTAAAATCAGCAAACCGGATGTTTCCGATCATCGGCATGAAAGGTTTCTGGTATTTCTCGTTCCCGGTCACGGAAAGCGCGCCCATCGTGCGTCCGTGGAAGGAATGGTTCATCGCGATGATCTCATGATCCGTGCTGCCGTCATGGGTATAGGCATATTTCCGTGCGGTTTTGATGGCTCCTTCAATGGCCTCGGCGCCGCTGTTGATGAAGAACACCCGGTCCATTCCGGAAACCTTCGTCAGTTTTTTCGCAGCTTCGATCGTCGGCACGGAATAATAGTAGTTGGATGTATGCAGGAGCTTATCCACCTGGTCTTTTAAGGCATCATTGTAGCGTTTGTTGCCGTAGCCGAGCGCAAAGACTGCGATCCCGGCGCAAAAATCCAGGTATTTTTTGCCGTCAAGGTCATACAGATACATCCCCTCGCCCTTATCGAGTGCGATCTGATACCGGTTATAGGCATGCAGCAGGACCTCTTCGCCTTCTTCGATATATTCTTTCATATTTATACTCATTCCAGATTCTCCTTATCCTCATCCGGGAAAAACATCGTCCCGATCCCTTTGTTCGTGAACACTTCCAGCAACAGGCTGTGCGGTTTTCTGCCGTCTAAGATATGCACGCGGTTTACGCCGCTTTCGATGGCATCCGTGCAGTTCTGCAGTTTCGGCAGCATCCCGCCGCCGATCTGTCCGTCAGCGATCATCTGCTTGGCTTCCGAAACCGTCAGTCTTGATACGAAGCTCTCCTTATTGTCCGGATCCCGGAAAACGCCCTCGATATCCGTCAGAAACGCGAGTTTGTCGGCATGCATGGCCTTTGCGATCGCGCAGGCGGCATCATCCGCATTGATGTTGTAGGTATCAAAGTGGTCATCGAGCCCCACCGGCGCCACGATCGGCAGAAAGTCCTTATCCAGAAGGTCTTCGATGATCTTGGTGTTCACTTTCGTGACTTCACCGACAAATCCGATATCCGCCCCGTCCGCATAGCGTTTTTCCACATGCAGCAGTCCGCCGTCCTTACCGGAGATCCCGACCGCCTTGATGCCGAGTTCCTCCACCATGGTCACAAGGGATTTATTGACTTTGGAGAGCACCATCTCCGCGATCTCCATCGTTTCCTCATCCGTCACGCGGAGGCCGTTCACGAACTCTGCCTCTTTTCCGACTTTGTTCACCCAGCGGCTGATCTCCTTCCCGCCGCCGTGTACCACGATAGGCTTGAAACCGACCAGTTTTAAAAGAGTAACGTCCTTGATCACATTTCGCTTCAGTTCCTCATCCGTCATCGCCGAACCGCCGTATTTTACGACGATCACCTTGCGGTTGTATTTCTTAATATAGGGAAGCGCTTCGATCAGCACCTCCGCCTTATGCAGGTATTTTTCCTTGTAGATCTCGTTGGTCACTCCGGTATCACTCATCTTCTCACTCCTCTTTTGTATCCTCAGTCCTTTAGCTTCTGTAGTCGGCGTTGATCTTCACGTAATCATAGGTCAGATCGCAGCCCCAGGCCGTTGCACTCCCGTTTCCCGCTTTTAAATCCACCCAGATGTAGACTTCATCCTTCGACAGCAGTTTTGTGGCTTCTTCCTCGCTGTAGTCAGCGCCGATCCCGTCTTCATAGATCAGCATTCCTTTGGAAAAATCACCCTTTGCGGCCTGTTCTTTTGCAGTGGCGTTTCCGTAATAGATTGCCATGTGCTCGGGGTCAAAGTCTTCACCCGCATAGCCGAGTGCGCACAGGATCCTGCCCCAGTTACTGTCGTGTCCGTAGACCGCCGCTTTGGTCAGGCTCGAAGAGATGACGGAGCGGGCCAGTTTTCTTGCCGCCTCCACGCTCTGTGCGTGAAAAACGCTCGTCTCGATCAGTGCCATCGCGCCTTCGCCGTCCGCTGCCAGTCGTTTTGCCTGTGTCTCGTTGACAAAATGCAGCGCCGCCCGAAAGTCCTCATAAGCCTGTGTGCCCTTTTTGATCGGCTCGTTTCCGGCCATGCCGTTTGCCAGGACCAGCAGGGTATCATTGGTAGATGTGTCTCCGTCCACGGAGATCATGTTGTAGGTGGACTGCACGTCATTTTTGAGCAGTTCGGTCAATGTATCATGATCGATCACGGCATCTGTCGTCACATAACCGAGCATTGTGCACATGTTCGGATGGATCATGCCGGAGCCCTTGCTCATTGCTCCGAGCGTTACAGTAACACCTGCTATTTCAACGGTGACCGCCAGTTCCTTGTTGACCGTATCGGTCGTCATGATCGCCTTCGAGGCATCCGTTCCGGCTGCCGTTCCGCTGTCTTTTGCGGCCACAAGTTTTGCGATTCCTGCCTTGATCTTTTCGATCGGGATCTGTGCGCCGATCACGCCGGTCGAGCCGACCAGCACGGCATCCTTTTCGATCCCGAGCTGCTTTGCGACTTCCTCAGCCGTCTCCTCGCAGATGCGCATGCCTTCCGCGCCCGTACCCGCATTGGCGATCCCCGTATTCACAACGACCGCCTGCGCGGATCCTTTCTCATCGACGATCTTCATATCCCATTTGACCGGAGCCGCCTTCACTCTGTTCGAAGTGAATGTGCCCGCAACCACGCAGGGCTTTTCGGAATAGATCATCGCCATGTCTTTTCTGTTCTCATATTTGATCCCGGCTTCCACGCCTGCTGCATAGAATCCTTTCGGTGCCGTGATCCCGCCATTGATCTGTTTCATTTTTACCCCTTCCTGATATCATTCAACTGATGAAATTCGTGATATTTTCTTCGTTCAGCGTAAAATCGTAGTAATTCAGGTCTTCTCTCTTCGTCCAGCCGATCGTCTTCCAAAACGCATTCCCGACATCGTTTTTGGTAAAAGCGATCAGCGAGACCTTGTTGATCTTCTCTGCTTTCAGTGCCTGCATGCAGAAGACGACCATCGCTTTACCGATCCCGTGCATCCTGTATTTTTCATGCACACAGACATGATAGAGGCAGCCGCGTCTGCCGTCGTGCCCGCAGAGGATCGCGCCGATGATCTTACCGTCCATGACAGCCACAACGCTCGTGGTCGGATTTCTCTTTAAGAATCTTTCCACGCCCTCTTTTGAATCGTCGATCGATCGGACGCCAAAGCCTTTGATCGTCATCCAGAGCGCGTGGACTTCTTCATAATCTTCGATCCGCATCAGACGGACTTCAAAATCCGGCTGCTCCGTTTTATTTTCAATAACACCTGTGTTCATTATGTTTTCCTTTATTTCAATACTGTTTCCGTATTATTTCAGCACGAGTCCTTTGTCTTCTTCACAGCCGAGTACCAGGTTCATGCACTGGATCGCGGCACCGGAAGCGCCTTTTCCGAGATTGTCAAAGCAGGAAGTCACCACGATCCGCTCCTGATTTCCGCTCACAAAGATCTCGAGCCCGTCAAGACCGGACAGCTTGTTGGCATTGATGAACCCGCTTTCCATTTCTTCCGCATCCTCATCCATCACACGGATGAACTTTTCGTTCGCATAGTATGCCTTGAACAGCTCCCGGACCTGTTCGACGGATCTGATCCCGTTCATCAGATGTGTATAAAACGGGAGACTGACGATCATGCCCGAATAATAATCATCCACGATCGGGGAAAACAGCGGCGGATTTGTGAGTCCGGACAGCTTCTGCATCTCCGGAATGTGCTTATGCTGCTGGGTGAGCGCATACTGGCGCGGCGCATAATAGGAAGTAGGCTTCTCAGGTCCTTCATATACTTCGATCGCTTTTTTCCCTGCGCCCGAATAGCCGGAAAGCGCAAATGCGCTGACGGGATAGTCCGGTTTTATGGCTTTCTTTGCGACAAGCGGCGCTGCGATCGAGATAAAGCCCGTCGCATAGCAGCCCGGCACGGCAATCCTCTTTGACTTTGCGATCTTACCGCGCTGTTCTTTATTCAGCTCCGGAAAGCCGTAAGCCCAGGCATCATTTGTCCTGTGCGCGGTTGAGGTGTCGATGATCGTGACATTCTCATTTTCCACAAGGGCCACCGATTCTCTGGATGCCGCATCCGGCAGGCATAAAAAGGTAATGTCCGATCCGTTGATGATCTTCGCCTTTTCAACAGGATCCTTACGTTTTTCGGGATCGATCGTCATCAGTTCGATGTCGTCTCTTCCCTGAAACCGCTCGTGGATCCTTAACCCTGTCGTTCCCGCACTTCCGTCTATAAATACTTTTGCTTTCATGATCTTTCCCCTTTTACGCTGCTCTATTTTACTCTCTTCCTTAATAAAAGACAATTCCCGCTTCCGGATTTTCGATGAATCCGTGTGATTTTGATTAAATATACATCATTTATGCATAAAATGCAACACTTTTTTGATTTTTATGCAATCTCTATGCATATTTCTTTTATTTTTATGCAAAACAGGCTTGCATTCTTTATTTATTTGTTGTAAGATAATCGCGAAATCTTTGGAAACATCGAAAAGAAAGAGACTTGAAAAGAAAGAAATGAGGTGACTGTAACATGAAAGAAAAAGTAATCCTGGCTTATTCGGGCGGGCTCGACACCACAGCGATCATCCCGTGGCTCAAGGAAAACTACGATTATGAGGTGATCTGCTGCTGCATCGACTGCGGCCAGGAAAGCGAACTCGACGGACTTGAGGAGCGCGCGAAAGCCAGCGGCGCTTCCAAACTCTATATCGAAGACGTGATCGACGAGTTCTGTGACGAATACATCGTTCCCTGTGTGCAGGGAAATGCTGTCTACGAGAACAAATATCTGCTCGGCACATCCATGGCGCGTCCGGTCATCGCGAAACGTCTGGTGGAGATCGCCAGAAAAGAAGGCGCGACCGCGATCTGCCACGGCGCAACAGGCAAAGGTAACGACCAGATCCGTTTTGAGCTCGGGATCAAGGCTTTGGCACCGGATCTTAAGATCATCGCCGCATGGCGTGATGAGAAATGGACGCTGGATTCCCGTGAATCCGAGATCGCTTACTGCGAAGCGCACGGCATCCATCTTCCGTTCTCTGCGGACAACAGCTACAGCCGCGACAGGAACTTATGGCACATCAGCCACGAGGGTCTGGAACTGGAAGATCCCGCGAACGAGCCCAATTACGACCATCTGCTCGTACTTGGCGTGAGCCCCGAGAAAGCGCCCGAAGAAGGCGAATATGTGACCATGACGTTTGAAGCCGGCGTTCCGAAGTCCGTAAACGGCAAGGAAATGAAGGTTTCCGACATCATCCGCACCCTCAACAAGCTCGGCGGAAAGCACGGCATCGGTATCGTGGATATCGTCGAGAACCGTGTCGTCGGCATGAAATCAAGGGGTGTATACGAAACACCGGGTGGAACGATCCTGATGGAAGCGCACCAGCAGTTGGAAGAGCTGATCCTCGACCGCGACACTTACGCAGTGAAAAAAGACATGGGCAACAAGCTTGCGCAGATCGTTTACGAAGGAAAATGGTTCTCTCCGCTTCGTGAAGCCGTTCAGGCCTTCATCGAAAGCACGCAGAAATATGTGACCGGCGAAGTGAAGTTCAAACTTTACAAAGGAAACATCATCAAGGCCGGCACCACCTCGAAGTATTCTCTTTACGACGAGGATATCGCAAGCTTCACGACCGGCGATCTCTACGATCATAAGGACGCTTCGGGCTTCATCAATCTGTTCGGACTGTCCACGAAGGTCCGCGCCATGAAGATGGCTCAGATCGAAAAGAACAAATAAGCAATTGAAAAGCAAGCTATCATCTAAAAATAAGCAATTGTTAAGCAATCGTCTATGGAAGTCATTCGTGTACTGCTCCTGTATTTTCTGATCATCAATGCAGTCGGCCTGCTCGTCATGGGCATCGACAAAAGGCGCTCTAAGATCCGCCGGAAATGGCGGATCTCGGAAGCGGCCATGTTTACGATCGCCCTTTTTGGCGGAACGGCCGGCTGTCTTGGCGGCATGTATATTTTTCATCACAAAACTCTGAAACCGGCATTCCGCTACGGGATGCCGGCTATTCTGATCCTGCAGGTTCTTGCCGCCCTGATCCTGTTCTTTCTCACTCCCTACCGTTTCCGGATCATGTAAAAGTGATCGCTGTTTTCCACTTGCAATATGGAATGATCTGTGGTATAGTTTAACGCGTTAAAGCGTTACGCTTTAACGCGCGGCGCATACATGCGGAACCATATGGAAATATATGGAAACTTGTGGAAACATACGGAGGTAATCTGAAATGAAACTGGTAATCCTGATCCTTTATTTTGCCGTCTTGGTCGCGATCGGCATCTACTGCAGAAAGACGGCGACCGATGTAAACGGATTTGTGCTCGGCGGACGTAATGTCGGCCCGTGGCTGACCGCCTTTGCATACGGCACTTCTTATTTCTCGGCCGTCATCTTCGTCGGTTATGCCGGACAGTTCGGCTGGAAATTCGGTATCGCATCCACCTGGATCGGTCTGGGGAACGCGGCGATCGGTTCGCTTCTTGCCTGGATCATCCTCGGCAGAAGGACCAGGATCATGACGCAGCATCTGAATTCCGCGACCATGCCGCAGTTTTTTGAGAAGCGTTTCGATTCCAAAGCATTAAAGATCGGCGCTTCCATCATCATCTTCATCTTCATGATCCCTTACACGGCATCCCTTTATAACGGTCTTTCCAGACTGTTCGGGATGGCATTCAACATCGATTACAGCATCTGTATCATCCTGATGGCGGTTCTGACTGCGATCTACGTTATCGCGGGCGGCTACATGGCTACCGCGATCAATGACTTCATCCAGGGCATCATCATGCTGTTCGGCATCGTGATCGTCATTGCCGCGGTCTTAAAAGTCAACGGCGGCTTCCTTGCGGCGCTAGACGGTCTGGCAAGGATCAATGATGCGGAAGTCGCAACGACTCCCGGTATCTTTGCTTCCTTCTTCGGTCCGGATCCCTTAAGCCTGTTCTTCGTCATCATCTTAACGTCTCTTGGAACCTGGGGACTTCCGCAGATGGTGCAGAAGTTCTACTCGATCAATGATGAAGGCAGCATCCGCAAAGGCACGATCATTTCAACGTTCTTCGCGATCGTTGTGGCAGGCGGCTGCTATTTCCTCGGCGGCTTCGGCAGACTCTTCTCCGATGAGATCGATATTGCCGCAAACGGTTATGATTCCATTATTCCGGCCATGCTGTCAAAACTGCATCCCGGCATCATCGCTCTGGTCGTGATCCTTGTATTGTCGGCATCCATGTCGACACTTTCCTCCCTGGTCATGACAAGCGCATCGACGCTCACCCTGGACTTCCTGAAGGATACCTTTATCAAGAATATGAAGGAAAAATCACAGGTTCTCATGATCCGTGCGCTGATCGTCGTCTTCATCGCGATCTCCTCCGTGATCGCCATGATCCAGTACAAGAGCAACATCACCTTCATCGCGCAGCTCATGGGCGTATCCTGGGGCGCGATGGCCGGCGCATTCTTAGCACCGTTCATGTACGGCCTGTACTCAAAGAAAGTCACAAAAGCATCCTGCGCGGTCTGCTTTATCTTCGGCTCCGTCCTGATGCTTGCAAACATGCTTTTCAGAAGCAGTTTCCCCACGATCCTGCAGTCTCCCATCAACTGCGGCGCTTTTGCCATGGTGGCAGGACTTGTGATCGTACCCGTGGTCAGTCTTTTTACAAAAAAACCGCCCAAAGAGGAAGTCGACGCATCCTTTGCCTGCTATGAGCAGAAAAAGAGCATTGCGCAGAAGACCGCATTGGGCGATTAAAGTTCAAAACACATTCCGGAAAGCTTACCGGAAAAATGAGTTTCGGTGGGATCACCACCAGGACTCACAGTCGCACATCAGCGGGTGGTCCGGTGCAGCCATATGCACCCAGATCACATAGCCTGTGGATGTGTCCCGCTCAATGTGATTTTTACAGGTATCACAATATTGAAAATGATCGATCACTTCGCCGGTCGGGAGAAATTCCCGGCCGGTAAGTTCGTATCGCATCGGATCCGCCTTGTCGGAAGGGATCCGGTATTCCACCAGATTTCTGATTCCGTTCTTATGCAGACTGACATTCTTATGCACATTCCCGTATACATAGGAATACAGAAAACGTTCACGGTCCATGCCTTCCTGAAGGTCGAACACGTTCGTTCCGTAATCCTTGTCGTTCCCGCTTCCGCTTAGATACACGACCGTCGCGGCAAAATCAGGCTGCCAGGCAGGCGCATCATTAACGGTAAAGCCCTCCGAAACGCCGGCAGGCTTGATCAAAAGCAGGGGATTGGACAGTTCCCCGTCATATTGCTCGTTGCCGTGATCGGCGGTGATGATGATCGAGGAGTTCTCGTAAGTCCCGTTCTTTTTCATTTCCTCCATATACCGGATCGCCATTCTGAGCGCGCCCTTTTTGATCGCAGACACATCAAAGGTCGGGTTCGTGGGATAGCCGTCCTCATTCAGGTCAAAGGGTGCATGCGCGCCCCACAGATGGATTAGGCGGTAAGACTTCTTCCCCGGATCGATCGTGAGGCCGTTTTCTTCGAGACCTGCGATAAATTCGGCGTTTTCGCTCGAAAACAGCCCGCCTGCCTCTTCGGAATACACAAGGCCCTCAAATTCCTGTCCGTGAAGCCAGATATAGGGCTTTACGATGTCCGGCAGGTATTTGCAGGCAACCATACGGTAAAGATGCTTGAACACCGTGAAATTGCTCTTGAATTCTAACGGCACCATCTTAAAATCAACCGATTCTGCCTTGATCCGCTCGGGAACCGCATCCACGCTGTCCGTATAGATCCCAAGATCATAGCCCTGATCAAGCAGTTCGTCATAAAACATCCGGTTTTCGGAAACGGATTCGACCCATTCTTCCTTGGGCGCTTCATTATAGTACAGCTGCCCCACCACCAACGGGATCACACCGTACTGCGTCTCATAGTTGGTGCCGGCATGATCGGAAAACCAGGTAAAGCCCGGAAGTTCCGCCGTAAAGTCCGGATCCTCTTCAAGAAGATCGCGGAAATAATTGTTATCGTAGGAATCCAGCACAAATACGATGATATTGGAAGAATCACCGATCTCGTAGAGACCGTCGCCTGTAAACACGGCTCTCTCGCCTTTGATCGAACGTCCGTCGGAAATGGCAGGGATCAACAGAGAAACAAGTGCCGCAATCTGCATAAACAGCAAAAGCGCGCAGACAAACATAGAGATCTTCGTGGCGAGTTTGCTCTTGATGATGAAAAACACCAGAACGGCCGCAAAAATGACCAGCAGGATCACCAGATACAGCAGCATCTTTGTCCTATAGCCTTCCCAGATGATCTCCTTGCCGTTCATGGTCCCGACCGTCATGTTCAGGAAGTTTGCCTGCACGTAAATACAGAGCGATCCGGCAAAAATAACACCTGTGTAAATTATTCCGGCCTTTTCGTTCTTTGCGATCAAAAAGCCCGCCAGCACGCAGACAAAAAAGACGGCGAGTGCAAAGACGACGGGCATCCATAAGAAATTCATCAGGCCGAACTCAAAGTTTCTGCTGTTTTTCAGGAACAGCTCTACCGGCGCATAAAAGCAGATCGTGAAGCTTAACAAAAATGCGCTTAAGATCAGCGGGAGCTGTTTTTTTAGGTTTTCTTTGGTAAAGAGTTTCAAGACGGTATTCCTCCGTATGTATTCAGGCCTTGACGACCTCTTCGAGCAGCCGGACAGAGTCCATGGCGTCAGATGAATAATAGTCCGCGCCGATCTCATCCGCGATCTGCTGTGTCAGAACGGCGCCGCCCACCCAGACGGGACAGGTAATGCCGGCCGCATGCAGCGCATCAATGGTTTTCTGCATATTGACAACGGTCGTCGTCATCAGCGCGGACAGGCCGATCATCTTCGGCTTATATTGATGATAAGCCGCAACGACCTCTTCCGCCTTCACGTCCTTGCCGAGGTCGATCATATCATAACCGTAGCTCTCCAAGACCACCTTGACGATATTCTTGCCGATATCGTGAATATCGCCTTCCACCGTGCAGATCAGGATCGGTCCTTTCTTCTCTTCGGAAGCCTGAAACGTCTCCTGTACCACAGCAAAGGCCAGTTTTGTCGTCTCCGCGGCCTGGATCAGCTGCGGCAGGAAGATCTTGCCGGCCTCGTAATCCTTTCCGACCCGGTTCAGCGCCGGAATGATCACCTCGTTGATCAGGGTCATGGCAGATGAGCCGGACAGTTCCTTTCTCGTCTGTTCCTGTACCTCATTCTTCATGCCTTTTTGGATCATATAAGAGAGGTCAAAATCAGACGATCCGCTTCCGTTCCCCCCGCTGCCATCCGCTGTCGCTCCGTTTTGTGCCGGGGTGCCGGCTCCGGATGCACTGACCGTATTGGTCAAAACATCGGAAGCATTGGCATATTTCTCAATAAAGTGAATGCTGTCATGGTCGTGATCGAGTAGCAGATTGGCCGCATCCACGCAGCCCATCATCTGTGCATCCAGTGGATTCATGATTGGAAGATCCAGCCCCGCATCGATCGCCATGGATAAAAAGGTTCGATTTAATAACGTCCGATATGGTAATCCGAATGAAACATTGGAAACGCCCAAAGCCGTATGATGTCCGCGCTCCCGCATCATCCGCACTGCTTTCAGTGTTTGCGCCACTTCCTTCTGCTGTGCGCTGGCCGTGAGTGTCAGGCAGTCCACCACAATGTCTTCTTTCCGGATCCCTTC
>JAEEGL010353862.1_pt1 | contig 21504 bp, 12 predicted proteins | sample 9134231 | NCBI WGS metagenome assembly JAEEGL01 (sample SAMN16246548, study PRJNA631951) | gut metagenome | biome: gut microbiome; feature: rumen; material: fiber-attached | host: Bos | place: Iran: Karaj | collected 2018-10
ACATCAGGCGACCTGCGGCAACCTTGGCACCGTCGGGGTTGAGCGGCGAGAGACCCTTGGCGATTTCATCGCAGTTGACGAACTCCTTGCATTGCAAAGTCTCTGGCAAAACCGTCAGAGATGCGGTCGTCTTTCCCGCTCCGTTACAGCCTGATATGATATATAAATTCGGCATCAAATAAAAATTCTGCTCGTTTTCAGTTGGCATAATCCGTGCCAAACTGGCGGCAAAGATACAACTTTTGTGAATATGTCAACACTTTTCCACACTTTTCCACGATATTTTTTTGAACGGTTTTGGTTAACGGGTTGAAAATCAAAGAAAAATCAAATCAAATAATATGGTGACTAATTTGTCAAAAATTTGTACTTTTACAGCCTAAAATAACAGCGATGAAAATTCATCATCTCATCGGGTCGCTTTTCTTGGCTTTGGCGGCGCTTTCTTGCCAAAAGCCAGTGGAATACCCCATTGAGCCGAAGATTGCCTATGAAGGGTTCACTTATCTGTTCAACGCTGACAGCACCTTCAGCGGCGAGGGTGTCATCTCGTTTTCCTATACTGATGGTGATGGCGACCTTGGCCTTGACGATGCCGACACCTTGCCACCTTTCGGTTTTCGTGACGCACATTATTATTATAATATGATGATTGATTATTTGAAATGCGTCAACGGCGAATTCATAAAAACTCCGTTGCTCAGTTGGAATGTGCAGACTCAGAGCTACGATACAATTACATTCAATGCGCGCTTCAAGCGTCTCCGTGATATTGAAGAGCCGAAGGCCATCTCTGGTACTATGGATTACACCTTGCCTGTGCAGAATCCTTTTTCGCCCAACGATACCATCAAGTTCGAAATCCGCATCCTCGACCGTGCTTTGCATGAAAGCAATGTGATACAAACGGATCCCATATTTACCAATCCTATGCTGAAACAATAAACACTTACGATATGAAACGACTTTCCTTATTTTTGGCTTTGCTGCTGACTTGGCCTTTCGCCCAAGCCCAGACCGCTGGCGAAAACATTGATGTGACGCACTATGCCATCTATGTCAACGAATTGAATTTTACCAACCACACCTTGCAAGGGGAGACCTTTGTCGACTTTACGGCTACGGCCAATGTGCAACAAATTGTCCTGGAATTGAAATCCTTGGTGGTCACTTCTGTGACGGCTACTGGTGCCTCGGTTGCCAATTTCTCTCAAGATGGCGACTTTCTCTTTATCAATTTGGCTTCGCCTATGGCAATTGGAGCTTCTGCCACCTTGGACATCGTCTACGGCGGCAGTACCTTCAGTGAGACATGGGGTGGAGTGGAATGGTGGGGAGCGGACTATGTATACAACTTAGGAGTGGGCTTCGACAGCCAACCGCACAACTTGGGTAAGACCTGGTTCCCCTGTGTTGACAACTTTACCGACAAGGCTACATACAATGTCTTTGTCACCACTACTAATGACAAGAAGGCTATCTGTGGCGGCGAGTTGGTGGCAACAGTGGATAACGGAGATGGAACATCCACTTGGCATTGGATTACTCCACAGGAGATTGCCACCTACCATATCTCGTTTGCCGTGGGCAATTATGAGGTTTGGGAAGACGGATATGATGGCATCGAACACTACATTCCGATAACAGTGTATGCCAAACCTAATCAAATGAACAATGTGCCTGGAACTTTTGTCCATATCAAGGAAATCATTTCGTTCTTTGAAGAGAACCTTGGCCCTTATCCTTTCAACCGTATTGGCTATGTCAGCACTGGCAAGGGTTGTATGGAACATACTGATAACATCGCCTTAGCGGCGAGCATAATTGATGGTCAGACGACTGGTGAAGAATATATTGCCCATGAGCTTTCCCATATGTGGTCGGGCAACTTGGTAACTTGTGCCGATGCAGGTGATATGTGGCTCAATGAGGGCTTCGCGCAGTTTTGGGGCGCTTTCTATGAGGTGGGAATTTATGGCAACGAACACTTCCAAAACACTATTTCGGCTATGGTCAACAGCATCAACTCTTGGTGTAACAATGAAAATAACTGGATTCCGCTCAACAATATGCCTTTGAATATGACATACGATGGCACGGCCATTTATGACAGAGGTGCCGTAATCGTTAACACGATGATGAACTATATGGGGCGAGAGAATTTTCTCTCGGCTATGCGCCAGTATTTCCAGCAATATGCTTATCAAACAGCCACTTCAGAACAACTATGCGAAGCCTTGTCACAGTATTCGGGCATTGATATGCATGGATTCTTCGATACCTATGTCTATTCAAGCGGTATGCCACACCTTTATGCCGTCATCAAATCAGTGGAGCAGGACGGCGACTTATATGATGTGACCATTGAACTGCGTTACCAGCATATCGGCGATACCCACATCGGGCAAGGTAATGCCTATTACATCACTTTCATCGGTCCCGATTTCCAATTGGCGACCGAAAGGGTTGATTGGGATGGCTTGTCTGATCATATGACCATTACGCTTGATTTCGAGCCTGTCGGTATGGTCAACGACTTCGACAACAACTGGTTGGATGGCAAGACACAGAAAAACTTTATGCTAACGTCGTCGTCGCAGCAGAGTTTTGGCAGCTTTAAGGTGGAAGCCGTTAATTTTACTGATTCTGTGTTTGTTGCCGTTGAGAACCATTTGGTCGGACCTTACGATGATCCGTTGATTCCATATCTGAATTTGTCATCAAAACACTTTTGGACTATCAGTCGCTATGACTTCGGTGAAGCCGAAGTGAAAGGTGTGTTTGACTACAGCACTTCCTCTGACGGAGACATTCTCCAATCAGAAAATGACTCTGCTACTTTGTTGTATCGTCGTGATGCCTCTGAGGCTTGGCATAAGATTGCGTACACCGTTTTTGCAGGAAGCACATGGAAGCACGGACGTCTTATTGTGGACAACCTTCTTTCAGGAGAGTACACTTTTGCAGCATGGGACAAGGAGGCTTTAGGTGAAGAAAAGCATTATATGCCTAAACAGCGGATGCAAGTGTATCCCAATCCTGCTGAGGGCATTATCAATATAAGTTGGGGAGAAGCCACTGACGGACAAATCCGCATTGTGGGCTCCGATGGAAAGGAGTTGGAGAGTGTCAGCTTTAGCCATACCGACCATATTTGTCTGCTTACCAATGGTTTGCCAAAAGGCTGTTTCACAGTGCTGCGCCTCAACAATGAGGGCAAAGTGTTGAACATAGAGAAACTAATTATTAAAGAATAAAACCATGAAAAACTACAAATTAATTGCCTTGCTTTGTTTATTGGGCGTTTTCTTTGTTTCTTGCAGAAAACCAAAGAGTGAATGGAATAACTATTATGGTTATACCAACGAGGCTGTCATTGGAACCTACTCTTTCTCCAATATATCGACAGCCTTCGATGGAGTGGAAGGCATTGGTCGCCACTCTTGTCCTGATGCTGAGATTAGCATTCAACCCTCATCTCAAAATCCTAATATGCTGATGTTTACGATAAATTGTCCCGATGAGGAATATAGTACAACAATTGAAGATGATGCCACCCCAAACGTGGACGATTTTATGCTTCGTATGTCGACAGGTTATATTCATTCGGGCAGCAATAAAGTTAAGGTTTACGTTGTGAATGCTCATGTGATGAAAAACGCGAAACAGGAGCTTCGTCTGTCAGGCTTCTCTGCCGTGAACACCTATAAAGAGGTCTATAATGAGGAATCTGGAACTACCAGTTACTTGCAGATCGATGGAGAGTATTACTATTTCGATGTCATTAGAAACTAAATACTTGCAACTATGAAAAAAGGATTATTTACCCTGCTTATCCTTGTGATGGTGTTTGGAAATGTGGGCTTTGCGCAACACAAATCCAATCTGAAATCGAATGTGACCGCTAATGTGCTCAAACACTATGGCGTGCGCGATGAAACCTCCTTGGTGCCTCAAACCGCCGCTTGGCATACCGTTGACGGTGAGAAGTATCGCACCACTTACACTTACGATGAGTATGACTTTTACCTTATTGAGGAGTATACCGAAATGGATGAAGGCGACGGCTGGAATGCCTTTTACGTGATTAACTACGAATACGATTTTACAGGCAATGTGCTTGAGGCCTTGGCTATGTCGACATATGAAACTGGAATGATGGAAAACGATTCCCGTGCTTCCTATACTTATGATGGCGATTTATTGAGCGAAGTCGTTTATCAAGAATGGGAAGACGGTGCTTGGGTGAACGAAACGAAAGAGGTTTACACTTATAACGGTGATGTGTCCACCATACTTTATTGGGATTGGAACGGTACCAATTGGACTTCCGACGAGCTTTGGACTTACACCAGAACCGGCAACACCCTGGAAGTGCTTATCCAGTATATGCAAGGTGGCGCATGGCAAAACGACGAAAAAGAAACCTACACCCTCGATTTCGATGAGCATGTCACCGAGATTCTTTTTGAATTATGGCAAAACAACGCTTGGGTGAATTTTGAAAAAGTCATCTATCACTATAACGATGAGGGGTGCTTTGACTCTAAGATTCTTCAGGGATGGATGGTCAATAGTTCGGTTTGGGAGGATGATATCATTTGCAGGTTCAGTTATGTTGACGGCAATGCCGTTCATGGTGAAGCAGTGAAAATAGGAGAGATTGCGTGTGATGATGAATTGGAAATGGCCTATGGCTACAATGCTGCGACCAAGACTTTCTATGGTAGCGAAGTGGATATGACCTACGTCGACATTACGAGCGTGAACGAGAATGCCCAAGCCAATTTCAAAGTCTATCCTATGCCTGCCGAGAACGAAATCCAGATTCAGACCGAAGGTTTTCAGAAGACTGAGATTTACAGCGTTACGGGTCAGAAGATGATGGAGAGCCAGCAAAACAATATGAATGTGAGCCAGCTCTCATCAGGCCTTTATATTATTAAGGTGTATGACCTCGAAGGCAATTGCGCCACACAGCGTTTTGTGGTGAAATAATTGGTCTACACGACGTAATGACTGAAGGGCTGTCATGCTATGGCAGCCGCATTGGGAATTTCCTGCGGCTGCCACAATGTGACAGCCTTACAAGTATCATTTCTTCAACGTGATTCTGAATGTCGTCCCTTCGCCCACAACGGAAGATTTCACGAAAATCTTGCCTTTGTGGTAGTCTTCGATGATGCGCTTGGCCAGCGACAGACCTAAGCCCCAGCCGCGTTTTTTGCTCGTAAAACCAGGGTTAAAAACTTGCTTGATTTGCGATTTTGGGATACCTTTACCTGTGTCGCTCAAGTCCAGGTGGATATGGTCGCCGTCATCGATGAGGTCAATGGTGATTTTGCCCTTGTCGCCCATGGCATCGATGGAGTTCTTGGTCAGGTTTTCCAATACCCAGCGGAACAGCGAAGGAATCAAAGGCATAATTAGTTCGCTATCAGGGAGGTTGATTACAAACTCAAATTTTTTGGAGAACCGTTTTTGCAGGTAGTCCATCGTGTCGCGGATGAGGTAGTTGATGTCGGTGGGTTCGGGCATAGGGACGGAGCCGATTTTTGAGAAGCGGTCGGTGACGATTTGTAACCTTTCGATGTCTTTCTCCATCTCGTGTGTACCTACAAAAGGCTCTTCCTGCATCTTCAACAATTCTATCCAACCCATAAGCGAGGAAAGGGGAGTGCCCAACTGGTGCGCGGTCTCCTTGGCCATTCCTGCCCACACTTGGTTTTGCTCCGAACGCCTTGCATAGCTGAAGAGCAGATAGGCTATCAATAGGAATAATGCGAATACAACAAATTGGATGACAGGATAATAGCGCATTTGTTGCACCAAGTCGGTGGTGCGGTAGAATATGGTGGCTTTACCCTTGTTCATAAACTCGATTTGCAGTGGCTCATTCTCTTCACGCATAATGGCCAGCTGTTGCTTGACATAGTTAGTATCTTGCATCATAAGGGAGTCAAGGTTACCGAAGCTGAGGATTTGCGTTTGTGCTTCGTTGGTAACAATGACAGGAACACCCATAGAGTTGAGCGTAATCTCCTCCATGAAGTGGTCTGACATACCTTCCAGAACGGCTTTCAAGTCCGTATAGATTTGTGATTCATTATAATATAGCCATTGTACCGAGCCGTATCCTGGGTCGATTTTGATGGGTTGAAATTTGGAATAGGCATGTTTCATCTCCTCATCGAAAACCATTTTTTCGTCTTGCTCAGGCGGTAGGTTGGCGCGTGACATAATGTTGCCTTCCATGTCGGTTAGGACTAATGGAATGCTGATGTTTTTACGGATGATGTCTAAGTAGACGGCAGGGTTTTCATCGCTTGTGATGTCGATGATGCGGCGGTAGGCATTGGCCAAAAGTTCGACCCGGAGTTGTTCTTGTTCACTAACTTTGTTGAAGAATTCTTCCGTCGATTTCATCATCACAGCATGCTGCTCCATAGCGGCAGCCCACATCTTCACCTGCTTGACTTCCTGCTCTGCAATGGATTTCACAAGATGGTTAGTGTACCACAATGAGGCACCAATGATGAGCAGTGCAATGACTGCCAAGGCCCATTTCCAGCGCTTCTTATTTGTATAGAGATTCGTTTTCACCTAAATAAAAACGATGATGTTTCTAAAATAGTATGCTTTCAGCTAATATTTCGGTCGGATCTGTAATTTACCCGTGATGAAAGGTGGATTTGAATTCCACTGTGTTACATCTTTTTCCTCATACGCCCCACGGGAATTTCCAGCTGTTCCCTGTATTTCGCCACTGTTCTGCGGGCGATGGGATAGCCTTTCTCTTTCAGTACCAACATAAGTTGTTCGTCAGTCATAGGATTGGCTTTGTCCTCGTTCTCTACTGCATCTTTCAAGATTTTCTTGATTTCGCGGGTAGAGACTTCCTCACCTTCGTCGTTGGTGATGCCTTCACTGAAGAAGAATTTGAGAAGGAATGTGCCGTAAGGAGTCTGTACATATTTGCTGTTGGCGACGCGCGAGATGGTAGAGATGTCTAAACCAATCTTGTCGGCAACGTCTTTCAGAATCATGGGTTTGAGCTTGGTCTCGTCGCCTGTGAGGAAATATTCTTCCTGAATGTCAACGATGGCTTTCATCGTAACATAAAGGGTGTTCTGTCGTTGGTTGATGGCGTCAATAAACCATTTAGCTGCGTCGATTTTCTGCTTCACGAACTGCACGGCTTCCTGCTTGTTACGAGTGTCTTTACCGCTTGAAAATTCTTCAAGCATCTTGAGATAGCTTTTGCTGATGTGCAGTTCTGGAGCATTGCGCCCATCCAGTGAAAGTTCCACCTTGCCGTCTCTGACAAAGACAAAGAAGTCGGGGGTAATATAATGAATGTTCTTGGTGCCTGAGCTAGAGGCATCGGCGGGCTTTGGGTTGAGTTTCAGAATCTCATCCAAAGCAACTTTTAGGTCACGGTTGCTGACGTCAAGTTTTTTGGCAATCTTGTCGTAGTGTTTCTTCGTAAACTCCTCAAAAAAGTCCTTGACGATGTTGAAGGATAGGCTGTAATCCTTATGAAAAGGATTGTCCTCTTGGAGTCTTTTCAGCTGTATCAATAGGCATTCCTGCAGGTCTCGTGCTGCGATGCCAGGTGGGTCGAGCTCTTGGACGATGGCCAACACGTCATTCACCTCATCTTCGGTAGCGGAAAGGTTCATAGTGAAGAGCAAGTCATCAACGATATTCGGGATAGGGCGGTTGAGGTAGCCGTTGTCGTCAAGGTTGCCGATGATGTATTCCCCTATTTCAAGTTGTTTCTCTGTGAGGTCATGATAAGCAAGTTGCTGGTTCAGATAGTCTTGGAATGTTTCTTCATTGACGATGGGAACTTCGTAGTCGTCATCGTCGCTACTGTAGTTGTTGGCTTGCAGTTTGTAGGAGTAGTCTTCAAGATCTTCTTCAGGAAGGTAGTCTTTGAGGTCGAATTCATCGTCCTTACTAAAGTTGATTTCATCGTCGTTGTAGTCATCGTTCTCTCCGTTGTCGCTGTCGTCGATGGGTTCGTTGTCGTCAACGGTTGGCTCATTGTCTTCATAATCGTTCTCACGAGTGTCCTCCAAAGCAGGATTGATTTCCATTTCCTCTTTGATGCGTTGCTCTAGTTCGATTAAGGGCAACTGCAACAGCTTCATCAGCTGTATCTGTTGCGGCGACAGCTTCAGCTCTTGCCGTTGGGTTTGAGTCAATCGTTGGTTCATTTCAGTTGTCAGTTTGGAGTTGTTCAGTTGTTCAGTTGTTCAGTTAGCGTCGTTCATCAACTGAACAACTGGATAACTGAACAACTGACAACTTGTTTAATATAGGCAGTTCTTAGGTGTACGAGGGAATGGGATGACGTCGCGGATGTTGGTCATACCCGTAATGAAGAGTAGCAGACGCTCAAAACCAAGACCATAGCCCGAATGTGGCACCGAGCCGAAACGACGGCTGTCCAGATACCAGTTCATCGACTCCTCAGGGATGCCGACCTCGTGCATGCGGTCAAGGATTTTGTCGATGTCAGTCTCACGCTCCGATCCACCGATGATCTCTCCGATGCCAGGGAAGAGAACGTCCATGGCGCGGACGGTCTTGCCGTCTTCGTTCTGCTTCATATAGAAGGCTTTGATTTCCTTCGGGTAGTCAGTTAGGATAACGGGTTTTTGGAAATGCTTCTCGACGAGGTAACGTTCATGTTCTGACTGCAAGTCGACTCCCCATCCTGTGACGGGATACTGGAATTTACCCTTCTTGTTATAGTTGGAGTTGCGCAGGATGTCGATGGCCTCTGTATAAGTTAGGCGGACAAACTCATGTTCAAGCACAAAGTGCAGTTTGCTGATGAGCTCCATCGATTTGTCTTCCTCTTTTTTACCCTTCTCTTCGTCTTGCAGGCGCTTGCTCAGGAACTGGAGGTCGTCCATATTGTTGTCCAAAGCATACTGAATCAAGTATTTCAGCATTTCCTCTGCCAGGTCCATATTGTCGTTGATGTCGTAGAACGCCATTTCCGGCTCAATCATCCAGAACTCGGCCAAATGGCGCGTGGTGTTGGAGTTCTCGGCGCGGAAGGTGGGACCAAAGGTGTAAATCTTGCCTAGTGCCGTGGCGGCCAATTCGCCTTCGAGCTGACCTGATACGGTGAGGTTGGTCGACTTGCCAAAGAAGTCCTGCTTGTAGTCGACGTTGCCCTGTTCGTCACGAGGGATGTTGTTCAAGTCCAAAGTAGTCACTTGGAACATTTCGCCGGCACCTTCGCAGTCGGAGGCAGTGATGAGAGGTGTATGGATGTTATAGAAACCCTTTTCAGTGAAGAATTTGTGAATGGCGAACACCATGGAGTGGCGCAAACGCATGACGGCACCGAAGGTGTTGGTGCGGAAGCGAAGGTGAGCGATGTCACGCAGGAACTCCAAGGAGTGTTTTTTGGGTTGCAGCGGATACTCATCGGGGTTGGCGGGACCGAACAGACCAATCTCCTTCACGGAAAGCTCCACAGCCTGGCCGCTACCCATGGAAGCGACGAGGACCCCCTTGGCCCACAATGAGGCACCGGCATGCATAAGTGCCAGTTTTTCTTCGGGGATGACATTCAGGTCGATGACCAATTGTAGGTTATTGATGGTTGAGCCGTCGTTGAGGGCGATGAAGGCCACGTTCTTGCTGCCGCGCTTGTTGCGCACCCAGCCCATTACAGTAATTTCATTGTCAGAGGCTTGCATCTGCAAGGCTTGCTTGATTTCTACTCTTTTCACGTTGATATGTTTTACTCTAAGTTGTCTTCTTCAAATTCACCTGCAAAGTAACGAAAAAAAATGCAAAGGTTCATCAAAAATGCTGTACATTTGCAATCGTTATGTCAAACTCATACAAAGATTGTACACCTTGCTCGTTTTCCACAGGAAAAGTGTAGGTGCCGTTATGCGCGAAGGGGATTTGCAACGAGTGCTTCTATATAGGCATTATCCGAAAAGAAGGAGCGATCCCGTTTGCTAATTTCTATGGGTGGCTTTTATTGGCCATATTCAAGTTTTGACAAGACTGAGTTGAGTAAATCGAATTGAAATGAACGTAATGCTAAAACGATGGACAATGGATGACAAAGCTGAATTGATGGCTTTGTGTAATGCTGTTGACAGAACTTATTTGTCGGATAGATTACCGTATCCTTATTCAGATGCAGATGCTGATTGGTGGTTGGAAATGGTGAAGTCAAATGAATGTAAAACGGGAATTTTCAGGGCCATTGTTGTGGATGGAAAAATTGTGGGGAGTATATCAGTCGAATTTGATGGGAACCATCGCGGTAGGGGTGAGATTGGTTATATGTTGCTCACGAATTATTGGTCGAAGGGCATTGCAACAAAGTCTGTCTCACAAATATGCAAAACCGCATTTGAAAAATTGTCTATTGATTGTATTGTGGCGAAAGTGTACGAATTAAATAAGGCCTCAGTTCGGGTTTTAGAGAAAAATGGTTTTATATATGACGGGATTTTGGACAGACTAACTCCGGAAGCAGACGCGTATGGCAATTTGTTGGTGTTTTACTTGCAGAGTCGTGGAGTGACAACAGAAATTAAGCAAGCGGTACGGCGTAGTGGCTTCTCTGCTCTTACAAATCAAGACACACCCCTCGTCATTGCAGGCCCTTGTAGTGTGGAAAGCGAGTCCCAAATCCTCTCCACGGCGCAAGCCTTGGCACAAATCCCGGAGGTGAAGTTGCTCCGTGGTGGTATCTGGAAACCGCGCACCCGCCCCGATGCCTTTGAGGGCAGGGGGGAGCAGGGACTCATATGGTTGTGCAAAGCAAAGTGTGAGACGGGCCTGCCTATAGTCATAGAGGTGGCCACACCTGAGCATGTCGAATTAGCCTTGAAATATGAAGTTGACGCCTTATGGGTTGGCGCACGCACAGTGGTCAATCCTTTCTCAGTACAACAGCTTGCCGATGCTTTGCGTGACACCGATATTCCAATGCTCATAAAAAACCCAGTCTCTCCTGATTTGAGGTTGTGGATTGGTGCTTTCGAGCGCTTCCAAAAAGCGGGATTGACCCAACTGGCAGCCGTCCATCGTGGTTTTTCATATTATAATAAGGAGTTGCCTTATAGAAATGCTCCTATGTGGGAAATCCCCATTGAATTGACACAGCGGTTGAATGTACCACTCATTACCGACATCAGCCATATTTGCGGCAACCGCGAATTACTCCAGTCTACTGCACAAAAGGCTCTTGATCTTGCTATGGATGGATTAATGATAGAATGTCACAACAGTCCTGATACCGCTTTGACAGATGCCAAACAGCAAATCACTCCCCAAGAGTTGAGAACTTTGCTGGACAATTTGACTTTCCGCTCAAAGAAGTCTTTCAATGTGGAACGCGATTTGGCCGGACTTCGAGGCGAAATCGACGATATCGATAGTGAATTGTTGCAGTTGTTGGCTCGCCGAATGGAAGTGAGTGCGCAAATTGGGGAATACAAGAAACGGAACAATGTCACTGTAGTGCAGATAGACCGCTGGAAGAAAATCCTTGCTGACCATATGGCCGCTGGTGCCGATTTAGGATTGTCACCAGAGTTGGTTACTGAGGTTTTCGAGGCCATCCATCAGGCTTCCATCAAACGGCAGAGCGACATTATGGAAAACGAATAAAGCCTGCTGTTAGACAGGCCTTATCGACACACGCTGTCGCGTATTGTTTGATGCACCAAATTCAGTAGTATTACGATTACGCTGCAAAAATACCTCAAGCTCTAAAATTGGGCAAGGAAAACCGTCTCCACTTTCTCAACAAGTATCAACAAATATTTTATAAGTAATTGATAATTAGAGAAATATTTTAAACTAGTCAATTAGAAATGACCAATTTGCTACCGTCGAAAGTGGTGTGGTATTGTATCAAAGGATAAACCACAGTCCCGTCAGTAGGGAAGCTGGGAATCATGTCAGGTTCACGAACGATGAGTTGCCCGTTTAGGATATTATAGTAGGCGTTGTTGCAGCGGTCGACGACAAATGGAAAGTCCACCACGAGGCGGGTGGTAGTATTGTCTTGATCGTCTTGGCAGGCATCAGGCTCGTTGGGCGGCATTCTGTCGTAAGCCAAGAACTCCGTGTCGCTCTGTCGGTAGACGATGATGCCTCGGCTGGTGCTTTCCACATAGGAGGTGATATAGAGCCAACCGCTTACAGGGTTCAAATCCTGGTACTGATATGTGTTTGGATAAATCGTAATCGGTGCGGGTAGTATCGGACGATTGGGGTTTTCTGGTACGGGTTTGCAGCTTGACAAAAAAGCCGAGAGAGCTATTATTATTAATAGGTGTAATTTTGTTCGTTTCATAATTGCAAAGAAACGATTTTTTTCTCAAAATCGTATCTCTTTTCTGGGAAAATATTATATTTGCCATCTAAATAGTTTGTTATGAAGAAGCAATTGAAACTGATTTCCTGTCTGTTAGTGATTGTTCTTTTGCTTGGATCGTGTGCTTCATCCAAGTCGCGTGCTATGCGCAAGGCAGAACGGCAGATGGAGAAAATGGAGAAGCAATCGGCAAAGAATTATGATCGAGCCAAGTCGATACACTACAAGAAACAGGCAAATAAAACCAAACGGATGATTCAAAAAGACAAACGTCGTGCCGAACGGTTGAGACGACGGCAGCGAAGCAATCCGTTTTTTTCGTCTTAAAGCATAAGAAAGTGGGATTTTATTTGAAAAATGACGGTTGAAGTGGAAAAAAAACTTATTGAAGTGTATTTTTACAAATTACTGAAAATCAAAATTATAAATGAAAAGGAGACGAAATGGGAAGAAAAAAAAGCGTAAAAAAGCATATTTTTCTTGCGTACTTTCAAATAAGGTTGTAATTTTGACGACTTTTAATGCACCATTATGCACCAAATAAAGTAGTATTACATAAAATTACAAGGTATGTTTAAAAATTTACTAATGACCCTTGCTGTAGTACTGGCCACCTGCACGATGACCATAGCTCAATCGCAAGGAAGACTCAAAGGAAAGATTACCGATGAAACAGGAGAAGGCGTACCATTTGCCAACGTCATTGTTGAAAAAGGCGGTTCGCAAGTGGCAGGTGCTTCCTCAGACTTTGACGGTAACTACGACATCAACCCGATTCCTCCGGGAACTTACGACCTCAAGGCGAGTTGTATTGGCTACAATGCTTTTGCAGTGAGAAACATTGTCATTCCGGCCAACAAGATCACCTTCTACCCCATTAAGATGACCAGCGGCGCAATCAAGATTGACGAAGTGGTGGTTATCGATTACGAAATTCCTCTGATTTCGGCGGATAACACCCAATCGGGTGCCACCATTACTGCCGAAGAAATCTCCAAACTGCCGGTCCGTTCGGCAGAGGGCGTTGCCTCCAGCGTCGGTGGCGTGTTCTCGCAAGACGGTGAAGTCGGCTCCATCCGTGGTTCTCGTGAAGGAGCTGTTTATTACATCGACGGTGTGAAGGTCATTGGTAACGGTAGCGTCCCGCAAGGTGCTATTGACCAAGTCGACGTTATCTTGGGTGGTACGCCCGCTATGTATGGTGATGCTATGGGCGGTATCATTAATATGACCACCAAGGGCCCCAGCCGTACTTGGGGTGGCGGTCTCGAAGCCGAATATTCGGTGGAGGGCTATGGTCATGGTCGTCTCGGTGGTAGCCTGCAAGGACCACTTGTCAAGGTTCATAAGGAAGGTGAAGAGGAAAAAGCTCTCCTCGGTTTCTTCCTGGCCTTCGATATCAACCGTGAAAAATACGGTAGCCAGTCGGCTGTGGGTTACTATCGTGCCAATGATGAGTGGATGGAAAAGATCAAGACACAGCCTCTGACTCTTTCAGGTCTCGGCACTAGCACCTATCAAACGGCTGCCTTTACCCGTAAGGACGACAACTTGTTCCATACCCGTTTCCTCAACAACACAGCTAACCAAAGCATCAACGTCACAGGTAAGATTGACGTGAGCACTGGTAAGAACAGTAACCTTACCATTGGTGGTTCGTTGTACAGAGGTGGTGGTCATTACGACGATGGCAGTGGACAGCATTTCTTCAACACTGACAAGAACTTTATGTCGAAATCGGGCACCTATCGTGGCTACGTGCGCTTCAGCCAGCGTTTTCCTGCTGACCCAAATAGCACCTCTTTGATTTCCAACGTGTACTACAGCATCCAGGCTGACTACACCCATACCCACTCTGAGGAGGGCGACCCCGACCTGTGGGACAATATCTTCGGCTATGGTCACATTGGTAAGTTTACCACCACCCGTGAGCCTAACTTCCGCTTCTCTGAGATTGCCATTGACTCAGTACGTATGCCTGACGGCCAATACAAGTCAATCAGCAACACTTGGGTGTTGGATAACTACTACGATACATATGTTGAGTTCGAAGATGGCAAATTCAACCCCTTGCTGGCCACCTACGTCAACAACTACTACGATTTGTATGAGCCTTATGGTGCTGCTGGTTTCTTCAACAACATCACCAACATTATCCTGAACAATGGTTTGGTCAACGGAATGTCTCCGGCTCCAGTGTATCAGTTGTATGCTGTGCCCGGTACGGTGCAGGAAGGTTATACCAAGACGGCTAGTGACCAGATTGCTGTCAATGTCAATGGTTCTATGACCCTTGGCAGAGGCGACAATTCACACGAAATCAAGTTGGGCTTCCAATACGAGCAGCAGAACAGGGCTGCTATGCAATATGATATCGTTGATTTCAACAAGAACCCTTGGACGCTTATGCGTGATATGGTCAACTTCCATATCAGGGAACTTGATGTCGATCATCCATACGCCATCAGTTATGATGGTTTTGTCGACACCGTTATGTACAACAGATTGTACGATGCCAGCACCCAATTCACTGTCGACGCCCGCTTGCGTCAGGCAATGGGTCTGCCGGTTAACGGAACGGAATGGATCCTCATCGACACCTATGATTTTGACAATAATACAATCAAATATTATGATGTTAATGGTAAACTGCAGACCGCAACTGTGAATGGTGGTCTCGATATGAGTATGTTTGGTGCCGATGAATTGACCCGCGATGCTCAGCTGTCGGTTTACTATTACGGTTATACTTACGATGGCAATAGAAAGTATGGTTGGACAGAACGTCCTTCATTGACCGACTTCTTCAACGCTACCGATAGCGACAATGTCTTGACCCGCCCGATTGGTGCTCAGCAACCCATTTATATGGCTGGTTATATCCAAGACAAGTTCGCATTCAAGGACCTGATTTTCAACATTGGTGTCCGTGTCGACCGTTTTGATGCCAACCAAAGTGTTTTGAAAGACCCGTACGTTTTGTACGATTTCTATACTGTTGGCGACCTGAAGAGTCTCGGCCTCACACTGGATGACAACTCTTCATATGTCATTCCTTCCAATATCGGTGACGACTTTGTTCCTTATGTCAACAAGCTTTCAGAAAAGACCTCCATCGTAGGTTATCGTAAGGGCAACACTTGGTATAATGAAGTTGGTGCCGAAATCAACGACCCGACTTCCATCGGTATGGGTGAAGGTGCAGCTCCTTGGTTGAAGGATGCCAACCAGCAGACGGTCAACGACAAGTCATTTAAGGATTATGATCCAGCTTGGAGCGTTATGCCGCGTATCTCCTTCTCCTTCCCGATTTCCGATGAAGCCTTGTTCTTCGCACATTATGATGTGTTGACACAGCGTCCTTCGAGTGCTTTCTACTGCAGCCCGCTGTACTACTATCGCTTTAATGAAAACTCGAGAACCGTAGCCAATCCTGACTTGAAACCTGCCCAGACCATTGAGTATGAACTTGGTTTCACTCAGAAGGTGACCAATACTTCTTCATTGACCATTTCGGGTTACTATCACGAGTTACGTAATATGATTCAGATGTACCGTTTCAATGGTGCTTATCCTAAATCATACAATTCCTACAGTAACCTCGACTTTGGTACTGTCAAGGGTTTGACAGCTAGCTACGATATGCGTCGTACGAAGAACGCCCGTATCCGTGCCAGCTATACTTTGCAGTATGCCGACATGACCGGTTCTTCAACTTCTACGGCTGCCGCTTTGATTTCCGCTGGTGTGCCTAACTTGAGGTCTACCTTCCCGACCAATGCCGACCGTCGTCACAGCTTCAACCTGACCCTCGACTATCGTTATTCTGATGGTAAGGACTATGACGGCCCCGTCATCCACCGCAAGGACGGTTCAGCCATCCAACTGCTTTCGAACACTGGCTTCTCTCTGCAAGTCAATGGTGGTTCGGGTACGCCTTACACTGCTTCACGTACGGTTTCTTCCCCGATTTCTGGTGGCAACAACCTGCTCCAAGGTACTTACAATGGTTCCAGAATTCCTGCTTCGTTCCGTTTCGACCTCCGTGTTGACAAGGACTTCACCTTTATGATGGGAGGAAAGAAAGAAGGTTCGAAGGGCCGTGAAGCTGCCATTAATGTTTACCTGCAAGTCCTGAACCTGCTCAACTCGCAGAACATCACTAGAGTGTATTCCGCAACTGGTAATGCCAACGATGACGGTTACCTCTCGGCTCCCGAATGGCAACGTGAAATCAACAGTATGGTTGATCCTCAGGCATTCATTCAAATGTACTCACTAATTGTCAATAGCGGTTACAACTACTCGATGCCTCGTCACATCAGACTCGGTATGAGCTTTAACTTCTAAGATGAAAGGAAATTCATAACGAAAAATTACAAGTATTATGAAGAATATATTTCGATTTTTGTTCGCAGCGCTGCTTATCGTGGGCGCTGTGATTCCCGGAAAGGCTGAGATGTACAAGTATGGGCAAGATGGCAGCAAAGGCCAGCGCGCTCAGACCGCAGCCGGATGTACGCCTTCGTCATCATATGACTGGCTTGACATCAACAATGTTAAAACGCGTATCAACTCTGGTGGTGACATGTGGTGGGACCTTCCTGCTGGTACTGGTTCTAAGTATTATATCCCCGCCAACGGTTCCGCTACCTCTCTGTTTGCCGGTTCTCTGTGGATTGCTGGTGTCGACGTCAACAATCAGTTGAAGTGCGCCGCCTTGCGTTTCCGTCAGGTCGGTAACGACTACTACACTGGTCCTTTGACCGTTGATGGCAAGGCCTCCATTACACCTGAGACCTGCGCCAAGTGGGACAAAATTTTCAAGATTACCCGTGCCGAAGTTGACGAATTCCTCCTTGACTACGAAGCTGGTAAAACTGACAACATCCCTTCCATCATTGCCAACTGGCCTGCTACGCGTGCCGACGACGACCCGGAAGGCATTGCCTTCTATTTGGCTCCCTTCTTCGATGCCAATGGCGATGGTTTGTATGACCCTAAACAAGGTGACTATCCTTACTACGACATGAAAAATGAACTCTGCCATACCAAGGTTCCGACTATGGAAGAGGAAATTCATGGCACTATGCACGGCTCCATCCTTGCGGACCAAGTGCTTAAAGGCGACCAAACCTTGTGGTGGATATTCAACGATAAAGGTGCTGCTCATACTGAATCTGGTGGTCAAGCCATCGGTATTGAGGTGCGTGCCCAAGCTTTTGCTTTCGCCACCAACGACGAAATCAATAACATGACCTTCTACAGCTACGAAATCATTAACCGTTCAACCTATACCTTGACGGGTACTTACTTTTCACCTTGGACCGATGTTGACCTCGGCTACGGCTGGGACGACTATGTAGGCTGCGACGTTGCACGTGGTTTGGGTTATGGTTATAATGGATCCGCTATTGATGGTAGCGGTGAACCCGAAGCTTATGGTTCACAGCCTCCGGCGATCGGTATCGACTTTTTCCAAGGTCCCTATATGGACCCTGATGGAATCGACAACCCGAAATATCAAACCACTATCATTAAGATTTTTGACCATCTTGATCCTGTCAGTAACGACTCCGTTTTCACTTTTGATACAGTGTATGGCGACCAGATGGTTGACGAGAGCATCAACGGTGTGAATTTCGGTAACGGCATTGTCGACGACGAACGTTTCGGTATGCGCCGCTTCGTGTATCACAACAACAGCTCTGCCGATAATGGTGACCCATCAACGGCTCCTCAATACTACAACTACCTGCGTGGTATTTGGAAGAACGGTGCCAAGATGCGTTATGGCGGCAACGCCTACACTGGCAGCGATGTTGTCGGTCCTGAATGCGACTTTATGTTCCCTGGAGATACCGACCCGTGGAACTGGGGTACCCAAGGCACTCCTCCCAATGGTGGTTATAACACCGGTGATAAATATTGGTCAGAAGAGCAGTGCCAAAATGCTCCTAGCGACCGTCGTTTTATGCAGTCTGCTGGTCCCTTCACACTGGAACCTGGTGCTGTTAATTACATCACATTCGGTGTGCCGTGGGCTCGTGCCACTTCAGGCGGTGCCTGGGCTTCTGTTGAACTGCTGCGCGTGGTTGACGACAAATGCCAGGCCTTGTTCGATAACTGCTTCAAGGTTATTGACGGTCCTAACGCTCCTGATTTGACCATCCGTGAGCTCGACCAACAGCTCATCATCTATCTGTCGAACTCTCCTCTTTCCAACAACTACAAGGAAGGCTATATTGAAACCGATCCTGAGATTCCGACTGGAAGAGTTGATACTGAAATCATCAAGGATTCTACTATGATTATCACCATTGATGGCGACACGGTCTATAGTGTTACTGAACATGAGAATAAGATCGAAACCATTTATGACGTTAATTATCGTTTCGAGGGTTACAAGGTATATCAATTGGCCAATGCCGAAGTTGGTCCTGACGAACTTAGCAACACCGACAAGGCTCGTTTGGTGTTCCAGTGCGACGTTCACAACAATGTGGCTACCCTTATCAACTATGAGTATGACGAGTCGCTCAAAGCCAATGTGCCTAGACAGAAGGTGGTTGGTGCCGATGCTGGTATCACTCACAGCTTCGTGGTAACTCAAGACCAGTTCGCTCAGGGTGACAACCCGAACCTGGTCAATCACACCACTTATTACTATATGGCAGTGGCTTATGCCTACAATAACTTCTTGCCTTACAATCAGGATGATGCACTTGGCATTCTCGGTCAGAAGAAGCCTTATCTTGAAGGTAGAAATAACATCCGTCCTTATGCTGCCGTGCCTCATAAGACTATCAATGGCACTGTGCTTCAATCCGCTTATGGCGACAGCCCGGCCATCACTCGTATTGTCGGTGTGGGTAATGGAGGCAATGAGCTTGAACTTTCACAAAGTACCATTGATGAGATCCTGAGTAAGAGAATTGCTGATAGTTGGCTCGTTAACGAAGATGGTGATACTATCATCTATGATCACAATCCTGACATAGATGCTCCTGTTTACTTTGGTCATAACGACTACCCGATTTCCTACCATCCCACTTATGAGCCTGGTTACGGTCCCATCGATGTCAAGATTATCGACCCGCTTAATGTGAAGTCTCATCGTTATGAACTTTACTTTGGTGATATGTTTAAGCAATATGCATACAATATCACCAATAATCCGGAAATCCAAGGTGACTCAGCCTATCGTTTGGTGAACCACTGGTATCTGTTGGACTTGGACGAACCCGTCGACACGTTGGGCATCAATCCCGCAATGGGTGATACCACCACTGTATATGACAATGAGCAGATGTTTATCGATCGTGGTATTTCCATTACCATTAAGCAGACTTACGACATCGGTCGTATTAAAGTCGGTCAGTACTATCATGACGATGGTAATGGAGGCAACCCATGGCATGATTACTTCGATGTTGTTGCCCCTAACAATGGTGTGATTACCTCTTCAATTGAGTTCCAGAAACCCGACTCAGTTTGGCTGGATGGTATTCGCGACAGTGATGACCCGCCGAGCTTATCATTGAACTGGATTCGTTCAGGTAACTATGCTTCTATTGACAACAATGCTGACAACGACTATTCTTGCAGTGCTGCTACTTCTAGTAGTCTCAATAATTTGCCTTGGGACCCGTCGGAAAACTTCGAAAAGATCGCCAATCGTACGTGGACTCCTATCAACCTTGCCTCACCTTCCAAGTTGGGTTCCAACTTTAACCCTGGTCCTTTGTTCAGTGCCGGTTCCCGTATGGACACTTCATTCTACAGGACAGCAAGTGTTGACATTGTGTTTACTGCAGATAAGAGCAAGTGGACCCGTTGCCCCGTCATCGAGATGTGCTTGGATAAGAACCTCGCTGAGGGTGGTGCCGAGCGCTTCTTCCTGCGTCGCCATCCCTCCGTCGACAAGGACGGTAAGCCGTATGGCTACAACTGGAATTGTAAGGGTAATGAACTTGTGGTTGACAATAATCCTGCCAACCCGAATGCAGAAGGTACGGTCTATGCTTCAAACAATCCTGATGATGCCAACTTCATCGCTCCTCAGGGTATGGGCTGGTTCCCTGGCTATGTCATCGATGTTGAAACAGGTATGCGTCTGAATGTGGCCTTCGGCGAAGACTCCTATCTCGAAGATATGAACGGTCGTGACTTGATTTTCAATCCTGCCAAGTTGCAAAAGATTACTGTTGAGGATCCATCAGGTATTATGCAAATTGTTGATCCGGCCATTTATCGTGGCGCAGATGCCGAACCTGTCTTTGGTGGCAAGCACTTCGTTTATATCTGGCGTGCCGACTCTATCCAGATGTCAGGATCTTCGAAATGGAAACATGTGAAGAACTTCGCTTACGACGGTGGTCAGTTGCTGTTCAACACAATGAACTATATCCAAAATATGGGCAATGGTCAAAATGTGATGAACACCAGATTGTACCAGCTGTTGATGTGGGTTGGTATGCCTATGGGTATTGAAGGTATGAAATGGTTACCCGAAGGCAACGACTGTCGCGTCCGTATCCGTTTGGCTAAGCCTTATGCACCTGGTTACGGTTATTACTCGCTTCAGACACCTAATGAGGACCTGATGATTAACAATTTCAATCCTAAATACACCTTCAGCATCGAAGGTTGGGATCCGATTTTGAATGATCCTAAGAAGACAGAGAGCGACCTTGACCTTGTCACTGTGGTGCCCAATCCTTATTATGCTTACAATGCATATGAAGGCAATGCACTTACCAACAAAGTGAAGATCACCAACCTGCCTAACAAGTGTATCGTTTCTATCTACACTTTGAGCGGCACAAGAGTGCGTCAGTTCCGTAAAGACAATGAAGAGCCAAGCGTTGAATGGGATCTTACGAACTTTGCCAATACGCCTGTGGCCAGCGGTTTCTACTTGATCCATATCAAGGATTTGACCAGCGGCAGCGAGCGTACCATCAAGTTCTTTGGTGCCATGCGTGAAGTTGACCTGAACACATTCTAAACAATGTAATTGCTAACCGTAAATAATTTATCATCATGAAGAAATCATTTAGATATATCGTCTTGAGCTTCGTAGTCCTTATGGGATTAAGTGCTCCTCAAGCATTTGCAGGAAATAA
>JAEEGL010897666.1_pt1 | contig 21504 bp, 18 predicted proteins | sample 9134231 | NCBI WGS metagenome assembly JAEEGL01 (sample SAMN16246548, study PRJNA631951) | gut metagenome | biome: gut microbiome; feature: rumen; material: fiber-attached | host: Bos | place: Iran: Karaj | collected 2018-10
CGCCACTTTGATGCGTGAATTGCCTTGGTCAATACACAGATCCATAGGTTCTGCGTGCGTGTACAATTAGCGTTTGATGGATTTTTTAGGCGTTTTTTCAAATTCGTGCGGATACAGTTTGCTGTGTTTAATTTGCTCGTAACTTGCCAACATTTTATTCAACTCTTTGTGGTTATTTTCCATCATTTCGTTGAGTTGTTGCTCGGACAAATGATTCGCGTCCACCATCTCGTAATCGGGATAGACAAGTGCCACCAAGCCACCTTCTGCATTGATAACCAAACTTTCCATCACGTAAGGCATATTGTTGAGTTTGGATTCAATCTCTTCGGGGTAGATGTTTTGTCCCGAAGCCCCCAAAAGCATCGTTTTGTTGCGTCCTTTGATGAACAAATTACCTTTTTCGTCGATTGTTCCCAAGTCGCCCGTACGCATCCAGCCGTCATCGGTGAGGAGTTTTTTCGTCTCTTCCTCGTTTTTATAGTAACCGAGCGTCATCACTTCGCCTCGCACGTACACTTCACCGATACCTTCTTCGTTCGGGTCAACGATTTTTATTTCACTCAAACCGTTCCCTAATGCCCGTCCACACGATCCTGGCACATACTGGTCGTAGTGTGCAAAGGTAATCAACGGAGCACACTCGGTCATGCCGTACCCAACGGTGTATTTGAATTTTATTTTGTGCAAGAAATCATCTACTTCCTTGTTTAATGGGGCTCCACCGATGATGATTTCGTAAAAATCGCCACCGAACGCTTGCTCCAAACTATCCTTGATTTTGCTCAGGATAAGGTCGCTAACGAAGGGAATTTTCAACGCCCAATGGATATACGATTTGCCCAAAATGGGTTGGATTTGTTTTTTGTAAATTTTCTCCAAAATCAAAGGCACGGTAAAGACGCAATACGGTTTGAGTTCCGCAAAGGCTTTGAGGAGGATTTTGGGCGAAGGTATCCTGCCGATAAAATGGCAATGAGCACTCTTGCAAAACGACGTTAAGAAGTCAAAAGCACAACCAAAAGCGTGTGCCAACGGCAAGAAAATCACCTGATTTCCACCACGCGGAATAACCGGCTCTTTTGCACAGAATTTCACATTCGCCATCAAGGCATTCAACGGCGTTACAACCCCTTTGGTAAAGCCCGTCGTGCCCGAAGTATAGTTGATAGAGGCTATTTCATCGTTTGGACGCGGAGCAAAAGCTACATCCTCTTTGGTATAGCCGTTGGGATACTGCTCATTCAAGAGTTGCGTGCGTTGTTCTACACTCAGCGTCTTCTTCGGTGCGTTGGTAGCAATTTCTTCGAAGGTGGCTAGTGAAAAAACATGCTCCATAGTGGGCATTTGCTTGATTTCAAAGTCCTCCCATAACCGCTCTGTAACGAAGAACAGTTTGGCTTCGGAGTGGTTGATGATATGCAGTGCGTCATCGGCTTTAAAATCCTGCAAAATCGGCACAATCACTGCTCCATACGTGAGTGTTGCGATGTATGCAATACACCATTCACTATTATTCGCCCCCATCAGAGCGATTTTATCATCTTTTTTGATTTTACAACTTTCAAAAAGATAATGCAGTTTTTTGATTTCAACTGCTACTTGCCCGAATGTTCGCGTATTATTTTTACCATAATCCGTGAAGGCATTCAACTCCCAATTCTCCTTAATAGAACGCTCAAAGGTTCTTATTAAATTTTCTTGCAACATAATTACATCCTTTAAAAATCACCCACAAAAATAATCAATTTTTTTATTCAGAGGGCAAAAATAATATCGAATTATCCTCCGATGATTCTTGAATATATTCAATTTTATCCACAATATAGTTGCTATTTCCTCGCCACGGCAACGTTCCTAAATAGTATTGCCAATGCAACTGCACCGTCTTACCCGTATGACGCATCAACTCATCGGCAACCGCTTGGTCTTTTACCGAAAACTTAAATTCGTTGGACTGGATAGAGGCTTTTTTGTTACTTGAATTGTAACCCGTTTGAATCATCTTACCTTCGTACGTCTTAAAAATAAATCCTTCGCGTTGGAAGTAATTGATTGCACCCGAATTGACACCTTCACGATAGACAAAAGCAAAGCGGACATAGAGGAATATACCCAATCCCACTCCGAAAACAAAAAGGATTATACCAAAAATTTTACGTCCCATATCTTAATTTTTTAATAAAGTTATCATTTGTACAATGGCCTGCTTGCACGCACGGTCGGTGATGGTTTCGCGTTCATTGCCAAACCGAAACTCTTTTGCCACAACCTCCGTAGGGGTTGCCCAACTAATCCAGACGGTGCCGACAGGTTTGGTGGGTGTACCTCCCGTAGGTCCTGCAACGCCTGTGGTGGCTATTGCAAAGTCGGTATGGAGCAACTGACGCACGCCGAGAGCCATCGCTTTGGCAGTTTCTTCACTCACTGCCCCTTTAGTCTGCAAGATGGTTTCATCTACGCCCAACACGTCTCTTTTGACCGAATTATCGTAGGCAATCACCGAGCCCATATAAAACGCCGATGAGCCCGACCATTTATTCAGCAAACTTGCCAACTTACCTCCCGTACACGACTCGGCAGTGGCGATGGTTTGGTGGTTGGCTTTGAGCAAGTCGCCGAGGATTTGCTCGATGGTTTTGGTTTCCCCCTCGCCAATGTAGTAGGGTTCGATGAGGGGATACAAGGTGTTAATTTTTTCGTCGATGGCTTCCTCGCTCGTGTCGTAGCCACTCAACCGCAACCGCAAAACGCCATTATCGGGCAAATACGCCAAACGGATATTGATGGGCAAAGCGTCCTCCCAAGTGGCTATTTTTTCTGCCAAAACCGATTCGCCCACGCCGTGCAAAATGAGCGTTTTATGAATGATTTTGTTGTTATGTTGTTGCTGCAAAAATGGTATAATTTGTTCATTTACAGCGACTTTCATCTCGTAAGGAACGCCTGGAAAAGCGAACAGTTGCTTGCCATTTTTCTCAAAAAGCATAATGGGAGCCGAGCCAACGCGATTTTTGAAAATTTTGGCGTCTTTGGGTACGAGCCACTGCGATTCGGTCAGATGGTTGAGCAGGCACGGACGATTCGCATAAAGTGTCTGCACATGCTGTTTTACTTCGCCACTTTCCACCAAAACCGTCTGAAAATAGTCGCACAACACTTTTTTGGTTATATCGTCTTTGGTAGGACCTAAACCGCCTATGGTAAAAATGATATTCGTGTGTGCAAAAGAGTCGGCTACGGCTTGGCTGATGGCTTGAGCATCGTCAGGCACGGCGATAATTTTCTCCACAAAAATGCCATACAAGTTGAGTGTATGTGCCAAAAAAGTGGCATTTGTATTGACAACCTGCCCAATGAGCAACTCATCGCCGATACAAATGATATGTGCCGTTTTGATATTCTCTTCAAAATTTTTCATGGTGCCTTTCTTCGCAATATCTATACCATTCTTGTGCTGTCAAGTCTAATTCTTTGTACCATTCTTCGCCAAAACAGCGAATGAGCGGTGCTTTCAAAAATTGATACAAGCGTATGCCTTCTTTTGCTCCTTTTTTGCGTGCCGTCTGACAAATATGCCACTTGTGGTACTCCACGCCTGTTCTGCTTTTGCCTTCTGCCGACCGCAATGTTGTCAGCCGAATGGGATATAAATGGCACGAAAGGGGCTTTGTAATGCTAATTTTATGCTGTTCGTGTAATTTTTCTATCAAACAATAGCAAACGCCCGCTTCATTTTGCTTTGCAAATATACAATCTTTTTGGTTTACAATACTTAAAACTCGCTCGCCTGCTTGGTCAAAATAACTAACTCCTTGATTTTCAACGGTTTGAATCGCCATTTTATCCATAAATGGATACAACATCGGCAAGTTTTCTGTAATTTCTTGGGCTTCGTGTTCGGCTATAGGTGCCCCTGCATCGCCTTCTATGCAACATAAACCCTTACACAGCGTACAATCGCAACAAAAGTACTCTTCAATCACGTCCGTACTTACTAAAACATCACCAATCAGGAACATAAATCAGACTTTACATTTGTATTTAGGAACGTTTTTCCCTTTGGCAATTTTGTTGAGCGATGTTTGTAAAAACTGTTTCCGTAGCGGTGCAATTCGGTCGGTGAAAACGTGTCCTTGTAGGTGGTCAAATTCGTGTTGGAAAATGCGGGCTCTAAAATCGGTCAACGTTTCAATATGTTCTTTAAAATTTGCGTCAAGATACTTTATTTTTATGGTTTTAGGACGCATAACGCTCTCGTAAATTCCGGGCAGCGACAAACATCCTTCGTCGTAGGCAATTTTTTCGGCACTCTCTTCGAGTATTTCGGGGTTGATAAAAACCTGCTCGAAGCCAGCACATTCGGGGTAGGTCTCTTCCATTCCGTTCGCATCAATGATGAACAGCCGCAACGATTTCCCCACTTGCGGTGCTGCCAAACCGCAACCTTCCGCTTTCGCCAACGTTTCTTGCATGTTGGTGATGAGCGAAGCAATGCCTTCCGTCTCGGGGGTTACGTCCTCGGTGGCTTTGCGGAGAACGGATTGACCAAATAAATAAATGGGTAGTATCATCTCTTTTGTAATTGTAACGATTCTAAATAATCTTCCAAGATAATGCAAGCGGCTATTTTGTCCACCCGACTTTTCTCTTGGCGATTTTTTTTCCTACATCCTGCACTAATCATGGCTTTTTGAGCAAGTATAGAGGTAAAACGTTCATCGTAACTGATGAGGGGAATGGCAGGAAAAAGCGAGTTGAACGTTTTTTTGAAGTTATCAATTTGAGGGGTTATTTCTGAGGGTTGCCCGTTCATACGCGTTGGGCAGCCGATAATTACTTTTTCAACCTCTTCTTTTGCAAAATAATCTCGCAACCAACTCAATAAATCTTTTGTTTGGATAGTTTCTAACGGATTAGCAGTTATCTGCATGGTGTCTGTAACTGCTAACCCGCTACGCACTAATCCATAATCTATGACGAGCAAACGCCCCACGTGTTCAATCTTACTGATTGAGTTTTTCGGTCATTGCATCGTATTCGCTTGTCATCTTGAAACGATAATACAATGATTTGAGGGTTGTCATATAATCTCTATTTTCGGGATCCATTTCGTGTGCTTTTTCAAAGAAAGGCAAGGACTTTTTGAACATCTCGTTCATTTCTTCCAAGGCTTTTTTGTACGCTTTGGCATCCGAAATAGCGGTTGCATCTTCGTTGATTTGAACGGCTTGGTTGTAGATAATTCTACCTTTTCCAGCCACTGCATCAGCCAACTGTGGGTTAAGTTCTAATGCACGATTGAAACTTGCTTCAGCCGCTTCATATTGTTTAGTCGTTTCTTGCAAGTTACCCATAATGAGGTGATATTGTGCCACATTGGGTTCGCGTTCGATGGCTTCTTTGAGGTAATCCATAGCGGCTTGTTGTTGACCCGAGAAGATGTAATGGTTGATTAAGTTTTGCAAGAACCAAGGCTCTTGTGGGAACTTATCCGATGCGGCTTGCAAAACAGCAACGTACTCAGCCGTATCTTTCAGGGCAAAATACTCTTGATAGAGCAACTGATAGCAAGTAAGCGATTGATACGAGCCGTCTTTGATGTCTTCCAAAATACGGATAGCATTATCGTGGTCTTCGCCTTGAATTGCAAACAAAGCCAAATAATAAGTATATTGGTTATAAATCGTATCTTTTGGCATTTGTTCTTGCAATTTGGGCTCTTGCATCATGGGCAAATCTGGCGTAGTTAAGTAGAGTTCAAACACCTCATACGCTTTTTCATAGTCGCTTTGTTCGTTCAAATAAATACCATACGATATAAGATATTGTGCCTTATAGTATTCCAACAAACGTTTTTGAATTTCCTTACGGATTCTTGTGTCGTATTTTGGACGACCTTTTTTGTCATACGTTGGGATTTGCGAGAGACTATCTGCAACCAACCAATAACTATAACTTTCTAACACTGCTTCGCCCGCTTTTTCAGGGTCTACTTTTTGACCGAGCGTTGCTTGAATGGCGTAACGTTTGTTTTCTTCGTAACCAATCAAACCAGCCACGTACCAAGTTTCTGCAAGGGCTTGTGTTTCTTCATTTTCCAACGCCTCTTGTATCGCATTACGTGCTTCTGCGAAGTTAGGATTCTCTTGTAACGAAAGGCTTCTTGCTTTTGCTACATTTTTTTTCTGTGCAGGGCAAAGAAGACTAATCAAAATCGCACCTGCTATCAAGCATATTTTTTTCATATTTTAAAAATTAAGTTATTATTCTTCGTTAGTTTCTTCTTCGGTTACTTCCTCGCTTTTTGGGACTGAACAGCCAAACATAAGCGTGTCGTTGCGTTTTTGCAAATCAATCAACCGAACGCCTTGTGTATTCCGACCCATCACGCGAATCGCATCCATACTCATACGAATTGCCGTTCCCGATTTGGTGATAAGCATCAAATCCTCGTCGTCATTCACAGCATCTAATGCAATTAAGTAACCTGTTTTGTCGGTTAAATTCATCGTTTTGACGCCTTTTCCACCACGATTCGTAACGCGATAAATTGCATTGCCGTCTTCGTCATCTAAAGCACTACGTTTACCGTAACCGTTGCTCGAAATAACCAAAATCGTTTTGTCCGAATTATTTTCCACGCACACCGAACCCACCACGCAATCAACGCCATCTTTTTCTAACGTGATGGCTTTCACGCCGTGTGCACTACGTCCCATTGGGCGAATCGAAGCCTCATCAAAACGCACAATTTTACCGTTGCGGCTTGCAATGAGAATCTGCGATTGACCGTCTGTGAGCGACACGTTAATTAAACTATCTTCGTCATGGAACTTCACAGCCACGATACCGTTCGCACGCGGGCGACTATACGCCTCCAAAGAGGTTTTTTTCATCAAGCCGTTCTTGGTTGCAAAAATCAAATAATGGTTACGGATATAGTCTTCATTATTCAATTCTTTAACGTTGATGAAGGCACAAATTTTATCATCTTTTTGCAAGTTGATCATATTTTGTATCGCACGACCTTTGGATTGACGGTTGCCTTCGGGAATCTCGTACACCTTGAGCCAATACAACCTTCCTAATTGCGTGAAGAGAAGCAAAGTCGAGTGGTTGGTGGCTTCGTGAACGTATTCGATAAAGTCCTCGTCTCGTGCTGCCGTTGCCCGAGAACCAACCCCACCGCGTCCTTGTTGCTTAAACTCAACTAACGGTGTCCGTTTGATGTAGCCCAAATGCGAGATGGTAATGACCATGCTATCGTCGGCGTACATGTCAGCTTCGTTGAACTTGGTAGCCATCTTGACGATTTGTGTGCGACGAACATCGTTGTATTTATCTTTTACTTCGTTCAACTCGGTTTTGATGATGTCGTAACGCATATCCTCCGACTCCAACACGGCTTTCAAGTGCTCCACCAATTTCTCCAAATCGGCAAACTCTTGACGCAGTTCTTCGATACGCAAGCCCGTCAAGGCACCCAAACGCATATCGACAATCGCCTTGGATTGCAGGTTATCAATGCCAAATCTTGATTCTAAGTTCACTTGAGCATCTGCTTGAGTTCTGTTTGCACGGATGATTTTAATCACCTCGTCAATGTTATCCACCGCAATAATCAACCCTTTTAAAATATGTAACCGTGCTTCTGCCTTGCGTAATTCAAAGCGTGTGCGACGGGTTACAACGTCCATTCGGTGCTCAATGAAGAGCGAAATGATATCTTTGAGGTTGAGCAAACGGGGTGTACCTTTGACCAACGCGATATTATTCACGCTGAACGACGATTGCAAAGCCGTGTGTTTGTACAACTTATTCAAAACCACTTGTGCGTTGCCGTCTCGCTTTATCTCTACCACGATTCGCACATCGCGTTTGGAGTGGTCGCTTATGCCTGAAATACCTTCAATGCGTTTGTCGCTCACCAATTCGGCAATTTTACTTACCAATTCGGCTTTGTTCACATTATATGGTAATTCGGAAATGACAATGCGTTCGCGTCCATTTTCTTCCGTTTCTATCTCGACTTTGGAACGAATGACGATACGTCCACGCCCTGTTTCGTAGGCATCACGCACGCCTTGGTAGCCGTAAATCGTACCGCCCGTTGGAAAATCGGGAGCAGGAATGTAGTGCATCAATTCCTCAATCGAAATATCGCGATTATTGATGTAAGCGATACAAGCGTCAATGGACTCGCCCAAGTTATGCGTTGGCATATTCGTTGCCATACCAACCGCGATACCATTCGCCCCATTCACCAACAGGTTCGGGAAGCGACACGGCAAGACGGTAGGTTCTTTGAGGGTATCGTCGAAGTTAAGTTGCATATCGACCGTTTCCATGTCAATATCTCGCAACATCTCCTCTGCCAACTTGGATAACCTTGCCTCCGTATAACGCATGGCTGCTGGACTATCGCCGTCCACCGAACCGAAGTTACCTTGCCCGTCCACCAAAGTATATCGCATACTCCACGGCTGAGCCATTCGCACCAGCGTCATATAAATACTACTATCACCATGTGGGTGATACTTACCCATTACTTCACCTACAATACGAGCCGATTTTTTGGTTGGTTTATCGGACGTATTGCCTAATTCGTTCATTCCAAAAAGTACACGCCGATGCACGGGTTTAAAACCATCTCGCACGTCTGGTAACGCACGAGACACGATGACACTCATGGAATAATCAATGTAGGAGGAACGCATTTCCTCCTCTATCTTCACAGGAATAATTTTATCGTTCTCTATCATCTGCAATTACTAAAAACTTTTTTACTTATTTTCGGTAGGATTGGCTGCATTGGTCATTTTGCAACTACCATTGAAAATTACTTGTGGCTCAATAATCAATGTCTGTGCTGTTATGTCGCCCGTAACGTTAGCCGTGGAACGAAATGCGAGCGTACCAAAACTGATGATAGAGCCGACCACTTGACCGTAAATCTCTACTTGTTGACCTTTGATGTTTCCTTTGATACTTCCTTTTTCGCCAACAATTATTTTACCTGTACAGTCCAAATCGCCTTCCAATGTACCGTCTATACGCATATCAGAAACGGCTTTGATATTGCCGCCTACTATTTGGCTACCTGCTGTTAGTGCATTAAACACTGTACCAACTTGTTGTGATGAACTTGCCATAATTTTTCATTTTATTTACATTCCTGCAAAAATACAAAAATTTTTGATTTTGAAAAATTATTTCTTGCTCGCCGTTTTGATTTTTTATTATTCATTGTGTTTTTTGCAATTAAGAAATTGTATTTTCTATTTTTTTTATAATTTTGTGTCTCTAAATCTTGCAGAAATGCTATAAAAACATATTGATTATGAAAATTTATACCAAAACGGGCGACAAAGGTACAACCGCCCTATCCAATGGCGAACGATTGAGCAAAGCCTCCGAACTGCTCGAAACCTACGGAACAGCCGACGAATTGAATAGTTTTGTGGGATTGTTGTGGAGTAAAGTGTGCGAAAAAGGTCATCAAGATGTTGCACCTCAATTATTGCAAATCCAAAGCGATTTATTCAAAGTTGGAGGCATCATTTCGCAGGCACCCATCGAGTTCCAGGAAGAAAAAGTACAAACGATAGAAAACTGGATTGACCAGATGCAACAAGAATTGGAGCCGTTAAAGGCGTTTGTTTTGCCCAGCGGAACCGAAACGGCGTCTTTGGCACACGTTTGTCGGACGGTTTGTCGGAGATTGGAGCGAAGAATGGTAGGCTTAAATCGTTCGGAGTTTGCAAGTATCTCGCAGTATATCAATCGATTAAGTGATTATTTTTTCACCTTGGCTCGCTATTTGGTGAAGATTGAAAACCAAACCGAAATCATTTATAAACCATGAAAGATATGTACTTTGTGGCCATCATGGGTGGTGGACCTGCAGGCTATACGGCTGGAGCCGAGTTGGCAAAAAACGGCAAGAGTGTCATCGTTTTTGAGAAGGAAGAGTTGGGTGGAACGTGCTTGAATGTGGGCTGTATCCCAACCAAAACCTTGCTTTATTCTGCCAAACAGTTTTGCAATGCCCAAAGCGAAAAGTACGGAATTAAGGCAGAAAATGTCGCTTTTGATTGGGACAAGATGCAACAACGCAAGGACAAAATCATTCGCAAACTGCGGGCAGGCGTGAAGCAACAACTCACAAATTGCATGGTTATCAAAGGCGAGGCAACAGTCGTGGAACGCACCGATGACAAGGTCGTGATTGCATGTAACGGCGAGCAATATACGGCTGAAAAACTGCTTATCTGTACGGGTTCGAGCAATTTTGTTCCGCCCATTGACGGCATCGAAAACAATCCCAACGTGTGGGATTCTACAGCCGCTTTGCAAGCCAAAGAACTGCCTCAAAGCATCGCCATCATCGGTGGAGGAGTGATTGGGATGGAGTTTGCGACTTTGTTCGCGGAATTGGGGGTTGAAGTGTCTGTGGTGGAGTTTATGCCGAACATCTTGCCCAACATAGACGAGCAGATTACCAACCTTTTGAAAGAAAAATACCAAAAGCAAGGCATCCATTTTTACCTGCAAAACAAAGTAATCGCAATCAACGAAAACACCCTGACCATAGAAAATAACGAAGGCACAACCACCACCTTAACTGCCGACAAAATCCTCTTATCTGTGGGACGGCGACCGAATTTGAACGGCTTGGAAAACTTAGGTTTAAAAATCAACAAAGGCATTGAGGTGGACGATTTTATGCGAACCAACCTCCCAAATGTGTACGCTGTGGGCGATGTAACCAATAAAATCATGTTGGCTCACGTGGCAACGCAACAAGCCGAAATTGCAGCGAAAAGTATGCTCAACGAACCCACGATTCCCTTTGGCGAGTGCGTTATTCCGAGCGTGGTTTACACCAATCCCGAAATTGCGACCGTTGGCATCACCGAACAAACCGCTAACCAACTCGGTGGCTACATAATCAAAAGCATTCCGATGAGTTTTTCGGGACGGTTTGTGGCAGAAAACGAGGGCGAAAATGGCGTTTGCAAGGTGATTTTTGAAGAAAAGACGCAAATCATCAAAGGTGTGCATCTGTTTGGAAATGTTTCGTCAGAAATCATTGCTACGGCTACGATGGCAATTCAACAAAAAATGACCATTGAACAGCTTAAACAAATCGTTTTCCCGCACCCGACCGTGAGCGAAATCATAAAAGAGTGTTTGTAAAATAAAATTAAAATACTACCTTTGTGCCGTTTTGTGAAAAACGAAACAGAATAGTAATTACAAATGAAATAATTTATATGTTAGGAATAGTAATTAATCCTCGTTCGGGAAAAAAAGCGTACCGAATGCAACGTTTGTACTTATTTCGATTATTGAAAAAAAATCGGCAACCATTTGCCTATAAAGTTACAAAATATGCGGGGCATGCCATTGAACTCGCACGCGAATTGGTAGAAAAAGGATACGACCAAATTCTGATTTTGGGTGGCGATGGCACTTTATCCGAAGTGATTAACGGCATTATGACCGCCAAAGTATCTGATGAAGACCGCAAGAAAGTCCAATTTGGCTTGATGCCACGCGGAACGGGCAATGACTGGGCACGCTTCTGGAAGTTGGACAAAAACTATAAACGCTCGTTGAAGTTGTTCTTTGAAGGCAAATCGCAACCTGTGGACGTGGGGGAATTGACCTATTGGCGTAATGGCGAGGAGAAAAAACGCTACTTTATCAACTCGATTGGCTTTGGTATTGACCCGCTGACTTGCAAGTTGGCGAAAGAGTTGCAGTATTATCTTGGGAGCCACAGTATCAACTATTTCTTTGCCCTTTTTGCGGGATTGATAAAGTACAAGGCAATCCCTGTGGAAGTGCTTTCGGACGGGCAGTTGATAGCCAAAGATAAGATGTTTTGTGTCAATGTTGCCAACGGTCCGTACATGGGTGGTGGCATGAAAGTGAATGTAGATGCCGACCCGCGTGATGGTATTTTCCATTCCCTTTTTGCATCCAAACCCAATTTTAAGCAAGCATTGCGTGTGATTCGTAATTTATTCAACGGCAACTTGTACAATATAGATTTTATTCATACTTTTACTTCAAAAGAAGTCGTTATCAACTCCACCAAACACATGATGGTGGAATTAGATGGTATCAATATGGATTTTATGGGGTCGTGTGTGATTCGTAACATTCATCACCCCATTAGTATGAGGGTTCCAGATTATTGTTAAAAAAGTTTAAATTTATGGCAACACAAGAAGAAGTTTTCAAGAAAATTATCGCCCACTGCAAAGAGTATGGCTTTGTTTTTCCGAGTTCAGAAATTTATGATGGTTTAAGTGCCGTGTACGATTACGGACAAAACGGCGTAGAGTTAAAAAATAACATCAAACAGTATTGGTGGAATGCCATGACGCGTTTGCATAGTAACATTGTCGGCATTGATGCGGCAATTTTTATGCACCCCACCACGTGGAAAGCGTCTGGACACGTCGATGCGTTCAACGACCCACTGATTGACAATAAAGATTCCAAAAAACGCTATCGGGCAGACGTGTTGATTGAGGAACAACTCGCGAAGATAGACGACAAAATCAACAAAGAAGTCGAAAAAGCCCGCAAACGTTTCGGGGATAGTTTTGACGAGGCCATGTTCCGTCAAACCAACGAACGCGTGATGGAGCATATCCAGAAAAGAGAGGCTTTACACGAGCGTTTTGCCAAAGCGATGAACGATAACGACTTGGCTGAATTGCGACAAATCATCGTGGACGAAAAAATCGTTTGTCCTATCTCGGGAACGTGTAATTGGACGGATGTTCGGCAATTTAACTTGATGTTTACCACTGAAATGGGTTCAACCGCCGAAGGTACGATGAAGGTTTATTTGCGTCCCGAAACGGCACAAGGTATTTTTGTGAATTTCCTCAATGTGCAAAAAACGGGTCGTATGAAAATCCCCTTTGGTATTGCTCAAATCGGCAAGGCTTTTCGGAATGAAATCGTGGCTCGGCAGTTCGTTTTCCGAATGAAAGAGTTTGAGCAAATGGAAATGCAGTTCTTTGTGCAACCTGGCGAAGAGTTGAAATGGTTTGAATACTGGAAGCAATTCCGCCTCAAATGGCATAAAGCATTGGGTTTAGGTGATGAAAAATACCGCTTCCACGACCACGATAAACTGGCTCATTATGCCAATGCGGCTACGGACATTGAGTTTTTGATGCCGTTTGGTTTTAAGGAGGTAGAGGGCATTCACAGCCGTACGGATTTTGACCTTTCGCAACACGCGAAGTATTCCAACAAAAAAATCGAGTATTTTGATGCCGAAAAAGGCGAAAGTTACACGCCCTACGTGATTGAAACGAGTATCGGTGTGGATCGAATGTTTTTGAGTATCGTTTGTTCGTCGTACAAAGAAGAGGCTTTGGCAGATGGTGAGAGCCGTGTAGTGCTTTCGTTGCCCGCTGTGCTTGCTCCTATCAAAGCGTGCATTATGCCGTTGGTGCGAAAAGATGGTCTGCCCGAAAAAGCACAAGAAGTGTTGAATATGCTCAAATACGACTTCAAGGTGGCTTACGACGAAAAAGATTCTATCGGCAAACGCTACCGTCGCCAAGACGCCATCGGAACGCCGTTGTGTATCACTATTGACCACGACACGTTGCAAGATAACTGCGTAACGATTCGTAACCGCGACACGATGCAACAAGAACGAGTGCCCATTGCAGAAGTGTATGCAAAAGTGGCAAAAGAGGCAAGCTTCTCGGAAATTTACAAAAAAATAGCGGATTGATATGCCTAAAAAATGTGCCAGATGTGGCAAAGAAATAGATTGCAAGCACGATGTTTCGTGTTTCTGTGTGCCTTTTGCGATGAGTGATGCCATGCGAGCATACCTCAAAGAGCATTACAACGACTGTTTGTGTCAGGAGTGTTTGAGTGCCGTGAAAGCCAAGTTTGCCAATACGCTTATTTTGGATTTTGGCGGCGTGATCATGAATCACAACGTCGAAGGAGCCATTCAACGCTTTGAAGAGATGATTGGCAAAGAAGCCGTGCAACGCGAACTCGGTTTTCCGTACAGCATCGAAAACGAAGAAACAATGATTTTTAAGTTTGAAAAAGGCGACTGTACGACCGAAGAATTTGTGGAGCACGTCAAACGTTTAGCCCACCAACATAACCCCAACCGACCCGTTACAACCAAGCAGGTGCGAGATGCGTGGAACATTTCTCATGCAGGCATTGACCAAGACAAATTCGATTTCCTCAAACGCATGAAGCAGCAAGGCAAAACAATTTATATGCTTTCCAACATCAATCCGATTCACTGGGAACATGCCGTTGAGAAGTATCATATTGCGGATTATTATGACTATTGTTGCCTCTCGTACGAGTACAAATGCAGCAAGCCGCACCTTGACATTGCCCAAAAATTTGCTAAAAATCGGGGAATCGACCCTGCAGATGCCGTCTTTGTAGATGACTTGGAAGTCAATCGCCAAATGGGCTGGCAAATGGGCTGGGGAGTGTTTGAATCAATATATGAATATCAAAAAGCCTTACAATAATGGAAGCAAAATACAATCACAAAAACATAGAAAGTAAGTGGTACGAATACTGGGTAAAAAATCATTTATTCCATTCTGAACCCGATAATCGCCCCGCTTACACAGTTGTTATTCCACCTCCCAACGTAACGGGCGTGTTGCACATGGGGCATGTTTTGAACAATACCATCCAAGATATTTTGGTTCGGCATGCTCGTTTGCAGGGTAAAAATGCCTGTTGGGTGCCTGGAACAGACCATGCTTCTATCGCCACCGAAGCCAAGGTTATCAAAAAACTCAAGGAACAAGGCATCAACAAAGCCGACCTCAGCCGAGAGGAGTTTTTGAAGCATGCGTGGGCTTGGACGGACGAATACGGTGGCATTATTTTAAAACAACTGCGGACCTTGGGTTGCTCGTGCGACTGGGATAGGACGGCGTTTACGATGGACGAGAAACGGAGCAAAGCCGTGATTGATGTCTTTTGTGATTTGTATGATAAAGGGTTGATTTACAGAGGGTTACGTATGGTCAATTGGGACCCCGAACGCCAGACGGCTCTCTCGGACGAGGAGGTGATCTATCAAAGTGAGCATTCGCATTTGTACTACTTGAAGTATCGGGTGGTGGGTGATGTGGACGTTATCCCCGAAGGTTCGGAGGTACACAAGGACGAGAAAGGTTACTATGCCTTGATTGCTACCACGCGTCCCGAGACGATTATGGGCGATGTGGCAGTGTGTATCAACCCCAAAGACCCGAAGAATGCGTGGCTTAGAGGGAAAAAGTTGATTGTGCCGTTGGTTAATCGCGAAGTGCCCGTGATTGAGGATAGATACGTGGAGATTGGCTTTGGTACGGGCTGCTTGAAGGTTACCCCTGCCCACGATGCCAACGACTACGTTTTAGGTCAAAAATACAACCTCGAAACCATTGATATATTCACTCCCGATGCACATATCGCACCCGTGGCAGGGTTGTACGTGGGCATGGATAGGTTTGAATGCAAAAAGCAGATTGAAAAAGATTTGCAAGAGCAAGGTTTGTTGGAAAAAGTGGAAAACTACGAGAATAATGTCGGTTATTCGGAACGCACGAACGTGCCGATTGAGCCGCGTCTTTCGTTGCAATGGTTCATCAAAATGCAACATTTTGCTGACTTGGCTTTGCCACCCGTGATGAAGGACGAAATCGTTTTTTATCCCACAAAATACAAAAACACCTACAAACACTGGCTTGAAAACATCAAAGATTGGTGCATTTCGCGGCAATTATGGTGGGGGCATCGTATTCCGGCGTACTACTTGCCCAACCAAGATGATGTGAAAGACGAGGACAGGCAGTTTGTGGTGGCTCCCACACGCGAGGAGGCGTTGAAAAAGGCACAAAAAATCAATCCGAACATCAAATTGGAGGATTTGACGCAAGACGAGGGGGCTTTGGATACGTGGTTTTCGTCTTGGTTGTGGCCTATCTCGCTCTTTGACGGCATTGATAACCCCAAAAACAAGGAGTTGCAGTACTATTACCCGACCACCGACTTGGTTACCGCACCCGACATAATCTTCTTCTGGGTTGCCCGAATGATTATGGCAGGTTACGAATATATGCACGACAAACCCTTCCAACACGTCTATTTTACGGGCGTTGTGCGGGATAAGTTGGGTCGCAAGATGTCCAAGTCGTTGGGGAACTCGCCTGACCCGTTGGATTTGATTGATAAGTACGGAGCGGACGGCGTGAGGATGGGAATGATGCTCTGTGCACCAGCGGGAAATGACATTTTGTTTGATGATAGTTTATGCGAGCAAGGACGTAATTTTTGCAATAAAATTTGGAACTGTTATCGCTTGATTGACGGCTGGAAAGTGGCAGAAAAAGCCCAACCAAGTCTGAATACATTGGCGATTTGTTGGTTTGATAATTTGTTGACCCAAAAATGCCACGAAATTGAAGATATGTTCGCAAAATATCGGCTTTCAGAGGCTTTGATGGCTATTTATTTGCTGTTCTGCGACGAGTTCTCGGGCTGGCTATTGGAAATGATTAAACCCGCTTACGAGCAACCGATTGATGCCACAACCTACGAGCAAGTGAAGCAGATTTTTGAGAAGATGTTGCAACTGTTGCACCCGTTTATGCCGTTTATCACCGAAGAATTATGGCAAACGATGGCAAATCGTAGCGAAGGCAAAAGCATAATGTATGCAACCTTGCAGATAGCGGACAAAACGAATATAGAAGCCAACTTATTGCAACAAATGGAATATATCAAATCCGTTGTGAGTGGCGTTCGGAATATCCGTGCGAGCAAGAATATACCCAACAAAGAAGCGGTTGAGTTGTTGGTTGGAACGGAAAACATCAATCAACTTTTTGCCATCGATTCGCAGGCAAGTTGGGAAATAATCCAAAAATTGAGCAATGTAGGCACTGTGCAGTCGGCTCCGAGCAAGAAACCTGAGGGCGTAACCTCGTTTATTGTGGATACGACCGAGTTTAGTATTCCGTTGGCACAATTCGTCAATAAAGACGAGGAGCGGGAGAAACTGCAAGCCGATTTGGCGTACCAACAGAAGTTTTTGCAATCGGTTAAAGCCAAGTTATCCAACGAACGCTTTGTGCAGAACGCCAAGCCCGAAATCGTGGCTTTGGAACGCAAGAAACAAGCCGATGCCGAACAACGTATCGCTACGCTGGAAGAGGCATTAAAGAATTTGTAAAATTTGCTTGTGAGTTAGGCTTTACGGTAGTAAACATGGTTTAATCCATAGTTTTTTAGCCAAACTACTCGTAAATGAAACGATGCTAAAAAAATCTGGAGTATCGTGATTATCGTCAACGTTCGTCACGACACCTTCATCCGCAAATACCTACCAAGTGCGTCTTGATTGTTACGGCAAAGAAGTTATACGATTATCTTTCTGCGTTAAAATAGTTTTTTTTATTGTACGAGTTAGGTTGCTTGCTTCTTCAGGGGTTTGTCTGCCAGTGGAGAAGTTTTTTATATGCTAAAATCACTTTGATTTACAACGGATTAAAGGCTGGAATTCATTATATTTTTTGAAACTCTTTTCAGTTTTTTGTTTTTTGAGAAAATTTTTATACCTTCGCACCGAGCAGTTTTGTTTAGTGGAGTTTGCAATTTTAATATTAATTTCAAAATATAAGTTATTGTAATGTGGTTAAAATCTTCATCCATTGGCCGTAAGTTCATTATGAGTATTAGTGGCTTGGCTTTGGTTCTGTTTTTGCTTTTTCACGGGTGCATGAATTTGGCACTTGTGTTTAGTGAAGATGCGTATAATTTGATTTGCTCTGTTTTGGGTGCAAATTGGTATGCTCTTATTGGCACGCTCGGTTTGGCATTCCTTATTTTGTTGCATTTTAGTTATGCGTTGTATTTAACGATCTTGAATCGTCGTGCTCGCGGTACCGACCGCTATGAAGTAACGGCGAAGAAAGAGGGTGTTGAGTGGGAGTCGGAAAACATGCTCGTGTTGGGTGTCATCGTTATCGGCTTTTTGATTTTGCACTTGTATAACTTCTGGTACAAGATGCAATTTGCTGAATTGACGGGCATCGAAACAGGTGCTTTTGACCCACAAAACGGTGCTGCATACGTTAAAGCATTGTTTACAACGCCCGTGAGTGGTCCCATCTATTGTGTGTTGTATCTGATTTGGTTATGTGCTTTGTGGTTGCACCTCAATCATGGTGTTTGGAGTGCGTTGCATACGCTTGGCTGGAATAATCATATTTGGATGAAACGTATCAAAGTGATTGGTGCTGTCGTGGCTACATTGGTTGTTTTGCCTTTTGCAACGGTAGTTATTTATTACTTGATTACTGGTTTTTGTTGTTAATTGTGTAACATTATAATTAAAGATAATATGGCAGAAAAAAATACGCAAAATACGGGAATTATTACTCCCGAAATGGCTAAAATCCCTGCAGGTCCGTTGGAGAAAAAATGGACGAACTATAAAGATCATCAAAAATTGGTTAATCCTGCCAACAAACGTCGCTTGGACGTGATTGTGGTTGGTACGGGTTTGGCTGGTGCATCGGCAGCGGCGTCGTTAGCAGAAATGGGCTTTAATGTCCTCAATTTTTGTATCCAAGACTCGCCTCGTCGTGCCCATTCCATCGCTGCACAAGGTGGTATCAATGCCGCAAAAAATTACCAAAATGACGGCGACTCTATCTATCGTCTTTTCTACGATACCATCAAGGGTGGCGACTACCGTGCACGTGAAGCAAACGTGTACCGCTTGGCAGAAGTGAGCAACAATATCATCGACCAATGTGTGGCACAAGGCGTACCTTTCGCACGCGAATACGGCGGATTGTTGGATAACCGTTCGTTCGGTGGAGCACAAGTAAGTAGAACGTTCTACGCAAAAGGTCAAACGGGACAACAACTCTTGCTGGGTGCATACTCGGCTTTGAGTCGCCAGATTGGCAAAGGCAAAGTGAAGATGTACAACCGTCACGAGATGTTGGACGTAGTGGTGATTAAAGACGAAGACGGCGAACCTCGTGCAAGAGGAATCATTGCTCGTAACTTGGTAACGGGTCGCATTGAGCGTTACTTCGGACACGCAGTGGTGGTTGCAACGGGTGGTTACGGAAACACATTCTTTTTAAGTACCAACGCTATGGCAAGTAACGGTTCGGCAGCCATGCAGATGTACCGTCACGGAGCTTATTTCGCTAATCCTTGCTATGCACAAATTCACCCAACTTGTATCCCAAAACACGGCGATTTCCAAAGTAAATTGACGCTGATGTCCGAGTCGTTACGTAACGATGGTCGTATTTGGGTGCCTAAAAAGTTGGAAGATGCTCAAAAATTGCAACGTGGTGAAATCAAAGGACGCGATATTCCCGAAGAAGACCGCGATTACTACTTGGAGCGTCGTTATCCTGCTTTCGGTAACCTCGTACCTCGTGACGTGGCTTCTCGTGCTGCAAAAGAGCGTTGCGACAAAGGGTTTGGTGTAAACAATACCGGTTTGGCTGTGTTCTTAGACTTCTCGGACGCTATCAAACGTTTGGGCAAAGACGTGGTTGAACAAAAATACGGTAACCTCTTCCAGATGTACGAAAAAATCGTTGACGAGAATCCATACGAAGACCCAATGATGATTTTCCCCGCTATCCACTACACGATGGGTGGTATTTGGGTGGACTATGAGTTGCAAACGAGCGTGAAAGGTTTGTTCTGTATCGGCGAGGCTAACTTCTCCGACCACGGTGCTAACCGATTGGGTGCAAGTGCCTTGATGCAAGGTTTGGCTGACGGTTACTTCGTGTTGCCTTACACCATCCAGAACTACTTGAGCGACCAGATTGGCGTGCCTCGTATGTCGGTGGATTTGCCCGAATTTGCACAGGCTGAAAAAGCCATCACCGACAAAATCGAAAAACTGATGAAGATTCAAGGTTCTCGCTCGGTGGACAGCATCCACAAAGAGTTAGGACTCGTCATGTGGGATTTTGTTGGAATGGGACGTACGGCAGAGAGTTTGAAAGAAGCGTTGAAGAAAATTGACGCTATCAAGAAAGAATTTTGGACGAACGTTTATATTCCAGGCGAAGCAAGTTCTTTGAACAACGAATTGGAAAAAGCACTTCGTTTGGCTGATTTCATCGAAATTGGTCGTTTGATGGCTGTTGATGCTCTCAACCGCGAAGAGAGTTGTGGTGGACACTTCCGCGAAGAGTTCCAAACTCCCGAAGGGGAAGCGTTACGCCAAGATGATAAGTTCTCGTATGTTGCTTGTTGGAAATATACGGGCGAAGATAGTGAGCCAGAGTTGATAAAAGAGCCTTTGGACTATGAATTTACCGAACGTAAAACTCGTAATTATAAAAACTAAACTGCCATTATGGATAAGTATATAAACATTAAAGTAAAAGTTTGGCGTCAAGCTGGACCAAAAGCACAAGGTCATTTCGAAACGTACGCTTTGGAACACATTTTTCAAGGTGCTTCGTTCTTGGAAATGATTGATATTTTGAACGAAAAGTTGATTAGCGAACACAAAGACCCTATCGCCTTTGACCACGATTGTCGCGAAGGTATCTGCGGTATGTGTTCGATGTACGTGAATGGTCACCCACACGGCCCCGATAGTGCTGTTACAACTTGCCAATTACACATGCGTAAGTTTAACGATGGCGATACGATCACCGTTGAACCTTGGCGTAGCCACGCTTTTCCTGTGATTAAGGATTTGATGGTTGACCGTCAAGCATACGACAAAATCATGCAAGCTGGCGGTTTTGTGAGCGTAAATACGGGCGGTGTACCTGATGCCAATGCAATTCCAATTCCAAAGCCCGTTGCTGACGAGGCTATGGATGCGGCTTCTTGTATCGGTTGCGGTGCGTGTGCGGCTGCGTGCAAAAACGGCTCTGCTATGCTCTTCGTGGCTGCAAAAGTGAGTCAGTTGGCTCTCTTACCACAAGGCAAAGTGGAGGCTGCTCAACGTGCAAAAGCAATGGTTAACAAGATGGACGAACTCGGCTTCGGTAACTGTACCAACACGGGTGCATGTGCCGCTGAATGTCCAAAAAGCGTTTCGTTGCAACATATCGCACGCTTGAACCGCGAATTTATTTGTGCTAAATTCAAAGACTAATTTTCAGACATCTGCGTCAGATTCGTTTTGACGCAGGTGTTTTTTCTTTTTTTATGGCAACTTTTCCCATTCTTACCTCTTTATTGTTGGGTGTACTCACGATTGTAGACCCGTGTACGTTGTTCGCGAGCATTACGGCTATCGGCTATATTGACAAAGAAATCACGAACAAACGGGCTGTTATCGAAAAAGGGCTGTACTTTGGTTTGGGAAAGATTCTAACCTATATTCTGCTCGCTATCCCGTTCTTTTTAGGGACGCAAACGACTGCTATGCAACTGTTTTTGGGAAAATACAGCGAACCTTTTTTGGCTATTTTC
>JAEEGL013297594.1_pt1 | contig 21504 bp, 16 predicted proteins | sample 9134231 | NCBI WGS metagenome assembly JAEEGL01 (sample SAMN16246548, study PRJNA631951) | gut metagenome | biome: gut microbiome; feature: rumen; material: fiber-attached | host: Bos | place: Iran: Karaj | collected 2018-10
AGTCTGTTCTGTAGACATCTGATTAGAAAGCTGATTGAATGAAGCCTTGATAATTACTGCCTCAGAAACAAGATTCAAAAGATTATCAATTCGTCTAGAATCTACTCTAAGAACCGAACTCTGCTGATTATGCTGCTGACCAGCACCTTCCTTTTTAGCCTTAGCAGGTTCAGGAGTTTTTTCTGCTTCCTTAACAGGTTCTGCAGTCTCTTCTTCTGGCTGTTTCTGCACTGGAGTAGAAGCAATAACAGGTTTAACTGCTTCTTCCTGGACAGGAACATATGCCGGTTTAGAAACCACAGGTTCAGGAAGAGGTTCAACTACGGTTTCAATAACAGGAACACTTTCATAAACCTGAGCTTTAGGTTCAGAACCAGCATTAAAGTTTTCATCTGTAATAAGTCTAGCATCTGTAATCAATGTAACATCACTCAAAAAAGCAACATCTTCTATTGCTGCGCCGTCTGAAGAAGAAGCAACATAGTAGAATACATCTTCATAGAACTGATCTTCATAAAGTGCATCGAAATCAGGAATTGTCTTTAATACGTTACCAATAGCCTTTAATCCTGCAAAAACCTGAATACCACCAACAGTATTCATAGGATTGCTTTCATCAAATTTTACAGCAACACACCAAAGCTTCTGATCACCTTCGCAAGCGCTCTTTAACTCAATATACTCATCTTCTGATAAAGGTGGTATATCCATACCATTTGAGCCTGACGATGAAGCATTCTGCACAGGAGGAGCCGACTTAACAATAGTCTGAACAACAGGTGCAGGTTTAGCAACTGGAGCTGAAGTCTTTTTTCCGCCATCTTTTCCAGGTAAATATGAATGAAGTTTATCAAGAATTGAATCTATATTTTCTTCGTAAATACTGCCACTCTGTCGAGCTTCAAGCATTGCCTTGATAACATCTATTGAAGAAAGAAGAATATCAACTACATCTTCATCGATTTTTACTCTGTCAGATCGGATTTCATCAAGAACATCCTCAACTGAATGTGTAAAATGAGAAAGTTCTGTCATTTCTACAGTAGCTGAACCACCCTTTAAAGTATGTGCAGCTCTGAAAATCTCATCAATAGCCTCGTGATTTGAAGGATCATTTTCAATAACGAGAATATTGCTCTCAAGTTGTTCGACCTGCTGGTCTGCCTCTGCAAAGAAATCTTTTAAAAGTTCTTCGTTATTAGGGTCAAGATAATCGCTCATATACATCATTATATACTGAAAATCAGAGTTTTCAAGAGAAAACATAAATATTTTTTTCTTCTCTGATCTTACTTTTTTTAAAGAATCCATTATTATCTACCGATAATCTATCTGGAATAGTGTTTTTTTAACGGGAGCTATTTATGTTTAAAATAAAACGACTTTTTTCTACATTATTAATTACATTTGCTGTATTTAATGCCTACTCAGAATCCTTTTTCAGTGGATATACTGGCGGTAAACTAAATTACACTGCAAATCAGGAATCAGAAAAATATGATCCGGAATTAAAACTACAGGCTTTTTTCCAGGGACAATTTAATTTTTCAGAAAATTTCTGGTCTCATGTAGAAATATCAGTCGATACAGATGATTTTATAAGTGAAGAACTATTCCATGTAACCCAATCAAACTTCAGCATAGATGAAATCTCTTTAATAGTAAAAGCACAGATTGATGCTTCTACAAACTATTTTAGTGCATTTATGGGAACTTACGACCCTATTGGCTCTGATATTTTCCTGCGCAGATATTTTGCAGTTCAGCCGATTGCATCAAAAATTACAGAAAGCTGGCTGGGAATTGCCGGATCCATTCTTTATCCGCATTTTGGACTTGGAATTAGCGATATTATTAAGCTTTACAAGGTTCCAGTAGCCTTTGGTATTTATGCTTATTTAAATCATGAAGATAAAAAATATTTTGTAGTTAATACAGATATAAGATTTGCCTGCGTTTACAGATATTTTTCATTTGATTTTGCAGGTGGTGTCGGTGCTCCTCTTTCTGACCGCTATGAAGATGAAGATGTCTGGTTTGCAGTTGATAAGTTCTACTGGCATGCCGGAACAACAATTTTAATAGGAAACAATTATACTCAGTCACTCTTTATTCAAGCTGGACTTTATAATGCGCCCTTCACAAAATCTTCAAAAACAATTATGGCAACTCAGAAAGATTTTTATCTGCTGCTTGAACCACGTATAAAACTTAACACAACCCACCTGAATCTTTCTATATACAGTTTCCCATCTGATACAGTTGCTAAACTGATGTATGTAAACGATACTCTTGGTGCAAATCTTAACATATATACAGATGCAATTAATTTTGGTAAACAGACCTTTGCAATCGGTACACACATTTCTTACTCTTTGCCAGAAAAATACTTCCTCGACTTAAAAGCACCGCTTGAACTAATCCATGGAGATTTTAATGTAAATGTTACACCTTATATTTCTACAACATTTCTTTCTGGAGAATTGCACAGTCAGGTTACCTTGCGAATCATGGATTTTGCAAAGGCTAACTGGTATAAAGCCTTTTCATTTGATTTAGGATACAGAACTAATTTCTAATCAAACATATAATTAAAAACGGAGTTTTCTCCGATAAAATGTGCACAGCCGGCAAAAACAAAGGTGCTTCCACCCTCTTCCAGATAGCCGGCTATTTTTTTTGCCCAAAGTTCATTTCTTTCATCAAGAAGTTCTCTTATATAATCCTCGTAATAAGGTTCTTCTTCTATGGATTTTTTTATGTCATCAAAATAAAGCTTTTCAAAATTTACGGCATCTCCGGAAAGATAAGCATCATAAAAAAGATTTATTTCATCAATCGCAGCCTGCAAATCTTCAAAAGAAGAAATAGTCTGATGAAGCATCTGCAATTGCGTTTCCCAGTCACCATAACTGTTTAATTTTACCTGAGTTTCAAGAGAATCAAGGCCTTCAAAAGATTTTCCTTCTGATTTTGCTTTCTGAATAAAATAATAATCATAGGATTTTGTAAAATCTAAACCTGTAAGAGACATTATCAGCGTAGAAAGAATTGAATTTAAGACCCAGGGTTCATAGCAGATTAAGGAAGCCGTCTGTTCTTCGCCCAGAAGAGTTGAGACAATCATAAGTTCATTTGGCGATAATTCATCTACAAGACTTTTGTCTGTTCCCAAAATTATGCTTTCATTAACTTTTTTATCTACTGCAGCTTGAAAAACATCCCAATCTGCTTCAGAAAGTTCACATACAAAACGGTCTGATTCATTCCAGGCATTTTCAATTTCTTCTGACAGAGGGAAAGAACGCTCATCAGAAAGATGATAAGTTCCGGCAATATAAACCTTTGATTTTTCGCCATTTTTGTCGCTTCCATCGATTTCCCAGAACATTGAATCATATTTTTTGAGAGTCGGTAAAGCTGGCTGAGGACTTTCAATTATCTCGGGGTCAACAGCTTGTGGAGCCTGTTTTGTAGATTTGCAGGAAAAAGTCAGAATAAAAAGAGGAGTCAAAAATAAACATAAAAGCAATGATTTTCTGACAGTATTATACATGAATTTTTGGGCGGATTTATTCATTTTGATTTTTTGCGATTTCATAAACAAAACTTCCTTATTTTGATTTTATTTTCTTTCGGCTACAGCTTTAAGTAAACGCAGATTATCAAGTATTTTTTCCATTATTGGAAAGGCTCTGTCATCAAGATTATCTATATTATCATCCTGAGTATGGAACATTTTCCAGGTTTTTGGAAAAAAAGGTTTTATTTCTTCTGAATTACGAATTATATCATAATTAGTGACTTTTGTTTCAAGCAGTTTTTGGGAATAAAGTTCTATTTCTGAGGAAGGAAGCATTGTGATTGCCACTGCAGGGATTCCGTTTGCTAAAAAACCTGCATTATCACTAAAACCAGCAGGAAGCTTAAACCATTTTCCCCTGGCAGCTTTTAAAATTCTAATTGCCCTGCTTTCCAGTGCCTGGTATTTTTTTAGAAAAGCTTGCGGAAGATGGCTTGGAAAAGAACTTTCACAAATTACAGGTATTGTTCCCCTTCCTATTGAATCAAAAACAAAAATATCATCATCAACAATGGAAAGTTTTTTAAACAATTGAGCCAGAGCATAGGCCCCCTGAGAAGAAACACCTTCTTCAGAAAGCTCTTCTCCATCTGTAAAGACAAGGCGGATATTATGAAAATCTTTTTCTTTTGACAGACGGACAGCCCACTCAAGAAGACAAAAAACAGCTGCGGAATTATCGTTTGCACCAATTCCAATACGATCGTAGTGAGCAAGGACAGTTTTTATCTTAAAAAGAGGATTATACTGCGAGGAGGGAAATTTAACGTAAATATGATTTTTTCCGTCCACAGGCATAACGACAGAATCTACATCCCTTTTGTAAAGATAATCCTGTATAAAATCAAGTCTGTCGCAATCCATTGCAAGAAACTTTGAAAAATCTGATGAGGTCTTTTGCATAAACTGATTATACCACAAAAAAAAGAAGTATTAACAGATAGTACCAGAGCTTCCGCATTATAATGCGCAATCCCTCGGTACACCTATTCCCACACCCCTGCATTTTCGCTAAAATACTTCAATATAACTAAAATTAATTAAATGAGGTTAAAACATGTCAACACCTTTGGAAAATTATTTAAATAGTTGTAACGGAAAGCCAAATGCCGCTATGACTGCTTATGTTGCAAATCTTCAGCAGGTTGCTGCTGTTGGTCCGGATATTGCAGCTTCTATTGTAAACGAGCTTGAAAATCAGAGAAGTCATTTAAAACTGGTTGCCAGCGAAAACTACTGTTCTCTCAATGTTCAGGCTGCTATGGGAAATCTTCTTACAGATAAATATGCAGAAGGCTATCCTGAGCACCGTTATTATGGTGGTTGTGTAAATATTGACGCTGTTGAAAATGTTGCAGCTCACGAAGCTGAGGCTCTTTTTGGTGCTGACTATGCTTATGTTCAGCCTCATTCTGGTGCAGATACAAATCTTGTTGCTTACTGGGCAATTTTGAGTGCAAAAGTAGAAACTCCAACTTTGGAAGAACTTGGCGTAAAATCTTTGAATGACCTTACTGACGAACAGTTTGACGCTCTCCGCAAAAAGTTTGGAAATCAGAAGTTGATGGGTTTGGATTACTCTTGTGGTGGTCACTTAACTCACGGTTATAAAATGAATGTTTCTGCCCGCATGTTTGAATCACATCCTTATGGTGTTGACCGCGAAACAGGTCTTTTAGATTACGATGCAATTGAAAAACAGGCTATGGAAGTAAAACCTTTGATTTTGCTCACTGGTTTTAGTGCCTACCCTCGCAAAATAAACTTTAAGCGTTTCCGCGAAATTGCAGACAAATGCGGAGCAGTTTTAATGGTAGATATGGCACACTTTGCCGGTCTTGTTGCAGGTAAAGTTTTCACCGGCGACTACGATCCTGTAAAATGGGCTGACATTGTAACAACTACAACTCATAAAACTTTGCGTGGTCCTCGTGGAGCTATGATTCTTTGTAAAAAAGAGTTTGCTGATTATGTAAACAAGGGTTGTCCTATGGTATTGGGTGGTCCTCTTGGTCACATTATGGCTGCTAAGGCTATTGCTTTCAAAGAAGCTCGCACTCCAGCTTATCAGGCTTGGGCTCAGCAGGTTGTAAAAAATGCTCAGGCACTTGCAGAAGGTTGTAAAGAACATGGAATGCCACTCCAGACAGGTGGAACTGACAATCACCTTATGCTGGTTGATGTTACCGGTTACGGACTTACAGGAAAACAGGCAGAAGCAGCTTTGTTTAAATGCGGTGTAACTGCCAATGCAAACGCTCTTCCTTACGACAAAAACGGTGCCTGGTGGACAAGCGGAATCCGCATTGGTACACCTGGACTTACAACTCTCGGCATGAACGAAGCAGATATGAAGGAAGTTGCTGACATTATCGACTACGTTCTCAAAAATACAAAGCCTGGTCTTACAAAAGAAGGCAAACCAGCTAAAGGCAAGATTGAGATTTCAGACGATGCTGTTGCAGCTGCCCGTGAGCGCGTAAACAAGCTTCTTAGTGCACATGTGCTTTATCCTGAATTGGATTTGGACTTCTTGAAAAAAGAGTTTGTAAATGTGTAAGGCCGCTGGAGGCCGGTGTTAAATAGCAAACCGTTTAAAAAAGGGGAAGCGCAAGTCCAGTGAACTATCATATAAATAAACACAACAGCTTGCACTTCCCCGCTACGCCAGAATAAAAAATCTATTATAAAAACAATCCTTTCATAAATTCTATTTTATTTACTCCCGAACATGTGCTATAATTATACATAAATTATTTTCTCCTGGAGTCTACTAATGAAAGAAAAAAAACATATTTCACTTATGACAGAAGTTCTTATTGGAAGTATTGGCTCAATGCTTTTGGTTGCCTTGTTCCTTTTCTTTTCTTTTATGTTTGTAATACAGAAAGTTGTAAGACAATCGACGGAAAATTCTGTAAAACAGTCAATGGAAACTCTTAATAAAGAAATTGGTGAAATTCTCGGAGAATACAATGAGCTTGTTATAGATCTTGCAAATGTAATTCCAGCTCTTGGTGATGACCGCGAAAAGATGAAGGCGGTTATAAAATCTATGGGTAAAAATATGAAACCCGAAACTCTTTTGTATTATGCTACTTATGAGCAGATTTGGGATGGTGGAACTTTAATTTCTCACACAGGCTGGGAGGCTCCAAATGATTTTGATATGCAATCTCGAGCCTGGCACCAAAACGCAGTTCATAATAAAAATAAAATCTGCTATACAGAACCTTTCACCGATGCAAATACAGGAAAAATCATTGTTACAATAAGTTATAATGTTTTAGATGATCAGGGTAAGCTGATTGGGGTTTCTGCAGCTGACATTGTTTTGGACGCTCTTTCTGAATCTGTAAAAAATATTCATATTTCAAAAGATGGTAAAATCCATATTGTTAATTCTCAAGGTCTTTATATCACAAATGATGATTTTGTATCTATAATGACCAAGAGTTACTTTGATACTGTGGCCTTTAAGGCTTATACAAAAAAAGCATACCTTGACGGCAGCCCAAAAGCTTTTATTGAGAATAAAAACTACTACGGAATTCGCAAAATTGATGATACAAACTGGTTTATTGTTGCAGAAGGGCCGGCTTCCGATTTTGCCAGTGAATATATGCTTACTATTCTCTATGTCTTTGTTGGCGTACTTATCATTATTATTTTAATGATTATTATGGATATTTTTGTTTCACGCACGGTTTCTAAATCCTTCAAGCAGATTGTAAAAGGCTGTGACTACATTGCGGCAGGTGACTTTTCACGTAAATATCCTGATTTTATTACAACAGAAGCTTCTCTTTTGGCAAAGGGCTTTAATTCCTTTATAGACAATATCGCTGCTCTGGTCGGAACAATCCGGGATTCTTCAAATTCTATTCAGGAAATTTCAAACAAGCTTGCAGAAAATTCTCAGGGTATAAATGATTCCGTTAATACTACAGAAAATGCCATTAACGGTATGAATTCCACAATCATTAAACAAAGTTCTGCAATTGGTTCTGTAAATCAGGCAGTAGAACAGGTTGCACAAAAGGTTGATGTCTTAAATACAGAAGTAAACAATCAGAATCAGCTGATTATTTCTTCTTCTTCAAATATAGAAGAAATGATTAAGAGTTTTATGCAAATTACCCACGATACAGAAGCTATGACTTCTAAAGTTGGAAACATTGTTCAGGCTTCAGAAACAAATACCGAAGCTCTTAAAAAATCAGTAGCACAAATTCAGGAAGTACAGGCAGAATCTGGAGCCCTTCTTGAAATGAATAAGGTAATTTCTACGGTTGCAAGTCAGACTAACCTTTTGGCAATGAATGCGGCAATTGAAGCGGCTCATGCAGGAGAAAGCGGAAAAGGATTTGCTGTTGTTGCTGATGAAATCCGAAAGCTTGCCGAAACTACAAGTAAACAGGCAAAGGATTCAAGCGAATCATTAAGGGCCATTCAAGACAAAATTGACGACATTTCTGCTTCTTCTCTGGAAGTTGAAAAATCTTTTGAAGGAACAATCAACGAAATTCAAAATTTTGAAACTACAATGAACGGACTTTCTAATACCGTTACAGAACAGGGAACAAAGGCAGAAGAAATTCTTAATTCCCTGAGTGACATAAAAAACAGCAGTGTCAGAGTAAAGGAAAGTGCCCAGGTAATTACTGCCGGTACAAATCAAGTTGCCAAAGACTGTCATTCCCTTACAATAATGCAGTCCGAAGTAGATGCAGAATTGCAAAAATGTGGTTCTTCTGCAAACAATCTTTCTTCTACATCTCAAAGCATGACTGGTATTTCGGAACAGGCTCAAAAATCTGTTGGCAATTTGACAGAGGCTGTAAGCAAGTTTAAGGTATAAAAAAAAACAGGAAATTACCTCATTTAGGAGCTTTTATGCGTCTAATTTTTATCCGCCACGGAGACCCGGATTATAAAAATGATAATTTAACCGAAAAAGGGAAACGAGAAGCAGAGCTTCTTGCAAAACGGGTTTCTAAATGGAATGACATTACAGAATTTTACACTTCTCCTCTGGGACGGGCAAAAGCGACAGCAAAACCTTCTCTTGATATTCTCGACCGCAAAGCCATAAGCTGCGACTGGTTGCAGGAATTTTATTACAGAACAAAATATCCTGAAAACTTTTTCATCAAGGAACTTGCCGGTAAAGAAACTATGTGCTGGGATTTTTTGCCGGAGATTTTTTATAGCGACAAACTGCATTTTGACAGTGACCATTGGACTGAATCTGCAATAATGAAAGAAGGAAAAATCCGTGAGCATTACAAGGAAGTTTGTGACGGAATAGACGGTATTCTGGCAAAGTACGGCTACCTGCGAAACTCAGCAGGTTTTTATGATGTGAAAAATCCTCAGGAAAATCCTAACTTTGAAGCCCGCTATTCCGGCTTAGACAAGGGCGGAATTGGTGGCAGCGGAAAAGAAAAATATCAGCTGGTTTCAGAAAAAAATCTTCACGAAAACTGTACACTGGTCTTTTTCTGTCATCTGGGAATTATGTTTACAATCATCGCCCATCTCATTGGACTTTCTCCCATGCAGCTCTGGCAGGGCTTTTATGTTGCCCCTACTTCAATCACAATTTTGAACACAGAAGAAAGAATCAGAGGACAAGCTGCTTTCCGGGTAGAAAGACTTGGAGATACAAATCATCTTACCAATGGTGGCGAACCTATAAGCTCCAGTGGATATTTTACAGACCTGTTTCATGAATAATTTCATCATGAATAATTTCATCATGAATAATTTCATAAAGTTCCATATTTGCATCCTGAAAATTTGAAAAGCAGAGAAGACTTCCATCCGGCGACACATCTAAGCCTGTAGGCTGATTTCCACCTTCAAAATCGCTCATTATTTCAAAAGTCGCACAATCAATCAAAAATATTCTTCCGTTTACAGGGCTTCTATCCGTATAAACATTCCTACTGTTAGGACCGCGACAGGAAACAAAAAGATATTCATCAAGTAAATCTATTGTATTCGGATTATTAAATACCTGGATTTTGTCAACAATTTGAAAGAGAGACAAATTTATTTTATAAATCTTTCGATTATACATATCGCTAACATAGGCAAAAGTTTCTCCGGAATCCACGACAATATGGCGCATACAACTTTTCTTCACGGCAATATGTTCAAGCCTTTCTCCACTTGCAACTTCAAAAAGTTCAATTTCTCCACCATCAAAAGCAAGTGAAATAATTTTATTTCCACCATCAATAAAATACAAACCACGGGGAGCAGCTTTTGTTGGAATTGTCCGAATCAGATTTCCAGAATCATAATCAATAATTGAAATATCATTACTAAGCCAGTTTGAAACTGCAAGAGTATTTTTTTCAGGAGAATAGACAATAAATTTTGACCAGACGCCCCCTGTAGAAATTGTACGTTTGTATTCAAAATCAGGATAAGAAAATTCATGCAAAGAAGCAGTAGTCATCTGAGAAATTAAAAAAACTGATTTTTGCGGAATAAAAAGCCCCTCAGCAAAGCCTTTACTCTTTGGACTAGGACAGGTAACCCGTTTTATAAATTTATTTTCGCTTACAGAAAAAATGTCAAAACCAGAATCATCGAGAAGAGGAAAAATTATATATTTTGAATCTGGCGAGAAAATAACCTGTTTAGGCTGCTTTCCGCAAGAATAAAGTCCACGTTTTTTCAGCGTGATTGAATCATTTCCAAAAGAAAGCGAAGCCGAAAAACATAAGAAGAAACAAATAAAAAATAACTTTCTGACCTGCATACAAATATTTTTGCACACAAATCATTTTTTTTCCACACATATAATTATGAATTATAAATTAATAATTATCTGACTACTTAAAAAAAATTTGTTTATTTAAGTAAAAAATGTTATAATTATAAAATCATGGAACGAAAAAAGAAAGTCAGATTATCAGATATTGCAGAAAAGTTGAATGTAAGCACCGTTACTGTTTCAAAAGCCCTTTCTGACAAAGAAGGCGTAGGTGAAGAACTTAGAAAACAGATTAAAGAACTTGCCGCCCAAATGGGTTATAAAATAAAAAAGAACTCAGCGTTTGGCAATAAAAATATAACGGGAAATATTGGTATTTTAATTCCATCAAGATTTTTTTCACAGAACATTTCTTTCTACTGGTATCTCTTCAACCATCTTTCAACAGAACTTCTTCACAGAAATTATTACAGCATAATGGAGTTGCTCAGTGATGATGATGAAGAAAAGCTTGTTTTACCACGAATGATAAACGACAAAAAGGTTGACGGTCTGATTATTCTTGGCCAAATCAGCAATAAATATATCGAAACAATAGGCAATCAGTACAGTAATTTTATTCTTCTTGATTTTTACACAAACGACATGAGCATTGACAGTGTTTCAAATGATAATTTTTATTGTTCCTACATTCTTACAAGCTATGTAATTTCCCAGGGCCACAAAAACCTGCGCTTTGTAGGAAAGTTTGATGCAACCACTTCCATCCGTGACCGTTACATGGGTTTCCAGAAAGCCATGCTGGAAAATCACCTGCACACTTCAATAGACGAAATTATCGATGACCGTGATGAAAAAGGAATGCAAATTGAATTAAAACTGCCTCAACCACAGGATATGCCGTCTGCCTTTATCTGCAACAATGATGAAACTGCAGCAACTCTCATCGACGAACTGATTTCCAGAGGTTACAAAGTTCCAGGCGATATTTCTGTAACCGGCTTTGACAACTATCTTACAAAACACAATAATTCGGTTCCACTCACGACTGTTTACATTAAGCCGGAAGACACTGCAAAAATGGCAGCAGATTTAATCATCAGCAAAATTACGGAAAAACCTTATATAAAAGGCCGCCATCTGGTAAGCGGCACTCTTATAATCAGAGATTCGGTAAAAAAACTGAATTAGTATGAAAAATCCAGCGGAAAACATATAAGCAAGTTTTCCGCCAAATCCATTTTAGTAAAATTATTTTTCTCCACCGACCAGAATACCTGTGATATTACAGTATTTTCCTTCAGCTGATTTTGGGGCTCTTTTAGAGCACTGAACGTGAACAATATATTTCTGAAGCTTTTTACCATTCACAAGTTCCTTATAAGCCCAGCCATAATAACCGTTTCTATAAGAAGAATAACATAATAAAGGAACTTTTTGAGAAATAGAACCATCTTCTTTTTCTACCCAGGCAAGGGCATCTCTAAACTGGTCGCTCTCGCAATAAGTAATTCCTACACATGTGCCAGTCACTTCAAAAGTCATTTCTGCACCGGCCACATTTGTTTCCCAGCCCTTGTGTGCATCTCCATGCGAAAGCCATTCAGAATGTACAGGACTTCCCTTTTTCCAGCCAGAATTATTAAGAGGCTCAATATTATCTGAATGATAGTATTTTGCATTTTCAAAAGCTTTGTCGGTTATAGGAGCAGGAAGCTTGCGGTTAATTGCAATAGAGCTTGCATCTGCAGCAGGTGCATTTTTCCACATAGAATCCAGACTTGCAATTATATATTCCGCAATTTTTGCATGTCCCGCATTGTTAGGATGAATGTTTTCTTCCCCATTAAAATAGTCTTTAAAAGAAGCTGTCGAATTATCAGTAAACAAGCAATCCTTCCAGCTTACATAAGGAATATCATAATATTTGCAGATTTTTTCCTGCTCAGCCTGATTGCTGTTATAAGGAGGATTTTTTTCATTCACAAAAAGAGCAAGAATAGCCGCATCAGAAGACTCAAGAATCCGACGTAAAATAGACTCGTAAGTTCTTTTTCGCACTTTTGCATCCAGCCACTGATCATTCATAGCATATTCAACAATCACAAAATCAGGATTCAAAGAAAGAACATGACTGTCAAGTCTTGCAAGCCCAAAAGCAGAATCCGTACCGGAAACTCCCCTGTTATAAAAAGTTAACTTTGAACCATTTTGAGCGGCCAGCTCTTTAAGCCATTTTCCCGTAAGGCCAGCCCAGCATTTAGCAGCTACAGGATTGGCACTAAAACCGGTTGTAATCGAACCACCAATTGCTACAACCTTAACCTCTTCCCCCCTCTTAATTTTGGCAAAGAAATTTTCCATTCTTGAATTCATATTTATTTCCTCATTTGCAAATAAAAATACAGACATAAAAGCCAGACAAATCAATAAAAGATTTTTTTTCATACACTCCTCACTGTAATTTTTGTCTACTTGTGTAAAAATCCACAATAATCAGAATATATCGAAAAGTTTAATCATGCAAGGATTTTTGACTTAATTTTTAGTTATTATTAATTATTTTTACTTAATTTTCAGCCAAAGATTTTTTTATTAAGTTGAATTATTATTTCTTTATGTTATAATATTAGAATATCAGTTATTTTGAATTGATTACCATACATAAATGCACATAAGCATTTTTCCTGGAGATTATTATGAAAAAAATTATCTTTGCTTCTCTCGCTGCTTTTGCCATATTTTCAATCATTGCCTGTGGAACCACTGCTGAAATAGCAGAAGAAATCCCAGAAACACAGCCAGAAGCACCTTTAATAGACGAAACAGAAAGCACAGAAGTAATCATTGAAGAGACAGAAGAAGTTTCAACAGTGGATACTTTTGATGAAAACGGATTGCCAATAGGCCAATATGTCTGTATGGAAGATTTTGAAGACGGAAATTACTGGATGGCTGTAGGTAACTCCTGGAATGACGGAGATACTTCTATTGACGACGAAACTACCGAAGAATGGGGAACCTCTGGTCCTACATCCTTAAAGTGCCTTTACACAACAAATCATGCAGAGTTTGAAAAAGCAGGTTTTTACTGCGATGCACCACTCGAATCCGACTGGACAGACGCAAAATATGTAGTAATTGATGTTTTCAACCCAAATGAATACGATATTTCAATCGCCCTTGTATTACAAACAGGAGACAACTGGACCTGGAATCAGACAGAAGCAGCAATTTGTCCACCAGGTATTCATTCCCTCGTATTTGACATTTCTAAAACAGAAGATAAAGACGCAATCGGAAGAATGATTGTATACCTGTTTGGAACACCGGAAGAAGCGGGCTGCTTCTTCTTTGACAACTACAGAGTAGTATTTTAGCAAAAAAGCGAAATAGCGAAAGCTGCTATCTATTTATAAACGACAATTGGTACTGCTTTCGCTTGCAGTTTTGCCTGTGCAAAACTGCACATTTTTTTTACAGTCCTTTTATAAACTTGAACAACTTTTCTGCGGCCATTCTGTGAGTTTTTGGACCAGGGTGACCGCGTGATCCCTTATCTTCCAGATTTACTTCCAGCTCTTCCATTGAATCAAGTTCAAGCATAAATACATTATTATCAGCACTTTCTTTTTTATACTCTTCAATTCCCTCTTTAATATAATCAGGCACAATATCCAGCTTTAGCATTCCATAAGTCCAGATTATTTTTGCTTTTGAATTATGGGAACGAATATTTTTAATAAAGGCCTTTACTCCATCCTGAATAAGCTTTCCATCATCACACGCTGCCTTTCCATTTTTATCAAGATGAAGAGGATGCTCTACCCCCTTTTCATCTTTCCATGGCGCTTGAAAAAAAGCTCCATTATCATTTGTACCAAGATTTATAATTACAAAATCATTTTTTACCTTAAAATCGTATTTTTCACAGGCACCAAGTGAAGCTTGATATTCTCCACCAATTACTGAACAAACATTATCATAATGAGCAGGCAAGGCACTATTACGGTTTCCATCCCAGCCCCAGCAGATTCCCCAGCCACACTGACTTAAAACAGAATAATCCGCATTTAATGATTTTGAAAGTTGAACTGCATAAGTTTTACTTGCACAAAACCATTGGGTAATCCAGTCCATTTCATCAGGACCACCAGCAAGACCTTCACCAGAAGTAATACTGTCTCCCAAGAACTCAATATTCATCAATCGTTTTTTTACAGGACAAAAAACTCCCTTATCAGATAAACCTACAGAATGAATAAATAAGGCATGATGTAAATCACCACTCATAGCCTGAGTATCTTTTATAATTGAAATAAGATTTTCTTTATCAGGATTAAGATTTCTAGCAATGCATACCCATTTAGAATCACCTTTTTCTACCATAAATCGGGAAACTTGTGCTCCATTTATTTCAACTGCAATCCAGGGCTCGTAAAGGTCATAATCAGAAGAAACTTCTACCCATACCTCAGTAGATTTTACATTTATTTCCAGAGCCGAAGCCCCCCAGAAAAGACAAAGGGAATCAGTATATGAAGTACGTCCCAAAATGCGTTTGTGTTCAATATTGTTAATTTTATATGTTTTCATACTATCAGTATAAAAAGTCTAAGAAAGAATGTCGAGTTAAAAAAGCACAAATATTTCATTTTTAAGTAATTTTAAGTAATTTTAAGCATATTTTAACTAATTTTTCTTGACAAATCTTCATTCTCAAAGTAATCTAATAGTGTAGACAATAAACTACCCTTCTTGCGAAAGCAAAAGGAATGAAAGAAATATAAACAGGAGTTTTTTTATGGCAAAAATCATCAGTGGTGGAAAATTATCAAATATTCCCTGGCAGGAAAAACCGGCAGACTGCTGGCTTCCAATTTGGCGTTATGACGCAAACCCGGTAATCGGTAGAAATCCTTTTCCAGGAATGGGTCGCATTTACAATTCAGCTGTAATTCCATGGCAGGGAAAGTTCAAAGGTGTATTCCGCTCTGAAGATACATCTGCCAGACCATTTTTATATATTGGAGATTCCGAAGATGGTATCCACTGGGAATTCCAAAAAGAAAAAATCCATATGCATGATCCAGATGGAACTCCACATGATCCATTCTATGCTTATGACCCACGTTGTGTAAAAGTTGATGATACTTATTATATTCTCTGGTGTGGTGATTTTGACGGTGCTTCAATCGGCGTTGCAACTACAAAAGATTTCAAGGATTTTACCCGTCTCGAAAATCCATTTTTGCCATTCAACCGAAATGCTGTTCTCTTCCCTAAAAAGATTGACGGCAAGTTTGTAATGCTTTCCCGCCCTTCTGATTCAGGTCATACACCATTTGGTGACATTCTTCTTTCACAGTCTCCTGATATGAAATACTGGGGAGAACACAGACTTGTTATGCAGAAAGGCGGACAGGGCTGGTGGCAGGGAGTAAAAATTGGCTGTGGTCCTGCTCCTATTGAAATTGAATATAAAACACCTGAAGGAAAAACAGAAGAAGGCTGGCTTATGTTCTATCACGGAGTTGCAACAACCTGTAACGGATTCGTTTACTCCTTCTCTGCTGCAATTCTTGATCATGATAAACCTTCTATTGTACGCTACCGCTGTGGTGACTACATGCTTACACCAGAAATGCCTTATGAAACAACTGGTTTTGTAGATAACGTTTGTTTCCCTGTTGCAGCTTTGACAGATGAAGAAAAAGGAAGAATCGCTATTTACTATGGTTGTGCAGATACAGTTGTAGGCTTATGTTTTACAACAGTAGATGAAGTTGTTAACTTCACTCTGGCTCACAATGAATTAGGATATTGGGACAAAGATCTCGGACGCTTCTAATCTCTTCTAAGACAATCTACAAATCACGGACTTACGAGCCCTAAAAAAACAGCGGTCAGATTTCTCTGACCGCTAAAAGTAAATAGGAAGATATTATTTATTAAACGAAAACACAATTTTTGCGATTGTTGTGATCGAATAATCCAGTGTAATTTAGCAAGACCGTTAAGTTAAACGGTTAACTAAATTATATAACAATCAATTTTATTTGCAATACTTTTTTTCAAAATTAATTATTTTTTTACGAATTATCCCGAATTATCTGCTTCCAGGAACGGACATCTTTTTTTTGTGGATCTAGCTTCAATAATGAAACAAAGGTATCAAGGGCAGCCTGTATTCTTTCCGGCAAAATATTTTCATCGGTAACTTCAACTTCTATGTATAAAAGATTATTTACCTTTACCAGTTCACAATGAATCAAAATATCAGGATAAGAATCTGCTTTACCATAAACAGAATGAGCACGTTTTTCTTTTTTGAACCAGCACTTATATTTTGCCTCAGAAAATAATTCCCTTAAAACGTCAGCATTTTCCACAAAAGTTTCATCTTCCTGGTTCACTTCCATGTTATCTTTATAGCTTTTACGCTTGATTGTAAAATAGGATTTTTCTTCAGTGCACTCACCTATACCCGACAATAAGGAATCTGAATAAATGGCCTCTGAACGGATTCTTATACATTGAGCTTCGTTATTCTCAAGTCTTTCTTCATAGGAATTGAAACGGGAATAATATTCATCTTCTTTTACTAAAAATACAGGCTTTGACATAAATGAAATATCAGGTATTTTTGTTTCAGAATAGATTACGTTTTTTATAAAATCATATTCATTTTGAGAAAGCGGTATTTTTAGTTCTATTTCTCTTCCCATAAATCAATTAAATTACTGTAAATCCAATTACAATAAATCCAATTAAATGCAAAGCTCTTTTAATTTATTATAAAAATCGGGAATCTGTTTTTCAAGAATGACAGGTCGACCATTTGTGTCTAAAAAGCAATGGGTACTTTTTGCAGTACATACAATCTGGTCATTATGCTTAAAATCATAAATAAAAGTTACTTTACAGGGAGTCAGTTTTTCAACTTTTAATTCAATAGTGATTTCATCAGCAAAAGTTGTTGGCTTTTTGAAAGTACATTCCAGGCTTACTACAGGAGAAGCAATTCCTGTTTCTTCCATTTTGGCATAACTCCACCCCATTTCGTCCATGTAAAAAACTCTGGTTTCTTCCATGAAACGAACATAATTTGAATGATGGGTTATTCCCATTTTATCGGTTTCATAATAATTTACTTTGTGAATATAAGGTTTCATACCTTCCATTTTGACATTTTTTATATTTTTGTCAAGTAGAATATAGAAATATGAAACCTTATAATCTTTACAAGTCTGAATACTCTTATTTAGTTACGACAAACTCAACTCGGCGATTTTTCCACCAGTGTTCTTTGTCTTCCCATTTAGCAAGAGGATTTTCACCGCCCTTACCTACAGCAGTAAGATTTGATTCTTTTAAACCTCTCTTAACAAGTTCAGCTTTAATTGCATCAGCTCTATTCTGAGAAAGAGGTATCAATTCATTGATATTTTCTTCTTCGGTATTAGAAACATTATTTGCATAGCCCTGAACTTCGATGTGAATATCTGTACTCAAGGCAAGAACCTGTTTAGCAATTGTATCAAGAGTTTCTTTATTTGCAAGAGACTGTGTATCTGTCAACTTATTGAATGATGCGGCATTTGCATCAAAATAAATTGTATTAACAACTATCTTCCACTGTTTCTGAGGAATAATTTCTTCCATCAAAACACCTGTCTTGAATGAGGCTGTTTCTGTAACTAAATCCTGATTCAAACGGATTCTTTCTTTTTCAGAAGGAACGATTGAAGTGCGGATAGAATAGTTTTCAGAAGAGAACAAAGGTTCACCACTTATTGTAGTACCATCCCATTCAATGTCATTCAACTTGCCAACTCCTGACCAGGATTTTACAACTTCGTTTTTCTGGTCCATAACTTCTACAGTCCAGCTTTCAGGCTTTCCTTTTAGATTTGAAGTTGTGTTTTTGATTGTAAGAATATCATTAACACCATCACCATCTGGAGTAAAACCAAGAGCCGGAATAATAGAAGAGGAAATTGAAGGAGCAGGAACTTCTTTTACTTTTCCTTCAGCTGGATAGATTCGGTAACCAAGAGTTATTCTCGGATAAGAAGCCCAGCCTTCATATGTTTTTTTGCTGTAAACAAAATTATAATCAGCACCAATAAAGGCAGCAAAACGATCCGGCTCTGGAGAAAGAGCAAATTCAAGAGAAGCTTTAGCCAGTAAACCGGCGCTGTATTTATCATCATTAACATTCTTTAATTTTCCAATGTTTGTACCAATTCCACAACCAGGAACGATTTCAAACCAGTCAGGGAAAATAGAAATTGATTCACTTGAAAGAACTCGTCTGAGATTAAAGAAAAGTTCATGCATAAGCAGAGTATTAGAATCATTCTTAGCCGCTGCATCCATAAATCCATAATCCAGACCAAACAACCAGCCTCCATAATTATATCCAAAGCCTAAGTCTATTCCCCCACCAGAGGATGTAATTTTTGTTTTCTCATTGTGATAGGAATAAAGAGGAAAAATGCCGCTTCCAAAAATCTCAAAATAGAAGTTAGAAGCATCTGAACTTTCTCCAGAAGGCCAGAATACGCCGGAATCTGGTTCAGCGCATACATACGAACAAGTCAAAACAAGACCCAATAAAAGTGATAATACTTTTTTCATAAACACCTCGCTTTTTTTTATGTTAAAAAAATTCTAATCACTTCACGCCGATTTTGTCAATTTAACAAAACATTATTTTTACATTTTTTGACTCATATTTTTCAATTGAAATTCTTATTTATTCATATTAAACTTTAATTAAGTAAATTCACTTAATTTTTGGAGAAATCATGATTTCATTTAACAAAAAAACTAACACATTCAGAATTGAAACTCCAGATTCTGATTATATTATTTCCATCATCAATGGTGGTTATATTATTCATACTTATTACGGAGAAAAACTTGGGGAGGATGATGTAACCTATCTTGCACGCCCGCGTGAATATGGCTTTGCTGATAATCCCATTTTCCGCGAAAAGCATTCTTTTTTAGATTATATTCCGCAGGAGTTTCCTACAGACGGGCTGGGGGATTTTAGACGCTCTGCCCTTGCCATTACAAACAGCAGTGGAAATAATGGAATTGAATTAAAATATAAAAATCATGAAATTATTGACGGCTCGATTTCTATTCCAGGCTTACCCTGCGTTTTTGGAGACAAAAAATCTTCGCAGACCTTAAAAATAACAGCATCAGATGAGCTCTTAAATATTGAAGTTAGTCTTTTTTATACAGTTTTTGAAGGAATAAATGCGATTATCCGTTTTGCAAAAATTACAAATTGTGGAAAAGATACCGTTTATATAAAAAAAGCCCTTTCTGCTTCTTTTGATATGGATAATGATAATTATGACATGATCACTCTTCATGGTTCCTGGGCAAGAGAACGCCATATCGACCGCCGTCCTGTTCACAAAGGCTTGCAGGGGGTAGTTTCAATGAGGGGCGAAACAAGTCATCAGGAGCATCCTTTTATTGCCCTTCTTGAAAAAAATGCAGATGAAAATTCCGGTAAAGTTTATGGAATCAATTTTATTTATAGCGGAAATTTTGTTGGAGAAGTTCAAAATAATCAGTTTGATTCTTTAAGAATACAGATGGGTATTAATCCTGAAAATTTTGCATGGAAACTCAAGGCTAAAGATGAATTTTACACTCCTCAAGCTGTTCTAACTTATTCAAACTGTGGTCTTAACGGGATGAGCCATGCATTCCATGATTTATACCGCGACCATCTGATTCGTTCTCCATACAAAAATAAAATGCGTCCAATTTTAATCAACAACTGGGAAGCAACCTATTTTAATTTTGATAGCGAAAAACTCCTTGATATTGCACGCGAAGCTCACAAAGATGGAATTGAAATGCTTGTTATGGATGACGGCTGGTTTGGAAAACGAAACTTTGACGATAATTCCCTGGGAGACTGGATTGTAAACGAAGAAAAACTCAAGGGTGGCCTTAAACATCTCGTTGATGAAGTTAATAAAATCGGCTTAAAATTCGGAATCTGGTTCGAACCTGAAATGATTTCTCCAGACAGTGATTTATATCGCGCTCATCCTGATTGGGCAATCCAAATCCAAGGAAGAATTCCTGGAATGAGCAGACAACAACTGGTTCTTGATATAACCCGCAAAGATGTTCGCGACTATATCTATAATTCAGTGGCAGCAATTTTGAAATCTGCAAATATTGAATATGTAAAATGGGACATGAACCGCCAGCTTTCTGACATTGGAAGTACAAACCTGCCATCAGACCAGATTGGTGAGTTCTACCACCGTTATGTACTTGCCCTTTACGAAATGCAGGAACGACTTATTTCAGACTTCCCTAACCTGCTGCTTGAAAACTGTTCGGGCGGCGGCGCAAGATTTGACCCGGGAATGTTCTATTACAGCCCGCAAATCTGGTGCAGCGATGATACCGACGCAATTGAACGTCTTTCCATTCAGGAAGGAACTGCCCTTATGTATCCGCTTTCTACAATGGGTGCTCATGTTTCTGTATGCCCTAACCACGCGGTAGGCCGTGTTACCCCTTTCAAGACCCGTGGATATGTTGCTTTAAGCGGAACCTTTGGCTACGAGCTTGATATTACAAAATTGCCGCCAGAAGAAAGAGCAATGATTCCACACCAGGTTGAACTTTACAAAAAATACAGTTCTCTTGTTCGTGAAGGAGATTATTACCGCATTGCAAGTTTTTCACAAAACAATGAATATGATGCCTGGACAAGCATTTCAAAAGACAAAAAACTGGCACTTGTAACTTATGTACAAGTTTTATATCATCCAAACTACAAGACAAGATTTATTAAAGTTCCTGGCCTGAATGCGGATTCTAAATACAAAATTACTTTCCCTGATGAAAATCAGACAGAATATCCACCGCAAATCCTTACAGGCAAAACAATTATGAATGCCGGAATAGGCATAAAAAGACTTTGGGGTGATTTCCAGAGTCAAATTATTTATTTGGAGTCATTATGATAAAACAGGCATTCAATCCTTATCTTCCTTCCTGGGAATACGTTCCAGACGGTGAGCCTCATGTTTTTGGAGACAGAGTATATGTTTATGGCTCCCATGACTTTTTTAATGGCTGGGTTTTCTGCCCAGGTGATTACGTTTGCTATTCAGCCCCAGTGAATGACCTTTCA
>JAEEGL010340269.1_pt1 | contig 21502 bp, 15 predicted proteins | sample 9134231 | NCBI WGS metagenome assembly JAEEGL01 (sample SAMN16246548, study PRJNA631951) | gut metagenome | biome: gut microbiome; feature: rumen; material: fiber-attached | host: Bos | place: Iran: Karaj | collected 2018-10
AAGAGGCCATTTTTCAAGCGCTTCAGCAAGGATCGTGTGATTCGTGTATCCGAACGTTGCCACCGTTATGGCCCATGCGTCATCCCAGCCGAGCCCCTGTTCATCTATAAGCAGGCGCATAAGCTCGGGTATGGCCAGAGCAGGATGCGTATCGTTTATCTGTATGGCGTTGTAAAGATGAAATTCACGGATATTTCCGCCGCCCTTAAGATACCTGCTGAGGATGTCCTGCAGTCCGGCGCTCGTGAAAAAGTACTCCTGTTTAAGTCTTAAAAGCTTGCCTCTTGGAGTAGAATCATCGGGATAAAGTACGTTCGAGATCGAGTGGGCAGTCGTTATGTTTTCAACTGCTCTGTCATAGTCGCCTTTGCTGAACTCGCTGAAATCGAATCCGGAATTCTCCGTCTCGGCGCTCCAGAGGCGAAGGGTATTCACGCGCTCGGAATCGTACCCGGGGACCGGAATATCGTACGGCACGGCGAGGACCGGCTCGTAATCTTCCAGTTCAACGTAAAGATGACCGTCGCCTCCCCAGTTCATATTTATATTTCCGCCGAACTTTACGATCCTGGCATCTTCCGCTTTGCAGATCTCCCAGACGTTCGGTATCTTGAGCCAGTTATCCGGCGTCTCGACCTGATATCCGTTCTGGATAAGCTGACGGAAAAGGCCGTACCTGTATCTGATGCCTATTCCGGTACCGGCGATGTCAAGTGATGCCATTGAGTCAATAAAACACGCCGCAAGCCTTCCGAGGCCGCCGTTTCCAAGGCCGGCATCAGGTTCGGCAGCTTCGACCGACGGAAGATCGAGTCCCAGCTCTTTAAGGCCGTCGAAGACAACGTCTCTGATCCCGAGGTTTATAAGTGCCGAATCGAGCAGTCTTCCGATCAGGAATTCCATCGAAAAATAATAAATATGCTTTCTTTTCTCCGCGCTGTCCTTCTTTTCGGTAAAAAGCCAGTCGGGAGCCATATAATCACGTATAAGCGCACCTAGCGCCAGATATTTTTCCTCCGTCCCTGCCTCGTCGAAGCTTTCACGGAACATCGTGACTATCTTATTTTTATAATCGCGGATAAAAGTATCCTTATTTAGCTGCATAGTTCCTCCATAACAGAACGAAAACGACTTTTTAAATGTGATTGCCGATCGAAAATGACTGTCTCAGATCGCAAGTTCGTTATAAATCGCGATATACTTTTCAGACTGAGTCTTCCAGTCGATCCTGGTCTCCATAGCTTTGATCATAAGATTATCCCAGATCTCAGCGTCGTCGTAGCATTCAAGCGCAGTGCGAAGAACTGCAAGCATCTCGTGAGCGTTGAAATTGGCAAAAGAGAAACCGTTCCCGTCGCCGGTATATTTATTATACGGTTTAACCGTATCCTTAAGGCCGCCTGTCTCGCGGACAACAGGTATCGTTCCGTAGCGCATGGCGATTATCTGGGAAAGGCCGCACGGTTCAAACATAGAAGGCATCAGGAACAGATCGGCTCCTGCATAGATACGTGACGCCAGAGCGCTGTCGAAACGAGTGCGCGCTGCTATCTTACCCGGGTAGGCCGAGCCGTAATATTCGAAGAAATCCATATAATCGCGCTCGCCGGTTCCGAGGATGACGAACTGGAGGTCGTTTTTAAGAATATCTTCCATCACACACGTGACGAGGTCCAGTCCCTTTTCTTTAACCATTCTCGTGACCATGGCTACGATCGGTACGTTCTCGTTCTGCGGAAGACCAAGCTCCTTCTGAAGAGCAAGTTTATTGACCTTTTTAAGGTCTCTCGTCTTCACGTCATAGTTCCTGACGATATTCTTATCGTTTTCAGGATTGTTATGTGAATAATCGATTCCGTTCGTAATTCCGGTGAGTTTAAATGACTTAGCGCTTAGCAGCCCGTCAAGACCCTCCCCGTAGTACGGCGTCGTGATCTCCTGCGCGTACGTTTCCGATACGGTGATCACTTTATCCGCAAAAACGATGCCCGCTTTCATGAACGATACACCGTCGCGGAATTTAAGCTTTTCATCATTGTAGTATCCGTAATTAAGTCCGAGCAGATCTTCAAGTATCGAAGGCGCGTAAACGCCCTGATATTTAAGATTATGGATGGTGAACACCGCGGCGGCGCGCTTGAATTCCGGTCTTTCGTAGTAAACGTCCCTTAAGTACAGAGGGATGATACCGGTCTGCCAGTCGTTGCAGTGAATGATATCCGGGTAGAAATCGTTCATGTGAACAACAGATTCCATCACCGCTCTGCAGAAGTATGCAAAACGCTCGCCGTCGTCGTAAAAGCCGTAGCATCCTGGCCGCTTGAAATAGTATTCGTTGTCAATGAAGTACACGGGTATGTCTTTATAGAGCATATACTGAAGCCCGCAATACTGATTTCTCCAGCCCACGGTCACCCCGAATGTGGAAAGAGGTATCATACGGGATTTGTATTCGTCGGCAATATCTCCGTATTTCGGCGTTATGATCCTGACGTCCACACCGGCTGCTTTCAGCGCTGAAGGCAGTTCGAGAGATACGTCGGCAAGCCCTCCGGTTTTGCTGAACGGCCTTACTTCGGTGGTCACAAATAAAACTTTCATTTTCAGAATCCTTTCATTGCATATCAGCAATTACAGGTCAGCGCAGAAGATTCTTCTTCTCGATGACCAGAGGGAAAAACTCGTTTCCCTTCAATTCTGTATTTTCGTCTATATCGACGTTTTTGTCAATAATAACATGTGACAGCCTTGCGTTTTTATGTATCCGGACGTTCTGGAGAATGATACTGTTCTCAACTACAGCTCCTTCCTCTACGCTTACGTAGCGGCCGAGAAGAGAATCCTTCACGCTTCCCTCGATCATGCATCCGTCAGCGATCAGCGAATTGCTCACGTGGCACCCGTCAACGTAAAGCGTAGGAGGCTCGTCTTTTATCTTCGTAAATATCGGCCTGACGCCTGAGCGGAATAGCTCAGTGCTGACGTTCAGATCAAGCATATCCATATTGCTCTTAAAATAAGACGAAACTGTATTTATGCACGAAACGTATCCGTCGAACCTGTAGAGGTTGAACGAAGCGGAACCGATCTGATCGAAGACAAGATTATAGAAGCTCGTCAGCGACGTAAGCGAAGTGCTTTTGTAGATAAAATCGGTAAGACGTGCTTTGGTCATAATGAAAATTTCCATACACACGTCAGCCTCGGGACCGATCCCGATGTTCTTGCCCGCACCGCGAAGTTCCCCTGTCTCGCCGTCAATATCGAGCGTAAAGCAGTTCGAAAACTCCTTATCGGCATTGCCCGTATGCGTATACACTACGGTTATATCTGCACCCGAGCGTTCGTGCGATCTTATGACGTCGGCAATATCCATATTGCACACCATATATGACGAACAGAGTATAACGTCCTTGCTTTTACTCCTGTAGATATACTCCATATTGTTTTTTATGAGCTTCGAGTCTGTGTACATCAGATTGCAAAGTCCGTGATTGAACAGGAAAAGACCATCGTTTTTTCTGTTAAGGTCCCACGGTTTACCGGTGCCGAGATGGTCGGAAAGAGAGCGGGAGTTGCTCTCGGTAAAAATACCGACGTTTCCGATACCGGCGTTGACCAGGTTCGAAAGCATGAAATCTATGACTCTGTAGCGGCTTCCGATCGGGATCGAAGCGATGGGGCGGTTCGTCGTCAGAGCGCGTATATCGTTCTCGTTTTCGGCCAGATTAAGTATAGCCATATAATCTCTCATTTATGCCACCTCATTTCATAAAACCGCCGCCGGATAATTCGCGGCCTTCTTCAATAACTGCGATCGTGCTGCCGTCCCCGACAGCGTTGTTCGATCTGACCGTTACGCCTTCCAGAAGGATGCTCTTATTAACGATCACGTTTTCTTCTATCTTGCACCCTTCCATCACGATCGAATCGACCACGCGGCTGTTTCTTCCGACTGTCACACCCGGGAAAATGACTGAATGTTCGACCTCTCCCATAATAACGCAGCCTTCGGATATCAGGCTGTCTTTAAGAGTAGCATCCGGACCGATGTACTGCGACGGTATAGAACCTGTAACAGTATATAGTTTCCAGTCGTTCTGGAAAAGCTTGACTTCATTGTCAGCCTTAAGGAGGTCCATATTTGCCTCCCAGTAGCTCTCTACAGTACCGACGTCCTTCCAGTATCCGTCGAACCTGTACGCGATCAGTTTTTCGCCTGATCCGATCATCGCAGGAATGATATTTTTGCCGAAATCATTGTCCGAGGACTGATCCTGCGAATCTGCCTTAAGATACTTTTTCAGATCGGCATACGTGAAAATGTAGATACCCATCGACGCCAGAGTGCTCCTGGGTTTTTTAGGCTTTTCCTCAAAACTGGTGATCGTGCCTTCGCTGTCAGTATTCATTATCCCGAAACGCGAAGCTTCTTCGATCGGCACGTCGATAACAGCGATGGTTGCCTTCGCTCCCGCAGCAGTATGAGCGGCGAGCATCTTTCTGTAGTCCATTTTGTATATATGGTCACCGGATAAGATCAGCACGTACGTCGGGTTGAACTGGTCAAGGAAATTAAGGTTCTGGTATACGGCGTTTGCCGTGCCGCTGTACCAGTCTCCGCCCGCCTCGCTCATATACGGCGGCAATATCGTTACGCCTCCGTGTACGCGGTCAAGGTCCCACGGCGTTCCTATTCCTATATGCGTTGACAGCTGCTGTGGCTTGTACTGGGTCAATATCCCGACCGTGTCTATTCCTGAGTTTGAGCAGTTACTGAGCGCAAAATCGATTATTCGATATTTGCCCCCGAACGGCACAGCCGGTTTAGCTGTCTTCCTGGTCATTGCCCCCAGCCGGCTTCCCTGCCCGCCGGCCAATATCAGTGCAACCATGTTTTTTTGGATCATGTCCGGTCACTCCTCTTTATATTTCAATACCTGAAAAACGGTTTTATTATCAATCCGCAGTATGCGTTAAGTTTAAGTTTAATGTGAAAAGGCATCGATGATTCTCCCTCAGGCTTGGGTCGTATATAGCTGCTGTACAGATCTTCTGCGCCTGTCAGCAGTCCTCCGTCGCATTCCTCTGTCCCGTCACTGCCGGACGATCTGAAAATAATGCTGTAATCACAGAACCTCGGTACGCCGAGTCGGAAATCATCATACGTCCTGTCAGAGAAATTGCATAATACTATCAGAAAATCTCTGTCGTTTTCAGGATCCTGCCGTATGAACGAATAAACGTTCCTCTCCCTGTCATCCGCATCGATCCATCTGAATCCGTTCTGTGAAAAATCACCTGCGTAAAGCGACTTCTCGATAAGATATATCCCGTTGAGCGCTTTCGTATATTCTTTCAGCATGCCGTGAGACGGATAAAGAAGCATCTTCCATTCGAGCGCCTCGTAAAATCTCCACTCCATTATCTGCCCGAATTCAGAGCCCATGAACAGCAGCTTTTTACCGGGATGGCAGATCATATAGAGCAGGTACGCTCTGTATTCGGAGAATTTGGTGTCAAGGTCCCCGTACATCTTATCGATAAGTGTTTTTTTGCCGTGTACAGTCTCGTCGTGCGATAAACTCAGCATGAACCGTTCAGTGTGAGCATACATCATCGCAAAAGTCATTTTATTGTGATAATTTACGCGTTCTGCCGGGCTCAGGCTCATATATTCGAGAGTGTCGTTCATCCAGCCCATATTCCATTTATAATCGAATCCGAGACCTCCCCATTCAGGTTTAGCCGTAACTCCGGGATACGTGCTCGAATCTTCGGCTATCATAACGGCGCCGGGCGCGAGTCCGTGGACTGCAGTATTAAGTTCACGCAGGAAAAGAGCAGCTTCCAGATTTTCATTGCCGCCGTACGCGTTGAGCGGCCTTATCCGGTGCATGCAGTTATAATCGTAATAGATAATATTCGCCACCGCGTCGATCCGCAGACCGTCGATATGATACTCCGAAAGCCAGTATGCGGCGTTCGATATCATGAAATTCTTTACAAAATTCTTCGAATAGTCAAGGTTCGCCGTACCCCAGAGCGGATTTTCGCGCTTGTTTTCTTCGCCGTATTCATACAGAAAAGTGCCGTCAAATTTATACAGATACGATTCGTCTTTGCAGAAGTGGCCAGGCACCCAGTCCATTATCACTCCTATCCCGCTCCGGTGCATGCGGTCAACGAAATACATGAAGTCTTCCGGTGTTCCGAACCGCGACGTCAACGCATAATAGCTGCCTGTCTGATATCCCCACGAGTCGTCCAGAGGGTGTTCGCACAGTGGCATGAGTTCGACGTGCGTATAATTCATTTCGGTCAGATATGCGGACAATTCATCTGCCATTTCTCTGTAGTTCAGGAATGGTTCATCCGCTCTTTGCGCTTCGGCCTCCTGCCAGTTTTTCTCGTAATCGATGCCCGGTATTCGGCCGCGTCTCCATGATCCCGCATGAATTTCGTATATATTAACAGGAGAAGCATACGTATCTGCCGAAGACCTGTTTTTATTCCATTCCGCGTCTGACCAGCTGAATTTATGGAGATCCGTCGCGACCGACGCCGTTCCCGGTCTTAATTCGGAAGTAACCGCGTACGGATCCGCCTTGAAACGGACGCTTCCGTCTGCGCCGGTGATCATATATTTGTAAAGCGTATTTTCAGGAAGGGCTTCGATCTCCGTGTACCAGAAACCGTTGTCCGATCTGAACATCGTATCCGCCGGATATGACGATCCTCCCCAGGAGTTGAAATCACCGGCGACGCGGACGGAGATCGCCCCCGGGGCGTAAACGTAAAAAGACAGCCTGACAGGCGCATCACTAATGCCGGATCGCACGCGACCTTTATCCCGCTCAGTCACGGTATGGCAGCCCAGCCGCTTATATGCGTCATAACAGTTTCCGGATAAATATTCTCTTTCGAACGAATCGCTAAAAAGCATTCAAATCGCCTTTCGAAACAGACCTGCCGGCCATTGCCGTTACCTGATGCATTTCGGATGTGTAAAGCCGGTCATCTTTAATCTGATAGTCCGATAATACCACTTTAACGCGATATTGTCAATTTTCTTTAGAAATGATATAATCCCCCTAAACAAATACGAAACGAGGTAAGCGAATGGACGAGAAATTTGCATTCAGCCTTCTGTGGCCCGATTATGAGAGGGGTCGCGCAACCGAGCGCGAGGTTAAGAGCGGCAGACGCAAGCTGTTCAATCAGGAGCTTTTAGAGCGCGACATGAACATGGATATGATCCTTGACGGCATGCAGATCAGAAACGACAGCCGCGGATATATAAGAGCGCGTATGCTTGACATGATCCCCGATGCGGAAGTGATCAAATACAGACAGGATATCCTTCAGGACTTTATGGATTATCCGGAGCTGGAAGAATCCTTTGATACTTCTCTTCTGCCTCTTACGAACAATCTTCGAAAGATGGAGAAGGCCAATATTTCACACGATGACGATATGCGGCGCATCGCGTGGAGGATCGATATGCTCGAAGTATACATGCAGTGCGTCGACATTCTGCACTCGCTGTTCTGCTCTCCGGACAGAGATTTTCTCTCCGACGGTGTGAAGCGGCTCAGGGAAATGATACAGGGCATTTATGAAAGCGATAATTTCCGTGATCTGCGCCACGAGCTTCCTGCACTTTCCGAAAAGATCCAGACGATGACTTCTGTAACGATCGGTGTGAATCTTGACAACGAACTGAGGCCTGTTGAGGCCGTGCTCCTTTCGATCGAGCCCAAGCCGTTCAGGAATAAAGCGCTCGTTACTTCTATCCTTGGCCGTCAGAAGAATGACGAGACTTATTTCGGACTCGGTTCTTTTTATTCGATCCTTAAGGATAACCGCGCGAACACACTGGATATTGCCATCATGCGTGATCTGGAGAGCGTAATGGGTGACACGTTCAAACACCTTGCCACCGTGCTTGCCAGATTCGAGTATATAGAGACCCAGTTCCTGTTCGACCTTATTCCGGAAGTGTATTATTTCATCGGAGGCAGCAGGCTGGCGCGCAATCTTATAAAAACAGGTCTTCCGGTATGTTTCCCAACGCCCGCACCTAAAGATGAGCGTATCTTCTACGTTAAAGATATTTATGACGCAAGCTTCGCGATCCGCATACAGAGCGACATCGGCCTTAGCGAGCTGTCGAACGTCGTCGTGACCAATACGGCAGAGATGTCGGATAAGGCCGGACGAATATTCATTCTTACCGGTGCTAACCAGGGCGGTAAAACCACGTTTACAAGAGCGGTCGGCATCACGCAGCTGCTGTTCCAGGCTGGATTCGCCATCCCCGGTTCGGAGGGACGTATCAGCCCGGTAGATAACATATACACTCATTTCCCTGAGCTTGAGAAGAATTCGATCAGCGAAGGCCGCCTGGGTGAAGAGTGCATAAGGCTCGAGCAGATCCTTCCGCGCCTTACGAAGTACAGTATGATCCTGATGAACGAATCGCTTTCGAGCACGAGCCACCAGGAATGCCTGTTTATAGCCGAAGAGATAATGAAATATCTCCGGAAAGTCGGAGCGAGATGCGTATTTGCCACCCACATCCATGAACTTGCCGAGAACATCCCCGAACTTAATAAAGAGCCTGCACTGAGCGATCTGGTCAGCCTTGTCGCCGGCGTTGACGAGTCGACCGAAATGGAAGTGCTCACAGACGAGGGACGTAAAAAGTATGCAGGATCAAAGCGTACGTATCTTATTCTTCCGATGCCTCCACAGGGAAAAAGCTTCGCTCTGGATATTGCCCGCACATACGGGATCAGTTTCAATCAGCTGATGAATACGCACGAAGAAAAGTTCGGAAGCGACGATGATCCCGCTCACGTAAAATAAAATATTGATTGAAATAATAATTTTAAATCATTATTTTAAGCCGAAATTATAAACCGAATAATATAACCAAAATCGAAAGGAATGATTCTGATGGAAAAATATGTCGTACTGTACAATAAGCTATCCGGCACTTCTGAAGAGGCTATCAAGAAGCTGGAGCCGCTTATCAGTGGTAAAGGCAGCGTGGAGTTCAAGGACATCACGACGTTAGGCGGATATGCCGGATTTTTCGGCGATCTCGATGCCGAGAGCAAGCTCGTTATTTGCGGCGGAGACGGTACTCTTAACCGTTTCGTTAACGAGGCGGACGAGTTTATAGCTGATCGCGAGATCTACTACTTCCCCTCCGGAACCGGAAATGATTTTGTGAGAGACGTAGAACTCGATTTTACGCAAGGACCGGTAGAGATAAGCAAATATCTTAAGAATCTCCCGACAGTTACCGTGAAGGGCAAGACATGCAAGTTTATCAACAACGTAGGTTTCGGTATCGACGGATATTGCTGCCAGGTCGGAGATGAGATGAAAGCAAGCGGCAAGGTCCCCAACTATACGTCGATCGCCATCAACGGCCTGCTTTTCCACTTCAAATCCAAGAACGCGGATATCACCATTGACGGTAAACATTACGAATTCAAGAACGTCTGGATCGCTCCTACTATGATGGGCCGTTTCTACGGAGGCGGAATGAACGCAGCTCCCGAGCAGAACAGATTGTCCGAGGAAAAAACTGTTTCTCTTACGATCATGCACGGTAAGAGCCGTATCGGAACGCTGATCATATTCCCTTCCATTTTCAAAGGCGAGCATGTCAAGCACACCAAGAAAGTCTCCGTTTTCACAGGCCACGATATAACAGTTAAATTTGACGCACCGTCTCCTCTGCAGATCGACGGAGAAACTGTGCTCGACGTGACCGAGTACACGGTATCGTATAAATGACAGAAAAACGTTAAACACGTCTGATCCCGATCATTTACGATGATCAAAAAAACCGGCCGGATCATTTTGGTTGATCCGGCCGTTTTTATTATTATCATCATTTCAGCAAATCGTTTTGCTGCTATATCAAAAAGATCAGAATCCTCTTCCTCCGCCGCTGAAGCTGTGTCCTCCGGAAGAGTGGAATCCGCCGCTGTATGACGAGCCGCCTCCGGAACGCGATGACGACGATTGGATCAAAGTCTTCGTAACGTTTGTCCGCAGGAACGTATCGTTCAGCACGTCTACTCTAACGGAATCAGGCACAAGATAATTAGAAGCGACCACCGACTGGGCCAGGCCTTTCATTGACACCGATGCCGATGACAGAGATATTAAACCTGCGACAAGACCTGCGATCGATGCTATAAACAAATACTTCAGTACAGATCCGAAAGTGAGCGGGAATTTGCCGTTCGTCAGGAGCGTATCGAGATCATTGAAATATGCGCTCACACCTTCGGCGTATTCTCCCCTGTGCATGTACGGTTCCATCGTATCATCCATATGGTTAACGTTCTTTTCAGTGAAGAATTTCTCTGCATCGCCTGTACCTGCGGTAAACCAGCCTCTGTTTCCCGGTTCCATCGAAATAAACATTACGACACCGCTGTAATTCGATCCGACACCGTATCCGTTCATATCATAAAATTCCGCGGCATACATCCTGCGCCCGAGGTCGTATGCGCTCTCATCGGTGACGAGCACGAAGTCCATATTATATTTCTGCTTCATCTGCGCCAGCTGCGACTTGAGCGATTCCAGTTCCCCGCTGTTGAAAATTCCGGCGTAGTCGACCACACGAGGGTTCGACGGGTCGTTATGGAACACGTCTGAAGGGCCGAATCCTTCTTTATACCACGAAGGCATCCCGGCAGAACTGACTCCGGTCTGTGTATAACCGTACTCATCTTCCAAGCTGTAATCATCCTCTATGCTGTCAGACGCGAACGCGACGCATACGGACAATGAGATGATGATTATCGAAAACAGCAATATCTTTACAAATCTGTTCATAATCAACCTCCCATAAACCATCTTAGGAAAAAGAACGCTATTGCGGCGACAATAAGGAAAGGTATCCCGAAGTAGAGCCATTTTTTACCCTTACTCACGGGAAGCTCGCCTACGACCTTGCCTGTCTGGCCGTTCGCAGCGTACCTGTACGTCTTCCCTGCATATTTGCACTCAAACAGATACACAGGAAGCATCACGTATTTAACCGATGAATCTGTGATCTCCATCCTGTCCTCGGTAACGTGAACGGAAGAATAATCACTAACGCTGTTAACGACCATATTGACAACGCTGTTTCGCACTCTATCGGATACACGCGGCAGATTCTCGTCAGGATCCGAATCGAATCTGTCTGAAGAAAAGCCCGTCAGATAACCGCTGTTAAATTCTGTTATCTGGCTGTAATCAAACGGCTCGATCGAATCCATCAGGTCATTATCCATCTTAACGCTGGCATCTACCGGGATCCTGTCGAAACTCATTTCAGCAGCTCTTTCGAGGTCATATTCCGAAGTCTCGGTATATCTGTAGCCGCTGTTCGTATAAGACTTTACCTTTGAGCCGGAAAGTTTCATCTCGCCTTTGAGCGTGCAGTTATACAGCCAGAAAGGAACGTAGATGCCTCTTACCGTGCTCATTTTATTATCTGCGAAAAAGTTGAAAGGCAAAAGTTTTCTTCCTTTGTAGTAGTCTCTTACTGCAGCGGGAAGCTTATCCGGAAGGATCTTGAAAGGAATGATACCGTTCGGCCTGAGTCCTGCCGTAACGTTCTCGGTCAATATAAGATAGTTATCGCAGTACGGGCATTTGGCGGAAGCTGTGATCGCGTCAAGGATCACTTCGGCGCCGCACGTCTTGCAGATGTACGATACCGTCCCTTCAAGATGCTCGTTCTTAAGATTTTTCTTATACCGTTTCCAGTCAAATTCCTTAAGCGGTACCTTATCCGCCTTGCCTGCAGACGAACCGGCGGCTGCAGCGTCCGCCTGGGCAGCATTCTGATCAGCAGCCTGTCCCTCAGGTTTAGCTCCGTTCTGCAGCCCGTTTTCGGTCTTCAGGGATTCGATGTCAAATTTACTGCCGCAATAACTGCATAACGCCATCCCGCTCTCAATATCAAATTGAAGCGTTCCGTTACAGTTCGGACATTTGTGTAAGAACATTTCGCTCATTTTAGATTAACGCTCCCGGACGTCAATATCAGTTCATCAATGTGAGCCATTTTTCGTTGGCCTGAGTCTGAAGTTTCTCTAATGCTGTCTGCGCATCGACCGAGCCGGACAATATCCTTGCGAGTGCGCCTGACATATTGTTCATAAATATATCGGAGATCTCCATCGGAGCCTGCGTGGAAACGAAGCAGGGCTGCGTACGGTCGGTATAGGTAACGAACACTTTGTAGTTCTTATCCGTCCATACGGTACCCGGTCCGTACCAGAAAGTCTCTTCCGAAAGCGACTTAAGGAGCGGCACGCTGCTTCCGGTCTGGCTGTGATATCCCCTCTGCCCCGCTTCGGTAAGGAAGAACAGCGCAAAAGCTGCAGCGGTATCGGGATTATCAGTTCTGTTAAAAACAACGTAACCGGTAGCGTCGGTAGAGATATTGTGGTTCGGGAAAGCCGGGAACGGGCAGAAATCCCAGTTGATCTTCATTCTGTCGTACGCGTTTCCGAGTCTCGTGAGCCACGTCATATTGTTGAACGTTTTAAAGCAGACGTAAGATACGTTCGAATCTCCGTCGGGGATCTTTGCAAACTTATCTTTAACTGCGCCGCTGATGCTCCCGAGCATATCCTCGGGGAACAGCCAGCCTTCCTGAACGGCATTGATCAGCTCGTTCACGCCCTGCATGACTTCATTGCTGTCCGTAATGGTAACTTTATGTTCGACGTTGTCGATCCACTTACCGCCGTAGCCGCGGAAGAACATCTGCCAAATAGGAGCCCAGCCGAGTTTCATTGACGCGCCGCACTGGAGCACCTGGCCGTTCTCTTCTACTGTAAGCTGCTTGCAAAGTGCCTTGAAATCCTCCCACTGATATGCGATCGTATTGTCAAAATCTACACCTGCGGCTTCGATAATATCATTGTTGTAAATAAGTACCGATTCGCCTATCTTTCTGGGCACCATATAGAGTCTTCCGTCGATCCTTCCGGCATCGATCGCTCCTGTATATACGTCGCCGAGGTCAATGTTCATAGGCTTGATATATGAATCAAGAGGCATCAGCGCGTTATGGTTGGTGTGGTAGTTAACCGTATCATTCGAGTCACACCAGAAAACGTCGCCGATATCTCCTGCAGAAATACGCGTCGGATAAGAAGAACGGTTTGCTTCCTCATAAATAACGCGTGCATTCGGAAAAGCCGCCATAAATGCGTTCACGACGCCCTTGGGGGCAAGTGATTCCGATTCCGTTCCGCTCTCGTTATTTACAGTAAATGTGATCACTCCGCGGATATTAAGATCTTCAACAGTTTTATCCTGTTCGACGTATCCTGTTTGAACGACCCTTCTCTTACATCCGATGAGTCCGGCCGTGATGACCAGCACGAGTGTCAGCATTACGATCTTCAGCAGCAGACCGCTTCTGTGAGTCTTTTGCATGATAAGACACACCCCTTTCTTACAGGTAAATTCTAACACAGTACGTTCGTTTTTTCAATAGCCTTCGCCCGCGCGCCACGACTCATTGCCGCCCGTGCGTTACGACTCGTTGACCGCCTTTCCAGATATATATTCCGGGGACAATGCGAACATCATAGTTGACGGCCCGTATTTCTCGATCTCGCGTCTGATATATTCTTCGTCGCACGTGAATTTTCTGCTCAGTTTCGCAGCGATATCATATATCGTATCGACGTCGTCAATAAATTCGATCTTTCCGAATACTATCACGCTTTTGAAGTTGAGCGCCCATCCGCCTTCTTCACTGCTTACTTCGCCGAACACGCAAAACGATACCTTATCGCAGCGCCTGATCGCGTCGATCTTATGACCTTTCCTGGCGCTGTGAAAATAGATCCTGCCGTCCTCCTCATTATAAAAATGATTCAGAGGAATTCCGTAAGGATAACCGTTATCCCCGATTACGGATAAAACTCCGCGCTTTTCTTTTTTCAATATTTCAACGCATTCGCCCGGATCGAGCTGCTGCTTTGATCTCATCATTTTTCTGAATATTTTTACGCTTTCTTGTTCCATTCAAATCACACCGTTCTAGTTGTAGATGCCGTATTTGTGGGCGGCCTGATACATAGCGATGACATTCTCCGCCGGAGAATTGTCCTGAATAGCATGCGACGGCGCAAAATGATAGCCTCTATACGCCATACACGACTCAAGGGTCCGGCGGCAATACTCATCCACTTCCTCAGGCGTTCCGTACGCGAGAGGCCCCGCGGTGGATATCAATCCCCTCAGCGTAAGCCTGCCGCCGTAATGCCCGATCAGATAGTCGACAGACATATTGACCGCCTCGGGCTGGAGTGAGTCAACGCCTCTGACACCCATTTCTATGTAATCCTCATAAACCCACGATGAAGACCCGCACGAGTGGATCATCACGGGAAGAGAATTGACGTTTGCCAGATCTATAAACTGCTTGTGGATCGGTTTTAAAATATCCCGGTATAGTTCAAGGCTGATCATCGGGCCGCGCTGCGTACCAAGATCCTCGCCAAGCCATACGAACGACAGATGATCTTTGCATTTTTCGATCGTTCTGTACATGACCTCAAGCTGAGAAGCGGCCCTGCGGCGCATAAAATCAACTGCGGCATCGTCGTTCATCAAAAGATGCACGAGCACGTCTTCCATCCCCATTATTCGCCCGTTTGAATTTATCACGTCAGGGACACCGGCGTGCCCGACGTAAAGAGCGTACCTGGGAGAAAGCACTTTCGCTGCCTCAAGCGCGGCATCATAATCAAAATCATCCGGATCCGGGATCGGATAAGATGCAAACAATTCATCTTCAGCATCTTTAAGCGGGAAATCGCAGAAATCCCAGTAACCGCCTGATTGATTTGCGACGAGGCGCATATAGCATCCCTCGAGGCTGTCAACGATCCTGTCAGGTTTATCGGGATACAGTTTCGGTCCGACGTAGGGCGCGTTGATGCCGGTATAATCTACGCCGAGCGCGTCGTCAAGCGCGCGTCTGTCTTCAGGCCTTATTCCGAGAGCAGCGCACAAACGGCTGTGGACAACTCCGTTGGCCTCGTATCCGATCGTTACGCGGTCTGTTTTTTCAAAAGCGAACGTTCGCTCGACACGCTCACGGGAGTTCATTGACTCCTTCGCTTTTATTATTCTCTGCATGCCGTTCTGCCCCCCTTCTAAAAAGCAGCGCTCCCCTGACCGGATCACGGATCTTCGCAATAATAAACCTGCCTGAAGTATATCAAATGCATAATTAAAAGTCAATTTTAAGGAAATCGAATGTGCCGATTTGAATATTTGAACAAATAAATAGACTATCTGAACATTTGCGCGTATTTAACTTGTTAGGCGTCTCTTCCCTGCTATATAATGGTGTCAACCAAGAGCCGGAGGTGCCTGGCATGAGTCCGATGCGAACAAGAGTTTTATTGATCCTTTTACTGATTGCAGCTATCTGCCTGTCGATACCGGGCAGGGCATCAGTTTCTTCAGAAGCATCAAAAGCGTCAGAAACATCGGAAGCATCGGAAAACGTCCGTATTTCTATTCCGTATACATCAAAAACCGAAACAAAAGCCCGTTACGTGTACGTTGTCGGCGGATATCATTCTATCGATACAGGAGTGCCTGCATGGGGCTCGTCCAACTACGCCGATATCCGTCTGATCGGAGACACGATGGGAACGCTCGACATCGAATACACCGACGGAACTGTTGACTCCGTACCGCTTATATTTGGCTACACGATGTGGTTCTACAATAACTGGAAAGAAAAAGCTGCTCCGTTCAGCAATTCGTCGCCGGACAAGCAATTAAAAGACGTGCTCACACGCTCGCTTATGCTAAAAGGGGCATTAGAGGGCAATGAAAACTGCGTCTTCAGGATCGCTCTTCGTGATAAAGCGATCAAAAAGATCAACGTTAATGACAATGCCGAAAAGAACGGAGAGCCGGTTTTCAAAAACGCATTTCTGGTGAACAATACAAATACGACACTCTCAAACAAAGGCCTCAGTTTTAATGCATCCAATAAATTTTTCGATACTCACACGATAAGCTCAGCCGATCCGTTTCCTGCAGCCATCCGGAACGATCTTGAGACGCTGCGCCACGCCTTATACACGTACGAGGAAGATTATGAGCTTGCAAAGCCGTTCATTTTCCCGGACGGTTATAACGGCCCGAAGATAGTATTTTCCGGCAGCAAATTTGCAGATATTGCCGGCGGAGTGATATACACAAATATCAGAAATCTTGCCGATAGAACAGACGACGACGGGTTTATGCACACGTCATATAAAGGAGCGCCTTCCTGGCGGTACGACGGTTTCGGCGTATGGGTGGAAAGCGCAGATTCATACTTCGACTCGTTCTATTCACGTGACGGAGGCCGCGGAATAATGTCTCTGCTGCTTTACGGAGAAAAAGAAAAAGCAATGAGCGCGTCGCTATTTGCAGACAGGCACATGATGTATTTCAGAGAAAATAAAGTGACGTTTAAAGGATCGGAAGTTCCCGGTCACTACACGGTCGTTGTAAACAAGCCCATGCTTTACTCTGAAGTACTGGTGCCTGACGCTAACTGGCCCACGTCATATACGAAGAAGGCGTTTGGAGATGATTATAAAAATCTCGGAAATCAGGAAACCGACGGTCACGGACTTATGATGCTTGCCAACTACAATGCATGGCGCTCAACCGGACGCAGCGCAGAATGGGTGCGTGCAAACTGGAAATACATCAAAGAAGCTTGCGACTGGATCGAATGGTGCTTCGACAATCCGGAGCTATCTTTAGTTAAAAACGGTCTCCTGTACGCCGAATCAGAAGCAGGCATGATGAAATATACGCTATACTGTAACGTTCCCTGCTACCTCGGACTGAAAGGCTACGCAGAGATGGCCGGGGCAGCGGGATATGATCAGGAAGCAGAAAAGTGGCTGAATATTGCAGCAGGACTGCGAGAGGCGATAATCTCAAAAAACTCGAACAGCAAAGGATGGATGAGCGCTAAATTCGGTTTCTACCACGACCCTGTATTGACCATGATGTCAGATTACTACGGATTTGACACGGCTGATATGGAAAGAGATATGGTAGAACTTTCGCTTCTGACATACAAATCTGACACCGGGAAAGCAGTGGACAACGGCTGGTACGGTGCGCCCGGGATCGGTTATGATCATTCGATGCTCACTCAAAACGCGCTGCTTACGGACAATATGTCCGACGCCACCGCCCTGATGGAGAACCTCTGCCGTCTGAGCTACGCTCCGAGGCTGCCTGAACCGTATCTGGTACCGGAAGGAATATCCGTTGACCGCGTGAACGATATCATACGGCGCCAGGGTGACCTGGGCAATCTTGTTCAGCTCGCAGAAGCGCTGAAATGTTATTCGATAGCTGCAGGAATATCGCCCGTACTCGGCAGCACGCTTAAACTGATGCCAAGACTTCCCGAAAACTGGACTTTACATGCTAATAACGCAGCTATCAGCGGCGACGGCAGCGGGGAAATAGACATACGCGTCACGTACCCTCAAAACGGCGGTCAAAACGCTCAGTTCACATTGAAAGACGCTGAAGGCATCGACAACGTAAAGCTCCGCCTCGGGCCGTTCCCTTCCGATACCGTTTTCGTGTCTGCAATGCTTGACGGCGAATTCGTGTCGTGCGATATCGTAAAATCAGGCGACAGCATATGGGCGTGGATCGATTGCAAAGCGCCATCAGAGAATGAGCACCGGATAGCGGCCGTATTTGGAAATGACACCGGATCCATCCCGCAATGGCCCGATGACTGGACCGATACCGGCACCGTTCCCGAAAACGGAGGGAAAAACACGGGCTTTGATAAAGATAATAATCACTCTGATAATAAAGGATTCAACACCGCAGTACTGATCACAGCGATCGCAGCCGGTGCGGTGATCATCGCGGCGGCCTTAATCACAGTTATGATCATCAAGAAGAAAGGACGTAAAACACAATGATCAAATGGGTAGAACTACCTTACAAGAACACAAATAACGACTCTACAGGAGACGGCCTTCGTGGCTCGATGCTCTACGTGACAGGCGGATACTGGGACCCGGACGACGGCTGTCCGAGCTGGGGTACGAGCGATCCGAAGCGCGTCAGGTTTATCGGCGACAAGGCGGGAAAGATACAGATATCATTTGACGACGGACGTATTTTCGACGTGCCGCTTATCTTTGGATACACTCTCTGGTACCACGCGATCTGGAACGAACGGCCGACACCGTTTTTTGACAACGACTGGAATACTGCCGAGCCTGAATACGTGGAGATCCTTAAAGATACTTTGTATTTAAAAGGCGGTTTTGAAGGTGAAAAAACGGGTGTTCTTGCCGTAAAACTGCCTGCGGGCAATATCTCCGGCATCGAGATCGTTGCCGATAAAGAGCGTGAAGGAAGGCCTGTTTTCGGAGGCGCGTATATCGTGGATTCGAATGACGCTCTAAATAACGTCAAACTCACGGGAGGTGCAGTGGAGATCGATACCGCCGATCCGTTTTACTGCGGCCACACGATAGACGCTTCGGCTCCTCTTCTGCACAAAGTCGTTTCAGGACTCGATCAGATATGCGAAAGGCTCCACACATACGCGAGAGATTTCCGCGAAATACCTCCATATCCTGCTCCCGGCAGATTTGTTTTCTCAGGTTCTCCCGAGGCCAACGCCGCCACAGGAATAGTTGCGGTGAACGTTGCCAACCTGGTCGGGCGCACCGAACCGGACGGATTCATTCATACTTCCTATAAGGACGCTCCTTCGTGGCGATACGACGGTTTCGGGCCGTATGTCGAAAAGGCTAATTCTTATTACGACGCATATTATTCACGCGACTGTGCCAGAGCGATCATGACGCTCAACTCGTACGGATATACCGATAAGGCAGAGTCAGGAGTACAACTAGGAAACAAATGGATGATGTATTATCCCGAACAGAAATTGACGCTCGGCGGAAAGCAGATACCGGGACATTTCAGCGTTATACCAAACAAACCGCTGATATACTCCACGATACTTGTCCCCCAGGCGAACTGGCCCACCAGATACACGAAAGAGAAGTTCGGCGACGAATACTGCAACCTCGGAAATCAAGAGACGGACGGCCACGGTCTTATGATGATGAGCGCGTATAAAGTATGGAAAAATATCGGCGGAAAGAAAGAGTGGGTCCTGGACAACTGGAAATACATTTACGAGGCCGCTTACTGGATCGAATGGTGCCTGGAAAACCCGGATCTGTCGTTTGTCGAGGACGGTCTCCTATACGGAGAGACGGAGGCGGCAATGAGTGACTGGACGCTCTATGCCAACCTTCCCTGCTACCTCGGACTTCTTGAATACTCCGAAATGGCCGAAGCGATCGGCCGGACAGATGAAAGTAAGCGCTGGCTCAAAGCCGCCGGGACTATCAAAGGCGGAATAGATAAAAGGCTCGCAAAATCTGACGGCAGGTCATGGGACCTTGAGCATAAAGGTTTTCTTCACGATCCCGCGCCTTATATGCTGTCCGATCATTACGGATTCGATACAGCCGATATGCCTGAAGTCTGGATCGACCGGTCGCGCAATTCGTATGATGAAGATATCTGCGAGACAAAAAAGGCTTCGTATTATGCTCCCGGAGGTCTCGGATACGGCCACTCCAATGCTACGCAAAACGCACTTATACTCGATGAGGCACATGACGCGTCGGAACTTGTAAAGGCGCTTTGCAGGATATGCTACTCGCCTCGTCTGCCCGAGCCTTATATGGTGCCGGAAGGAGTATCGGTCGATCCAACTCGAGGGATCTTACGCCGTCAGGGAGATCTTGGAAATCTCGTACAGCAGGCGGAGGCAATGAAATGTTTCCTGCTCGTTTCGGGCATCTCCCCCGTCCGCAACGGAGTGCTCAAGATAATGCCGAGATTGCCCGAAGGATGGGCCGTAAACGTAACTGATTTCAGAGCTGAATCCGGCGCGTTTAACATTACACTAAGCGCATCGTATCCGGAAAACGGCACGCAAAATATTGACGTCAGACTGTATGCTGAAAACCCGGATGCATTGCCCTCCGACGTTAAAGTCCGTTTTGGACCGTTCCCTACGTCGCAGCGTGAATCAACGGCAGTTCTTAACGGAAAAGAGTATATAATTACTTTGAAACAGACCGGTGACAGCAACTGGGGCTGGTTATCCGTTCCTGCGAAGGAGCTTACGTAAGGAGAAAAAATATGAAAAAGAACGCCGACAGATCTAAAATCATTTCTTTATTAACCACGCTCGTGATCTGCATCGTTTCGATCGGGGTCATACTTGCAGGATGCGCAAGTCAGAACAGCGGAAACAGCGATAATAAAACACCTGCGCACGGAGACGAAAATACAGATACGGCCGAAAACACACCGATAATCGTCACCATGGCGCCTACGGACGCTCCGGCGCCGGAGCAGGAAACTAACGGCCCGGCAAAAAAATACGTTGACCTTCTCGAACATCGTGAGCAGCTTGATTTCAGCGCCTCATCCGTCGAATCAGAATATTCACCCGGCGAACTGAGCGCGTCACTCTCATTTGACGGTAACGATGAAACGCGCTGGAGCTCGATCTTTTATGACGTCGAAGGCTGCTGGATCTGCGCACAGTTCCCCTACCCGGTATCCGTTCACAGCGTTGAGATCAACGAAAACAAGACGTGGGGCCAGATGATGGACTGGGAAGCACAATATTATGATCTTGCGGACAATACCTGGAAGACCATTTATTCCGATACAACGTCCGATGAGGTCCTCTACGAGTTTTCAAAAGACACGCCCGAAACGTACGCGTTCAGGCTGCTTTTCCTTGAAGGAACAGGGATAACTATCACGATCAATGAAATAGGCCTCACGGGACTGTTCGCCGAAGTGCCGGAAGGTACCGAGCCAAAAGCACCGATCAATTTCCGCAACGACGTCATTATCGATGCGCCTGAAGAACTGTATCTGTCCCCCGCCGGGTGGATTTTTAATGCTTCCTCAAGAGAGGCTGAAGGAACGGAAAGTGAACTCGGTCCGGTGCTCTGCTTCGATGAAAATGATAAAACGAGATGGAGCACAGTATTCGGCGATCTTTACGGTGCGTGGATCTCCGCTGATTTCGGCAAAGAGATCGAGGTCAACGGATTTGCGTTCAGGGAGTGCAAGACGTGGGGCCACGTCACAGATTTCGAGGCGCAGGTCATGGTTGGCGGTGAATGGAAAAAAGTATATTCCGGACAGGAGACGGATCCTTCGTATATCGAGCTTGCAGAACCGGTAAAATGTACCGGTTTCAGGCTGGTGTTTAACGACGGCGAAACGATCTCGGAGACTGTAACGATCTGGGAGATCTCGCTTTACGGCAGACAATAAAACCGGGATAGACCGGATAATATGACAAAGCGGCAGCCCGGGCGTTCGATAACGCGACAGG
>JAEEGL010113221.1_pt1 | contig 21501 bp, 21 predicted proteins | sample 9134231 | NCBI WGS metagenome assembly JAEEGL01 (sample SAMN16246548, study PRJNA631951) | gut metagenome | biome: gut microbiome; feature: rumen; material: fiber-attached | host: Bos | place: Iran: Karaj | collected 2018-10
ACAAGGCTCACGGCAAGCGCCAGCGCTATCACAAGGGTCATCTTTCTCATAACCTGCAAATTTAACTAAAAATATTATATTTGCACGTGCTTAAAAAGTTGTTAATAGCCCTGTGCTTCCTTGCGGCTCCGCTCTGCGCCTCCGCCCAGCTCATATACCCCATGCCCAAGGCCCGTCCGCTGTTCAGCATGCGCGACACCACCAGCATCTTCATAATCGGCGACGTAATGATGCACAGCCGTCAGCTGGAATACGATTGCGAGACCTTCCTGAAGTACATCTCCCCCGCCATGCAGGAGGCGAATTTCTGCATCGCCAATATGGAATTTCCCCTCGGCGGGCCGCCATATACCGGCTACCCCGCCTTCTCCACTCCCGACTGGTATCCTGAATACGTCGCCAGGTGCGGCGCCGACGTCTTCCTCCTTGCCAACAACCACGTTCTCGACAAGGGCCTGGCCGGGTTCAAGCGCACGCTGAGGGTGTACGACAGGCAGGCCGATTCGCTCGGCATCCAATATACCGGCGTGGGCGACGAGCCGCTCATCCTGCACCGCCGCGGGCTCAGCATCGCACTGGTCAATTTCAGCTACGGCACCAACATCGGCCCGGAGGTCTCAAGCCCTGATATCCTGAGGATGAGGAAGGCCGATGTAAAGCGTTGCATCAAGAAGGCGGAGAAACAGGGGGCCGACTTCATCGTTGCCCTCCCCCACTGGGGCGTGGAGTATTCCCTGCGCCATAGTGACGCCCAGAAAGAGTGGGCCGAATGGCTCGTCAGGCAGGGCTGCTGCGCCGTCGTTGGAGCGCATCCGCACGTCGTCCAGGACACCACCCACATCGCCGGCGTTCCCGTCATCTATTCCATGGGCAATGCGGTCTCCAACATGAGTGCCATCAATACGAGGCTCGAACTGGCGGTCACCCTCCGCTTCGTTTACGACCACGTCACAGGCGAAAAGACTATGCTTGAGCCGCAGATAGACTGGATGTGGTGCACGCTGCCCGACATGCTCACCGGCAGTTACGCCACCATATTCATAAAAGAATGGGCCACCCGCCGAAGCGAATGGCTCAATCCTTCTGATTTCGACAATATGATGGCCACGCTGGAACGCGTCCGGCAGGCCACCGGGATCGAATGATTATTTTCCTCCTCCGTCAACGATAGCCTTGTAGGCCTCGTACTTCTCGGCGAAGCCGGGCTCCTCGCGGAAGCGGAAGCAGGCGTTCTTGAGGTACTCTGCGACACCTACCTTGGTGGAAGGATCGTCAACCATGCTGAGGGCCTTCTCGAAAGGAGCGATGCAGTTCTTGAGGGACTCGACGAACTTTGCCTCGAGGGCGTCGTACTTCTTGTAATCCATCTCGTTCTGGGCCTCTTCCTGATATTTGAGGGCGAGGTTGTACCAGAGGATGCCTTCACCGATGTAGCCGAATGCGTAGTTGGGATCGATCTCGGAGCACTTGTTGTAAGCGGCGACTGCCTTGTCCACCATGCCGAGTTTCTCGCAGATGTTGCCTTCCACATAGTAGAGGGAAGCGTTGTTGGGCTCGTTCTGCTTGGCGAGGTCGAGGAGCTCGAAGAGGCGGTCGGTGCTGCCGTTGCTGGTGAGGTAGTGGTTGATCAGACCAACGAGGATGGACTGGCTCTGAGGGAACTTCTGGAAACCTTCCTCGAGGTACTGGGCTGCCTTGTCGGCGTTGCCTTCCTTGTTTTCGATGTCGGCGAGCTTGGCGTAAACCTCACCGTCGGTGTAGTAGTAACCGGAGTCGAGGCACTTGCCGAAGAGTCCCTTGGCCCTGCCGTTGTCGCCGGATGCCCAGGCGGTGAATGCGGAGTTGTAGAGGGAAACGGTGTCGAGCATCGAGAGAGGAGCCAGGGCTGCGGCGTTGGCTGCTGCCTCGAAATCCTTGGAAGCCTTGGCCATGTCGCCCAGGGTGTAGGAAGTGTAGGCCTGCTCTATGAGTTTGCCGTTGATGTCCTTGAGGGCCGACTTGATGTCCTTGGACTTGGTGCCCTTGGGATCGAGTGTGGAAGCCTTGGCGTAAGCCTCGGCAGCCTGCTGAAGGGCGTCCTCGACGATGGGCTTGGTGATTTCGATCATCATCAGCTGGCCGGTCTGGGCGGCGAAATAGTAGTTGCGGGTCTCGTAGACGTCTTTCTGGTACTGCTGTCCTCCGAGGACGACGGTTTCCGATGCAAGGGGCTTCTCGTTGTTGAGGACGAGCTGGAGTTCCTGCAGGCCTGCGCCGATCCAGCCGTTGCCGGCGGGAGCGTTGTAGGCGTTGACAAGGGCCTGGCCGTATTTGTACCAGGTTGCGAGCTTCTCGGCCTTCTTGGGATTCTCGGTGTCAGCCTTGGCCTTCTCGAGGGCGGAGGTCGCTGCGGAGATGGACTTCACCTGGGCGTTCGCTGCGGTGAATGCGGCCGCAAGGGCCAGAACCATAAGTATTCGTTTCATCGTTATTAAGGATATTTGGTTTATTCTTCTACGGTTTCGCCGTCGGCAGGAATCTCCTGCTCTTCTTCTTTGGGTACCGGGCAGACTGCGGCGATGGAGTCTCCCTCGCGGATGTTGATAAGCTTGACGCCCTGCGTGGCGCGTCCTGCGACCCGGATGTCGGCGACCGGCGTACGCAACGTGAGGCCGGAACGGTTGATGATCATCAGGTCATTGTCTTCAGTTACGGTCTTTATTGCAACAAGCGGGCCAGTTTTGTCCGTGATGTTGATGGTACGGACGCCCTTGGCTCCGCGGGCGGTCTTGCGGTACTCCTCGGTGTCGGTGCGCTTGCCGTAGCCGTTCTCACTGACTACCAGGACGGTACGGCTGGCGTAGTCGGGGTCGGACGGGTTGGCGGAGAGGGCTCCGATGACCTCGTCGTCCTCGTCGATGTTGATGCCGCGCACGCCGCTGGAGTTGCGGCCGAGGGACCTGAGTTCGTCCTCGTCGAAGCGGCAGCAGCGGCCCTTGCGGGCGGCGATCATTATCTCGTGGCTGCCGTCGGTGAGAAGGGCGTCGAGCAGTTCGTCACCCTCGCGGATGTTGATGGCGCGGATGCCCTTGTTGAAGCTGCGGGAGTTGGTGTAGTCGGCCAGGTCGGTCTTCTTGATGATACCCTTCTTGGTGACGAGGATGACGTAGCGCTCGGCGCTCATATCGGCGTTCTTGGGGAGCGGGATGTTGAGGTAGGTGCGGATCTTGTCTTCGGCGTCGATGGAAAGGAGGTTCTGAACGGCGCGGCCCTTGCTGGTGCGGGTGCCCTCGGGGAGCTCGTAAACCTTCTTGCAGTAGCGGATGCCCTGGTCGGTGAAGAAGAGCATCACGGAGTGCATGTTGGCCACGTAGATGTGTTCGATGAAGTCCTCGTCGCGCGTGGAGCTGGCCTTCTTGCCGACGCCGCCGCGGCTCTGCGAACGGAATTCGGCGAGAGGGGTGCGCTTGATGTATCCCATGTGGGAGATGGTGATGACGACGTCTTCGTCGGGATAGAAATCCTCGGGGTTGAATTCGTCGGCGCTGAGGGTAATCTCGGTGCGGCGGGGGTCGCCGTATTTGGCCTTCATTTCGGCGGATTCGGCCTTGACGATTCCGAGCTGCTCTGCCTCGCTGGCGAGGATTTCGCGGCAGCGGGCGATGAACTTCTCGAGGTCGTCGTATTCGGCCTGCAGGCGCTCCTTCTCCAGGCCGGTGAGCTGGCGGAGACGCATCTCGACGATTGCGGTGGCCTGGATTTCGGTGAAGCCGAAGGTGGCGATGAGCTCGGCCTTGGCGTCGTCCACGCTCTTGGAGTGACGGATGATGGCGACGATTTCGTCGATGACGTCGATGGCCTTGAGGAGGCCTTCCAGGATGTGGGCGCGCTTGAGGGCCTTGTCAAGTTCGAACTTGGTGCGGCGCACGACGACCTCGTGGCGGAACTCCACGAAGTTGGCTATCATCTCCTTGAGGGTGAGCGTGCGGGGACGGCCCTTGACGAGGGCAACGTTGTTGATGGCGAAGCTGCTCTGCAGGGCGGTGTACTTGAACAGGGTGTTCAGGACGACGTTGGAATTGGCGCCCATCTTGAGGGGAATCTCGATGCGGATGCCCTCGCGGTTGGTGAGCTCAAGCAGGTCGGCTATGCCTTCTATCTTCTTGTCGCGGACGAGTTCGCCGATGTGGGCGATCATGTCGCGCTTGTTGACCATATAGGGGATTTCGGTGACGACGATGGTCTCGCGGCCGTTGTCGGCGACTTCAATCTCGGTGCGGGCGCGGACCACTACCCTTCCGCGGCCGGTATTGTAGGCGTCCACTATTCCCTGGCGGCCCATTATGATGCCTCCGGTGGGGAAATCGGGGCCCTTGATGTATTCCATCAGTTCCTCGGTGGTGATGTCGGGGTTGTCGATGTAGGCGCAGATGGCGTCGCAGACCTCTCCGAGGTTGTGGGGGGCCATGTTGGTGGCCATACCGACGGCGATGCCGCTGGAGCCGTTGAGAAGGAGGAGCGGCAGCTTGGTGGGGAGGACGGTGGGTTCCTGGAGGGAGTCGTCGAAGTTGAGTGTCATGTCGACGGTGTCCTTGTCGAGGTCGGCGAGGATGTCTTCCGTCATCTTGGCGAGCTTGGCCTCGGTGTATCGCATGGCAGCGACGGGGTCGCCGTCCATGGAGCCGAAGTTGCCCTGGCCGAAGACGAGCGGGTAACGCTGGTTCCAGGGCTGGGCCAGACGGGCCATGGCGTCGTAGACGCTGGAGTCGCCGTGGGGATGGAACTTACCGAGGACCTCGCCGACGATACGGGCGGACTTTTTGGTCTGGCCGCTGGCGCTGAGGCCGAGGCCGTCCATACCGAAAAGGACGCGGCGCTGCACCGGCTTAAGGCCGTCGCGGACGTCTGGGAGGGCTCTGGAGACTATAACGGACATCGAATAATCGATGTAGGCCGTACGCATTTCGTGGTCGATTTCTACCGGCTCTATATAGCCGTGAACGATTTCTTCACTATCCATAAACTTTATTAAGGTTATAAACGTACAAATATAGTAAAAATTCTGGGAAATTTTGCCATCTTTGCACTATGGAAATGCGCTTTTCCGACGATTTTCTCAAAGCCCTCGAATTCAGCCGCGACGAGGCCGTCCGCACCGGCTGGCACAACATCTCCCCCGACCACATCATGCTCGGCATCCTGCGGCTGGATGATTCCTTTGTATTCGACGTTCTCGGCTGCGCCGGAGTGCCCGCCGACGGGATGAAGGCAGCCCTGGATGACGCCGTTTTCGTAGAAGAAGAAGTGCCGTGGGACGAAAGGGACAGCGTCGTGATGAGCGACGGAGCGCGCTCGTTCCTCGACCACGCCTGCCTGGAGGCGCGCCGCTGCGGCTCAGCCGTCGTGGAGCCCCTGCACTTCGTGCTCGCCGCCTGCAGGGTGTCCGGGCCCTATTGCCACGACTATCTTGACGAGCACGGCGTAACGCTCCGCAGCCTCGTGGAGGCCACAGGGATGAAGTGGGAAGATTACCGGCTCGATCGGCCGGCGGCCGAAGAATCCCCCGCCCCCGACCCTCAACTGATGGCAGACGCCATCGAGCGCCGCCTCCGCGAGGGGTACTCCACCGGGATTATCCCGGTCAGTTAAGGCGCAGGTCGGTGACGGCCGTTCCTCGATGCTGCCCCCCCCACCTTGCCAACCATCCCACCGGCAAACAACCAAGGACCTGTCACGTCCCTCGGCAGGCAATCGCCTTTCATTCAGCACCTTACCATTTGTCACCGTGCCAGGTCGGCTTCCGTGACCGGGACCCGGCACAATCCTTTCCGGCAATCGGTTCACAATCAAGCACATAGCGATAACGACCGTGACAGGTCTTTCAAATATGCCTCTCGATCTCCTGCACCGGCAAATTGACAATCCTCGCCAATTGCTTCCTGGAGCACAAATACCGCCTCCGCAGTTCCTTCGCGAGCCTCACGCGGTGGGGAGCTGAAAGGCTTCGCATCTTGCTTGTCCCGAACATCTTCACAGACAGTTCTTTAGTCAACACCCTCAACTCCGTATCCGTAAGACTCACATCGTTCCAATCGTCGAGATCATTGTCTATCTGATCATCGCCATATTGACTGAGAAAGTACATAAATCCCCTCGGTCCCCCGAACATGTCTTCTATCAACTTGACTGGAATATAATTCGATGGCAGAATGACTCCCTCTGCAATCAGCCAGTCATCCGGAATGATGGCATGGCTGTGGATCAGCGTCCGCATCTTCCTTCTTGGAATTGATCCGGCAGGGACCGCCGCCTTTTTGGGCGCATTTCGGAAGAAACAACACGAAGCAGTGCTCCATTTATAATCATAAAACATTGCAATCCTCGCTTTTGTCGGGTTTTTTAGTATGTAGCACAAAAGCGTCTTGGCATAATCGGGAGTGGTGACAGGAATGATCTTTATCTGTATCGAACCAGCCACGCAGCCCGGACCATACTTGGCCGCATTGTACATGGCGGTGAGACGCTTGTACTCTTTTGCAAACTTTACCACCTGATCGTAATCCTCAGACTGGATTTCAAAATGGAAATGATTGTCCATAAGAACATCGGCAACGACGACCACACCCGTTTTGAGCTTACAGACGGCGATCCTGTTCATCCCGGCCTTGAAATCCTCATCATCGAGAAAGATAGCGGAGGCGAAATTGCCATCCGAACAGACGTGGTACCACCCGCGTAATGATTTTGATGAAGCATTCATAATCGTTTTTCCGGCAAGATAAAAACGATTTTTGAATCTTACGCAATTAACCATTTTCTATTATCGGCAACGTTTAAGGCACGGGACCTGCCACGGCACAAAAATGTAATTGCTTGATATTCTGCCGATTATAAAACGACAGCGTGACAGGTCGGGATCAGAGGAAGGGATCTGGCACGGGGAGCAGAGATAAAAGGGTGGAAATCAAAGGCTTACCGAAAAACAGCGTGACAAGTCGGAATCAGAGGAAGGGACCTGACACGGAGAGCGGAGATAAAAGGCTGGAAATAAAAGGCTTACCGAAAAACATCGTGACAGGTCAGGTTACGCGAAAGGGACCTGGCACGGCACATAATTGTAATTGCTTGATGTTCTGTCGATTACAAAACGGCAGCGTGACAGGTCCGGTTCCGCGAAAGGGACCTGACACGGCACATAATAGTAATTGCTTGATGTTCTGCCGATTACAAAACGGCAGCGTGACAGGTCCGGTTCCGCGAAAGGGACCTGGCAAGGCACAAAATTGTAATTGCTTGATGTTCTGCCGATTATAAACCGGCAGCGTGACAGGTCCGGTTCCGCGAAAGGGACCTGGCACGGCACAAAAATGAAATTGCTTGATGTTCTGCCGATTACAAACCGGCAGCGTGACAGGTCAGGTTCCACGAAAGGGACCTGGCACGGCACAAAAATGAAATTGCTTGATGTTCTGCCGATTACAAAACGGCAGCGTGACAGATCAGGTTCCACGAAAGGGACCGGGCACGGCACAAAAATGAAATTGCTTGATGTTCTGCCGATTACAAAACGGCAGCGTGACAGGTCAGGTTCCGCGAAAGGGACCTGGCACGGCACTCATAGATAAACAACCGAAAATCAAAGGCTTACCGAAAAACAGCGTGACAGGTCTCTAGCAAAAACCGCCCAACAGCCAATCATCGAGAAACGAGATGCCTAATAAAACGTAACGACGATAAAAAACAACGAGTGACAGGTGCCTTACTGTAAGCACCTGTCACCCACTAAGCCATCAAAGGCCGGAAAGCCCCGCCCCTCATAAAGGCGGCACCCCCGCTAACTAAATGTCAACGAAAGCCCCTAGCCAACAAAATGTCAACAAAAGCCCCCGCCAACAAAACGTCAAAAAAAGCCCCGCGCCAACAAAAAAAAGTCAACGAAGCCCCCAAAGAAGCCCGGTTAAACCAGTCCCTGGTCGATCATCGCGCCGGCGACTTTCATGAAGCCGGCAACATTTGCTCCCTTGACGTAGTTGACGCTTCCGTCGGGCTCGGTGCCGTATTTCACGCATGCCTCGTGGATGTCCTGCATGATGCGGCGCAGGTGGGCGTCCACATCCTCCGCCGTCCAGTGCTGGCGGATGGAGTTCTGGCTCATCTCGAGGCCGCTGGTGGCTACTCCGCCGGCATTCGAGGCCTTTCCTGGTGAGTACAGCAGGCCGGCCCCCTGGATGATGCGGATGGCGTCCGGCGTGGTAGGCATATTGGCGCCCTCGGCAAGGCAGATGGCTTCGCCCTTAACGATATTCTCGGCGTCGGCGGGCCCGATTTCATTCTGCGTGGCGCAGGGAAGGGCGATGTCGCAAGGAATCTTCCAGGGCCGCTCGCCGGGATAGTATGTGGCCTTGGGATACTTCTGCGCGTACTCTTTGATTCGGCCGCGGCGGATATTCTTCAGCTCGAAAATGAACCGCATCTTGTCTTCGTCGAAGCCGTCGGGATCATGGATGAATCCGTCGGAATCGGACATGGTCTGCACCTTTGCCCCGAGCCTCATGGCCTTCTGGGCCGCATACTGTGCGACGTTGCCGGATCCGGAGATGTTGACTCTCTTGCCCTCGAAGCTTTCGCCCCTGGTGGCAAGCATCTGCTCCGCAAAATAGCAGAGGCCGTATCCGGTGGCCTCCGGGCGCAGTTTTGAGCCGCCCCAGGCGAGGCCCTTTCCGGTGAGGGTGCCGGTGAATTCGTCACGCAGGCGCTTGTACTGGCCGAAGAGATAGCCGATCTCGCGTCCGCCCACTCCAATATCGCCCGCCGGCACGTCGGTATCGGCACCGATATGGCGCGACAGTTCGGTCATGAAGCTCTGGCAGAAACGCATTACCTCGGTGTCGGACTTGCCGCGGGGGTTGAAGTCGCTGCCGCCCTTGGCGCCGCCCATCGGAAGCGTCGTGAGGGCGTTCTTGAAGGTCTGCTCGAACGCAAGGAACTTCATTATGCTGAGGTTGACGCTCGGATGGAAACGTATTCCGCCCTTGTAGGGCCCGATGGCGCTGTTGAACTGAACGCGGAAGCCGCGGTTGACCTGAATGGCGCCGCTGTCGTCCATCCATGGGACACGGAAGATGATGATGCGCTCCGGTTCGGAGATGCGCTCAAGAATCTTCAAATCAATAAGGTAAGGATTGTCTTCGATGTAACCGGCGACGCTGCCGACGACTTCACTTACTGCCTGATGGAATTCAGACTCTCCGGGATTCCTGGCGATGAGTTCGCCGAGGAAACCGTCGATGTACTTCTGGATAAAGGTACTCATTACTAACTCGATTTAATTGGCCCAAAGGTAATAACAATTTGCTAAAAGTGCACTCCGTCCCCTAATAAACCAGGCTTTCCGGAAGCGGACGGCAGTTGTATTGGGACGCCATCGATTCCCCATAGGCGCCGGCGCTGCGTATGGCGATGAGGTCGCCGCGGCGACATTCATTGAGGTCGACTCCCCTCGCGAAGACGTCCGAGCTCTCGCATACCGGCCCCACGACGTCGTACCGCGCCACATCGCCCTCGGAGGTGATATTCTCGATCCGGTGGTATGCGTGATACAGTGCCGGTCGCAGGAGTTCCGTCATGCTGGCATCCAGTATGGCGAACTGCTTGTACAGCCCGTCCTTCACATACAGCACGCGGGAAAAGAGCGTGCCGCAGGGGGCAACGATGCTCCGGCCCAATTCGAAATGCACCGGGCATCCGAGGCCCCTCAGATGCCGCTTGAAGACGTCGAAATACGCCGGAAAATCCGCCACCGGCAGATGGTTGGGGTGCTTGTATTCGATGCCGAGGCCGCCTCCGACGTTGATGTCCCTCGGGCGTATCCCCATCAGTTCCATCTGGCCGACACAATCATTCACCCGGTTGCACAGCGACACGAAATCGCTCATCTCGAGAATCTGCGAGCCTATGTGGAAATGCAGCCCGCAGAACTCCAGGTGAGGGAGGTCCAGGGCAAGGCGTATGGCATCTTCCAATTGGGAATGATGAATTCCGAACTTGTTTTCCGCAAGACCGGTGGTGATGTTGGCGTGAGTGTGAGCGCCGACGTCGGGATTGACCCGGATGCTGATGAGCGCGACGGTATCCATCTCCGCCGCCAGTTCCTCGATGACGCGCATTTCCGCAGTGGATTCCACGTTGAAGCGGCCTATGCCCGCCTGCAGGCCCAGGCGTATCTCATCGTCCCTTTTGCCTACTCCGGCGAAAACTATCGACTCCGGGGCGAATCCGGCATCGAGCGCGGCCCGTATCTCTCCCCCGCTCACGCAGTCGGCACCGAGGCCCGCCTCCGCTATAATCTGCAGCAGTGCGGGGTTGGCATTGGCCTTGACGGCATAATGCACCCTCCAATCCGGATGGTCGGAGAGCTGACGCCGGACCTCCTCCAGCGTGGAGCGCAGAAGGGCCGTATCGTAGAAGTAGAACGGTGTACGCCGGTCCCGGAACAGTTCTACGGGAAAAGCTCCTTTGATCATCGGCCGAAGAGATTCCTGCTGAGCGCCCGGAGGGTGTCGGCCTTGTCTTCCTCGCGTACGAGGATGGAGATGTTGTAATTGCTGCCGCCGTAGGATACCATCCGCACCTGGATATCCTCCAGGGCGCCGAGCACGCGGGATTCAAAGCCGCGGTTGCTCCAATCCATGTCGCCCACGACGCAGACTATGCACATGTCAAGGTCGACACTGACGGTACCGTACTTCTTGAGGTCGTGGACGATGTCGCCCAGGTAGCGGGTGTCGTCGATGGTCAGGGACACGCCGACCTCGGAGGTGCAGATCATATCGATGGGAGTGCGGTAGGACTCGAAGATTTCAAACACCTTGCGAAGGAAACCGTGCGCCAGGAGCATCCGGGACGACTTTATCTTGATGGCGACGATGTTGTCCTTGGCTGCAACGGCCTTGATGGTGCCGCTGTCGGGGACGTTGTCGATAAGCGTTCCGGGGGCGTCGGGGGCCATAGTATTCAGCAGGCGGACGGGCACGTTGGCGTAACGGGCCGGCAGGATGCAGGTAGGATGGAGGATCTTGGCGCCAAAGTATGCAAGTTCCGCGGCCTCCTCGAAGTGAAGATGCCTGACGGGGGCGGTGCCTTCGACTATGCGGGGGTCGTTGTTGTGAAGTCCGTCGATGTCTGTCCAGATCTGGATTTCTTCGGCCTGGACCGCGGCTCCGATGAGGCAGGCGGTATAGTCGGAGCCTCCCCGCTTGAGGTTGTCGACCTCCTCGCGGGCGTTGACGCAGATGTAACCCTGGGTGACGTACAGGGAATCTTCGCCGTCCAGCAGCGGAAGGAGGCGGGACTTGATGGCCTCGGAATCTGGCTCGCCATGGGCGTCCGTGCGCATGAATTCCAGCGCCGGAAGCAACCTGACGGGGATATTCTTTTCCTCGAGGTATGTGGTGAGGAGGAAGGTGGAAAGCAGTTCGCCCTGGGCAAGGATCAGGCGCTCCTGGATGCCGCCGAAGAGTTCCTTGGTGAAGGAATTGATGGTAAGGAAGACCTCCTTGACGTAGTCTGTGGCCTTCTGTGCGGCCGCCGGGGTATCGTACAGTCCGGCGATGACGCCGTAATACTTCTTCTCCAGGGCTTCGATGATGTCTCTCGCGCCCTCGAGGTTGCGGTTATACAGGTAGCCGGTGATTTCAACCAGGGTGTTGGTGGTACCGGCCATGGCAGAAAGGACGACTATCCTGCGCCCCTCTCCGCCGGTGATGATGGAGGCCACCTCCCTGATACGTTCGGCACTCCCTACCGAAGTGCCTCCGAATTTCAAAACTTTCATAAGGTATAATACACTATTGACGTTTAATTGGTTCCATATGGACGATGATGTGGGACTGCGCACCGAAACGCTCCTTGAAACGGCGCTCGACCTCAGACGCCTTTTCGTGCGCCTCCTCAAGGCTCAGGCTGCCGTCCAGGCGGATGTGGACCTCGGCGGCGACGCGGTTGCCGATGCGGCGGGTGCGGAGATTATGCGGATCCTCCACTCCGGGGACGCTGCAGATGGCGTCGAGCATTTCCCGCTCCGTCTCGGCGGGGAGGGAACTTTCGGTAAGTTCTCCGAACGACGGGCCCAGGAGGTCCCAGGCCACCTTGACGAGCATGGCTCCGACGACGATTGACGCCAGCGGGTCCAGCACGGTCCAGCGGTCGCCAAGGATGATGGCCCCGCCGATGCCGATAGCGGCGCCGATGGAGCTGAGGGCGTCCGAACGGTGGTGCCAGGCATTGGCCTTGAGGGCGCCGGAATCGAGGCGCTTGCCCTTTATGCGGGTGTATTGGAACAGCAGTTCCTTGACGACGATGGATACGAGGGCGGCCCAGAGGGCGAGTTTCCCGGGGGCGGGAAGGTCCTCCCCCTGCAGCCAGCGGGCGAACTTGACGGCGCCGCTCACCACGATTGCCACCGCAGCAGCGGCCAGCGCAAGGCCGATCAGCAGCGTGGCGAGGGTTTCGAACTTGCCGTGCCCGTAGTCATGGCTCTCGTCCTGTGGACGGGCGCTGATGCGGACGAACACCAGCACGACGATGTCGGTGACGAAATCCGACAGCGAGTGGACGGCGTCGGACACCATGGCGGCACTGTGGCCCGCAACTCCGGCGACGGCCTTCAGCCCCACCAGCAGCAGGTTGACGACGCTGCCGGTCAGCGTTACGCGCGCTATTTCGTCCTCGCGTTTCATCAGCCGTAGTACTCCTTGTACCAGCGGGCGAACTTGCGAAGGCCCTCCCGGAGGGTAATCTTTGGAGTGAAGCCGAAGTCGCGCTCAAGGGCGGAGGCGTCGGCGTAAGTGGTGGGAACGTCGCCGGGCTGCATGGGGACCAGCTGCTTGTGGGCATCGAAATCGTAGTCCTGCGGCAGCACGCCGGCAGCAAGAAGCTCCTCCTGAAGGATTTGGACGAAGTCCAGCAGGTTCTCCGGCTGACCGCCGCCGATGTTATAGACGGCGTACGGAGGAATGGGGAGGCCGTCTTCGCCTTTGCGGCGTGCGGGCGCCTTGGCCATCACGCGGACAATGCCTTCGACGATGTCGTCCACGTAGGTGAAGTCGCGGCGGCAGTTGCCGTAGTTGTATATCTGGATGGTCTGCCCCTTGATGAGCTTGTTGGTGAAGCCGAAGTAGGCCATGTCGGGACGGCCGGCGGGACCATACACGGTGAAGAAACGCAGGCCGGTGGACGGGATGTCATACAACTTGCTGTAGCAGTGGGCCATGAGCTCGTTGCTCTTCTTTGTGGCGGCATACAGGCTGACGGGGTTGTCGACGCGGTCGTCGGTGCTGAACGGGACCTTCTTGTTGCCGCCGTAAACGCTGCTGGAGCTGGCATAGACCAGATGCTCCACCGGATGATGCCGGCAGGCTTCCAGGATGTTGTAGAAGCCGATGATGTTGCTCTCGATATATACGTCGGGATTCTCGATGCTGTAGCGCACCCCGGCCTGGGCGGCAAGATTGACGACAATGTCGAAATGGTATTCCCCGAAGAGGCTGTCGATGAGGGCCCTGTCGGCGATGCTGCCCTTTACGAAGCGGTAGTCGATTCCGGCCGGCTTTGCTTTGTCAAGTTCGCGCAGGCGGTACTCCTTGAGCGACGGGTCGTAATAGTCGTTGAGATTGTCGATGCCTACGATGACGCCCTCCTTCATATCCTGGAAGAGGCGCCTCACCAGGTTGGATCCGATAAATCCGGCACTGCCGGTGACGAGAATGGTTTTCTTCATTTAATTTCTTATAAGCCTGCAAATTTAATCATTATCCGGCAAAAATCAGCGCCAGCGCTTGAGCTGCGGGAAGAACTGCCGCATCATCTGCTTATACTCCTCCGCCGTCATCGGCTTGGGCAAATTCTTGTTGACCTCGTCCACGAACTGGGCGCAGAAATCGATCATCTCGTCCATCGTGCAGTCCTTGGTGAAGGCTCCGTCCTTGTAGCAGTAGATGCAATAGTCTTCGCTCTTGCTGCCGTCGGCATTCGTGCCTTTCATTTCTTCTGTGAGCGGCATTCCGCAGCTCTGGCAAAACTTCAGTTCCATATAATTTTGTATTAGATTTACTGCATCTGGCGCAGGCGGACATCGATGCCGGGAAGGAGTCCCGGAAGCGCGCTGAGGTCGGTCTGCGAGAAGTGATACGGGACAAGCACCCTGGGGCTTATGGTTTTGGCGGCGCGCACGCACTGTTCAACTGTCATAGTATATGGCTGATTGACAGGGAGGAAGGCAATGTCGATATCCTTCAGGTCAGCCATCTCCGGGATGTCTTCAGTATCGCCGGCAATGTATATACGGAGGCCGTCGAGCGTCAGGACGAAGCCGTTGTCGCGCCCCTTGGGGTGGAACTGCGTACGGCCCTCGGTGTAATTGTAGGCGGGGACGGCGTCGAGGCGGACGTCGCCGAGGATGGTTGCGGTGTCGCCGTTGGCCATCACCGTGCCATAGCCGAGCATCTCCGCGCAGCGGGCGTTGGTGACGATCTGCGTCGTGCCCTTGTCCATCAGGTCCGCGATGGCCTTTTTGTCGAAGTGGTCGCCGTGCTCGTGGGTGACGATGACGACGTCGGCCTTGGGGAATTCAGACGCGTAATCGGTGGGGTTGCCGTATCCGCCGACGGGATCGACGTGGACGGTGCGACCCCTGTAGCGCAGCGCCAGCGTGCCATGCTTGATGAGGGTGATGGCAACCGGCAGGCCTCCGCGGGTGAAGAAGGCCTCAACGGCGTAGGTGGTCGTGGGCTTCCCTGCGGCGGTCCAGGCAAGATATCCGCCCTGCAGATTGCTGACGGTGTAGCCGGCAGCCGTAAGCGCTTCGGCGGCCTCGGCGCTGCGGCGTCCGCTCCGGCAATAGACGGCAAGGGGCGCCTGCTTGGGGTAAGCGGCCTCAACCTGCTGCAGGAAGTCGGGGGATTTCCAGTCGACGTTGGACGCCCAGGGAAGGTGGCCTTCAGCGTATTCCTCCGGAGTGCGGACGTCGATAACGGCCACCTCCGGTTTGGCGGCTACGGCCTCGAATTCAGCCACGGCCTGATTGGCAACGCCCCGGCCGGAACAGCCCAGGAGCGACAGGAGGGTTGTAAGTAACGACATAAATTTCATCGCTTTATCGGCATTTTGTAAACGTTGGTCTCCTTGGGCTGGAAGCCAAGGGATCTGTAAAGATTATTGGCGGCGACCCGGTGTGGGCGCGAGGTCAGGCAAAGGTCTACGTCGGCAAGGTTTGTATGGGCGAACGTGATGATGTGCTCCATAAGTCTCTTGCCTATATGCTGTCCGCGGCAGGTTTGGCTGACTACGACGTCCTCGACGCTGGCCTTCCGGCCGGTGGGAGATTCATAGACGCAGAGGGTGGCTACGGCTAGTATCCGGGGGGAGGGGGCGGAGGTGGAGCTGGGGGTGGTACTGGAGGGGGTGATGCCGGAGGTGGTGGTGCCGGGAGTGGTGTTGACGGGAGATTTTGCGGCGACATCCGCCCCGAATGCATCCAACGCGGCAAACAGATGCGATCCCGGAGCCTTAAGTACGGAGTCAATCATCCCGGGCGTAACGTCAATCTCCGGGTCCAGCTCCTTCATAAGAGCCAGGACGTCAGCAAGTTGCGACTGCGAGAGAGCATGGAGTTCCGTGATGTCGATCATACGTTTCTTTTATAGGTGATAAAGTTAACGCATTTCCGGCAATTAACAAAACCTGCGGATGATTTGCCGGCGAGTCAGCGGCAACACCTTTCGCGAGGACGATGTGGGGGTGCTCACATTGTCTTCGCGGCATCGGGAAAGACGAAACGGCGGCGAAACCGTCCGCGAGGACGATGTGGAGGTGCTCACGTTGTCTTCGCGGCACGAAAAAGGGCGGAATGCCGGCGAAACCGTTCGCGAGGACGATGTGGGAGGGCTGACGTTGTCTTCGCGGCAACTGGAAAGACGAAACGGCGGCTAAACCGTCCGCGAGGACGACGTGGGGGTGCTCACATTGTCTTCGCGGCACGAAAAAAGGCGAAACGGCGGCTAAACCGTCCGCGAGGACGACGTGGGGGTGCTCACATTGTCTTCGCGGCACGAAAAAGGGCGGAATGGCGGCGAAACCGTCCGCGAGGACGATGTGGAGGTGCTCACGTTGTCTTCGCGTCATCTGGAGGTCATGCAATTACAGAAAAAAACAGTATCTTAGCGCTATGAAAGTACTTCTTGTCAACGGGAGCCCGCACCGGGAGGGCAATACCGCCATCGCTCTAAAAGAGGTGGCGGCACAGCTGCAGAAAAACGGCATCGACAGTGAAACCGTATGGATTGGCAACCAGCCGGTACGGGGCTGCATCGCCTGCGGCAAATGCAAGACCCGGGCCGACGGCCGATGCATCTTCGACGACGACGTCTGCAACCGCATCAGCGCAGAATTCGCCGGAGCCGATGCTCTAATCGTCGGTTCCCCTGTGTATTACGGCCAGCCGAACGGAGCCTTGCTTTCGGTAATCCAGCGGGCGTTTTTCTCCAACGGCGACGCCATCGCCGGGAAACCTGCGGCTGCCGTTGCCGTGTGCCGCAGAGGCGGAGCCACGGCCAGTTTCGAAGCGCTGAACCTGCCGTTCCAAATGATGAACATGCCGGTGGTGAGTTCCCAATACTGGAACATCGTTTACGGACGCGAACCCGGCCAGGCATCCCTTGACGCCGAGGGCCTTCAGACTATGCGGGCGTTGGCCAACAATATGGCCTTCCTGCTGAAAGCCACCGGCGGAGTTCCTGCTCCCGGACGCGGCGACGAACCCTGGACGCCGATGCACTTTATCAGATGAACGCCCGTCCCGTCGAACGCCATCCCTTCGAACCGTTCCTGCCCGCTGGAGCGCAGATGCTCTTTCTGGGCAGCTTCCCGCCCCAGCCTCACCGCTGGTGCATGCCCTTCTATTACCCCAACTGGATCAATGACTTCTGGCGCATCATGGGGCTGATTCACTTCGGGGACAAGGACCATTTCTGCCTGACCCCGGAAAAACGTTTTGACGAACAGTCCATCCGACAGTTCTGCACCGATGCCGGCCTCGCCTTCTACGACACCGCCTGCGAAGTGCGCCGCCTGCGCGACAACGCCTCCGACGCCTACCTGGAGGTGGTTACGCCCACCGACATCCCCGCCATTCTGAGGCGAATCCCGAAATGCCAGGCGCTCATAACTACCGGTGAAAAGGCCACCAGCGTGGTTGCCGAACGCTTCAGTTGCCCGGTCCCGGCGGTGGGAGAATATGTCGAAATTGGTCTGGAGAGCATTGGGTCCGACAGTCCGGATAACGTCAGGCGGCTACGCTTCTGGCGGATGCCTTCATCGTCCCGCGCCTATCCCCTTCCGTTGGAGCGCAAAGCCGAAATGTACCGACGTCTGTTCATCTGATCGCCCGGTGATGCTCCAGGCACCACAGAAAAGCCTTGGCGGTGCGGAGATCGGCGTCTTGAAAATGGTTGCCGGGGTTCCACTCGAGGGTGTGTGGGCAATCGGCCAGCAGGGGACTAAAGGATCTGCCCGGCGGCGTTCCTGGTGTCCACCTTCTCGATGATGCGTTCCAGGATGCCGTCTTCGTTGAAGATAAACGTTCGGCGGAGGGTGCCCATGACCGTTTTTCCGTACATCTTCTTCTCGCCCCAGGCGCCGAATGCCTGAAGCATCTGCGTCGATGTGTCCGACAGCAGACGGAACGGCAGTCCGTACTTTGCCCGGAAGCCGGTGTGGGTCTTGGCGCTGTCCTTGCTGACGCCAACCACGTTGTAGCCGGCCTCGGTGAGCGCGGCATAATTGTCCCGGAAGCTGCAGGCCTCCGCCGTGCACCCGGAAGTATTGTCCTTCGGGTAGAAGTAAATGATGGTCTTCTTCCCGATAAAGTCCTCTGACTTAACGGTTTTCCCGTCCTGGTCAACCACCTCGAAGGATGGCATCCTGTCTCCAATCTTAAGCATAGTTGTCTTACGTTTCCCAAATGTAGGCAATTTCCCGGGGAAAGGCAAATGGCACCGGGGGCCCATTCCGGGAAAATGCATATATTTGGGAAATGGATTCGAAACTGAAATTGGAAGACCGTATGCTGGCGGCGGCGGACCCGTCGCAGGTTGAAGGCCTGAGCCGATTCTTCAAGACCGGCCCCGGGCAATACGGAGAAGGAGACAAGTTCCTGGGAATCAAGGTCCCCGTCACGCGCCGCATTGTCAAGGAGTGCTGGAGGGAGACGGACTGGACCGGGCTAGGGCGCTGCATCGGCAGCGAATACCACGAGATCCGGCTGTCCGCCCTGCTGGTCCTGGTGGAAATCTTTTCACATGCCCGTAAAGATCCGGCGCTGCAACGGCGCTGCGTGGACTTCTACCTCGGGCATACCGACTGCATCAACAACTGGGACCTGGTGGACCTCTCCTGCTATCCCCTGCTGGGCGAATGGCTTCTGCCGCAACAGGACCGCAGCCTACTGTATAACCTGGCCCGCGACGGCCGCACCATCTGGGAGCAGCGCATCGGCATAGTTTCCACCATGACATTCGTGCGGAACGGGCAGCTGGCCGACACCTTTGCCATTTCCGACATCCTCCTCCACCACCCCCACGACCTCATCCACAAAGCCGTAGGCTGGCTCCTCCGCGAGGCCGGCAAACGCGACCTGGCCGCCCTGGAAGCCTGGCTGCGGAGTTGCCCTGCCGACGGTCACGCCGCTTGCCCTGCCGACGGTCCTGCCGCATACCCTGCCGACGGTCCTGCCAACTGCCCTGCCGACGGTCCCGCCAACGGCCATGTCGCCAACCCCACCAACTGTCATTCTGAGCGAAGCGAAGAATCTCTCCCCCGCTACGAACAAATGCCCAGAACCATGCTCCGATACGCCATCGAGCGCTTCCCGGAAGCACTGCGGCAGGACTATCTCAACGGGAAAATCTGACCCGCGGCTTATCTGTGCGACGCCGATGTCAGCGGGATGCCCTCCGCCGCTTCTACAAATCCACCCGCGGATGTCCTGTAGGAGCACATTCCCAGTGCACCAGCAGCGGCGAAAGTGGAATCCGTCTGGGATATCCGTTGTTACCCTGGACCTTGAGATTATGCACTTGAGAAACCGGTAAGATACGGTCCAACGTTGCATTGAGTACCGACAGATTCTCACTGAACGCGTTGTCTTCCAGATCGGTAAGTTTTCGTACCCGGCGCCGCCTGTCCTCGGCATCAACATTGGGGGCGATTTCCTGGTAAATGTCTTCCAGCTCCTTCCGAAACCGGGCTCTGTCTTTGAGAAGAATCCCCTCCGGATGCCTTAGAAAGAGGATGAACACAGCACGCACCAGAGGCCGAAAAGGGATTGGCGTCCCTGCCGGCCCGCCCATGCGGATGCGATAATCCTTGTCGATATAAAGCTCTACCGGAGCCTGCGTGTCAGTGTCATTCTTCACCCCCATTTTCATGAGACGCCGCTGGGCCTCCCGGACAAGAGCCAAGAGTTCCGCCGCTTCCAACCCCTCCAGCATTCTGGCATAATCAATCTCAGACGGTTCTCTCAGGAGCCCATCTTCAATTGAAAACAGCAGCATCCAGGCAAGCTGCGCTTCTATGCCGGCATATTCGCTCATATATTCATCAACAAATATAAGCACAATGTTGACGACTACCAAGTGGTTTCAACCAGAATGTGCCCTGCCCGCTGTTTCATGGCACATTAAGGCCTTCGTGCTTAACAAAACATTCGACAAATGCAAACAATTACAAGCTTGTAATCGCTTTTATTTGCATCTCCCGAAATGTACTTTTGCAAAAACAGCGTGCGATGTCCATGGTTGTCAAACATACAATCAGCATTTCCCCTGGTCCAGGAAAGTACCGCGGGCACGTCCTGTTGCCGGAGGCCGGCCTGAAGATTTACCTCAACCCGGTAGAGCGCACACTCTTCTGCCTGTTTCTGGCCCATCCCGAAGGCATCCTTGCCGACAATCTCCTTCTCCATTGGCAGGAACTCCAATCCTTATACGAGCGCGAGTCGCTTTACGACGATCCAAGCCTGAGAGACGATGCCCTGGAATCCCTCTGTTCCGAGTCCAAAAGGGTCTTCTACTCCAACATCTCACGCATAAAGAGAAAGTTCATAGCCGCCCTTGGCGCCAGGAAAGCCAGGGGGTACTATATCAAACGGTATCCGAACGGCCTTTATCGTACACTCGCGACGCCAGTTCCGCCTACACCTCTATTACTGCATCCGCCACAAAATCCCTGTTCTCTCCATAGCACACGTACCCCATCTGGTTACAAACCAGCTTTGTCCGGCCGATGACCGTCCCGCTGCCTCCGGCATAGTGAGTATGTCCATATAGCCAATAATCGGCCCCGTACTTTTCGATAAAGTCGTCCATATCCACCTGGAAGGCCGAATTCAGCACGCCACCGGGATAGTTATTGAAAGCGCCCCGAACTGTAGGACAATGGTGCGTCACGACTAGCTTGGTTTTTGCCGATGATGCCTCCAATGCATTTCTCAACCAGTCCTCACAACGCTTGTGAAGATGATTTACATCATTGGGACAGAACCGCTGCCCATCCAGTACGCCATAGCGGAAATCGTTCATTCCCCGCTGGACCTTCCAGTGGAAAACAGGATTAATCCGCGTCCAGAGCGTAGTGAAAAACAGCTCCACATCCCCCAACACTACGCTTTTGTTATTGATATAGTGCACATTGGGCCTGTATGCATACTCATAGTCCTCCATGGTCTGAGCTATGTCATACCCGCCATAGAACTCGTGGTTCCCCGGGACGATGAACGTCTCCCGGTAGTGCTCTGCGCACCAATCAAAGAACGGCCGTTTCATCATCTCCAGATCCCCTAGATATGATATGTCTCCCGCCAGAACCAGGATATCACCCGCCGGCGTAAGCCCGCCGCCCAACTCCAGCAGAGTGCGGTTATCGGCGAACTCCAAATGCAAATCCGATGCGTATTGAATCTTCATAACCAAGTCCTTTATTATATTGAAGCGGGGGTGGGATTCGGACCCACGACTTGGAGCTTATGAAACTCCCACGCTGACCACTGCGCCACCCCGCTGAGTTTGATGCAAAGATACGTCCGATTCCGCCCTTCCGCAAATCGTTGCAAGGTTTGCAACGATTTGGAATCAGCCCCGGAGCCTCTTTCTTATGAAAGACCCTCGTTATACCGATGATGGGCCAGTTTAAGCAAGCACGATGGCCGGGTCGATATGTAAACGGGCGGAAATGGTTTCAGAAAAAAACAGTATCTTCGTGCTTTGGAATGATTATGAAGAAACTGATACTCTGGGACCTGGACGGGACGCTCATCGACACGCTGGAAGACCTGGCGGAGGCCGTCAACCATGCGCTGAAGTTGCGGGGTCTGCCGCTACACGGCGTCGATGAATACAGAAAGATGGTGGGCCACGGGGTGCGGAACCTCGTGCAGCAGGCGCTGGAGGCTTCGGGCCAGGAAACCACCGG
>JAEEGL014387747.1_pt1 | contig 21499 bp, 24 predicted proteins | sample 9134231 | NCBI WGS metagenome assembly JAEEGL01 (sample SAMN16246548, study PRJNA631951) | gut metagenome | biome: gut microbiome; feature: rumen; material: fiber-attached | host: Bos | place: Iran: Karaj | collected 2018-10
ACTTATATCTAAAAATGGAATCATAATATCTGTTCCAATGCCTAAGTAATGAAGTAGATAATAAGTAAATCCTCCAGCAATAACAAATAATCCTATCATTTTAAGTGTTGGACTTAATCCTTTGGTATTTTTTAGTACTATTTTTTTATAGTCATCAATTAATCCAATTACACCAAATCCAATAGATGCTATTGCACATGCAAAATATGGTTTGATATCCATTACATCTTTATTTAAAACGCCAAATACAATCATTGAAATAATAATAGTAATAATTATCATTATTCCCCCCATTGTTGGTGTTCCCTTTTTTCTAAAATGGAAACTCGGACCATCATTTCTTTCATTTTGTCCAACTTTCATTTTCTTTAAGATTGGAATAAATATCTTACCTAGTATCGCAGTGAAAACAAATGAAACAACTAGATATATAACTAAGTTCATTATTTCTTTTCTCCTAAAATTTCTTTAATAATATCTCTCTCATCAAAAGGATTTTTAACACCATTTATTTCTTGATATGTCTCATGTCCTTTTCCTGCTAAGATTAGTATATCTTTTGTGTTCATCATTTCAATCGCTTTTTTTATTGCTTCTCTTCTATCAACAACTACTTCATATTTTCCTTTTGTTTTTGAAGTTCCTTCTTCAATTTGAGCAATAATATCTTCTGGTTTTTCTGTTCTCGGATTGTCTGTAGTAATTATTGTATAATCTGCAACTCTTCCAGCAACCTCACCCATTCTAGGTCTTTTTGTTTTATCTCTATCTCCACCACAACCAAATACACAAATAACTCTTCCTTGAGTATATGCTTTAGTTGCTTTTAGAATGTTTTCTAAGCTTTCTGCTGTATGAGCATAATCTATCATTATAGCTAATCCCTTGTTATTTGGAACCAACTCATTTCTTCCTGGTACAACTATTCCTTCTAATGCTTCTTTAATTGATTCAGTTTTAACTCCTAAATCTTTTGTAATACTTATTGCTGCTAATGCATTATAAACGCTATATCTGCCAGGAATATTAACTTTTATTCTTTCATTTCTTCCATCAAGTTTTGTTTTGAAATCAACACTAACATTTGTAATTGTAATATCTTTTGCAATTAAATCTGCATTATTATCTATTGAATATGTCTTAATTTCACAATTTGGTGATGCAGCTTTAATTTTATTGCATTTGAAATCATCTGCATTTACATATCCTTTTTTAGCTAATTGGAATAATTTTAGTTTTGATTCAAAATAATCTTGCATATCTGGATGCTCTTTAGAACTTATATGATCTTCATATAAATTTGTAAATATTGCATAATCAAAGTATGATCCTAAAACTCTGTTTAGTTTTAAACTTTGAGAAGATACTTCCATAACAACATATTCTGCTTTTTCTTTAGCCATTTTATAGAATAATTGTTGAAGCTCTAAACTTTCTGGTGTAGTTCTTGATGATTCACCAAGACATTCGTCTCCTATATAGCTTGCTATTGTACCTATTAGCCCAACTTTATGACCTTCTTTTTCTAAAATAGATTTAATCATATATGTTGTTGTAGTTTTTCCTTTTGTACCAGTTACACCTATTAGTTTGAATTTACTAGAAGGATTTCCATAGAAATTGCAGCTCATTAAAGCTAGTGCTTTTCTAGTATCTTCAGCTATAATAACAGTAATATCTTTATTTGTTATTTTAACTTTTTTAAGATCAGCGTTTAAGTCAAGCACAAGTGCTATAGCTCCATTTTTAATTGCATCTTCTACGAAATCATGCCCATCGACTTCAAATCCTCTAATAGCAACAAACACATACCCAGGTTTTACTGCTCTTGAATCACAAGCGATTCCTTTTACATCTAAAGCCATTTCGCCTTTAGATTTATAATTTTGAATACCATTCATTATTTTTATAAGTTCCATAAATAGCCTCCACTATTTTTTTGTTTTATATTATATACTAAAAACATTGATTTGTATATACTTTTACTCCATAAGAAGTAAATTATCGTCACAAATATCTTGTTCTGAGATTTTATATAATCTTTCTTTATCCTTTACTCTACGATTATTTGCAGCATGTTGAAGAACTGATTTTTCATATAGATTTCTTACAAATCTTGCATTACCAAAGTTCTTGCTTTCTTTGTATTTATCAATTATTGTCTTAGCTTTTTCTATAGCTGCATTTTCAATCTTAAATCCAGCCTTTCTAACATATCCTTTAAATATTTGAATAAGTTCATCTGTTGTATAATCTTTAAATTCAACTGTATAACCAATTCTTGAAACAAGACCAGAGTTTGTATTTAAAAAGGCTTGCATCTCTTTTGTGTAACCTGCAAAAATTACAACTAATCTATCTCTATAATTTTCCATTGCTTGTATTAATGTTGCCACACATTCATCGTTAAATGAATTTGTTTCACCTGGCTTTGTAGCTAAAGTATATGCTTCATCTACAAATAAAACACCATCTAACGCTTTTTCTATAACACTCATTGTCTTTGGCGCTGTTTGTCCAACATATTCAGCAACTAAATCTTTTGCAGAAACTTCTATTAATTTGTTTTGCTCAATATAATGAAGATTGTATAAAATTCCTGATATCATTCTTGCTACTGTTGTTTTACCTGTACCAGGATTTCCTAAAAAAATCATATGGAGATTTGTATTAGCAATATTTACTTTATCTCCAGCTTTCTCTTTAAACTCTAAAAGGCTGAGCAAATCTTTAAGCATCTTCTTAACATTTTCAAGTCCAACAAGTTCATTAAGTTCTGCAAATATCTCTTCATTTGTTTTGTCTTTATCATACTCAGGAACATCTTCAGGAAGTATTTGATTTCCTTCTTTATTAAAAACTATTTTTTCATAAACTGAATCTATATAGTCATTATATGAAAGAGTTGATTTAGAAAATGTTGCTGCAACATAATCCATAAACGCAATCTTGAAGTTATTTGTAACTCTATAGTCTTCTCTTAATTTTGCAAAAACTTCTTCACAAATATCTTGTACGCTTGGTATAGTTCCTGACACTTCGAAATCAAACACTTTATCTCTTAAAACTGTATTTTCAGCTAAAGCTTCATTAATAATTGCTCGATCTCCGCCAACCAAAATGGTAATTGTTCCATTAAGATGTGCTTTAATATTTGTTTCCAATGCATTTAATAGCTTTTCTTTAGTTTTTAGTTCTTTTTTAGAAAGTGCCAAAGCATCTTTTAATATAACTATTCCTGTTTTTTCTTCATAAATACTCTTTATTTTTGTCTCATCTTCAATTTGGAATAATGATTCTTTTTGAATTTTTTCGTTTACAAGATATTCTGTATCTTTGAATATCTTAATTATTATTTCAACTACTTTATCTATTATTTGATCATTATCACAATATAATCTAAAGTTAAAAGGAATATATGCTTTAGTTTTCTTTAAAGAATACTTATTAGCAAACTTTCTCATCTTTTTTAAAGTTGCTTTTGAATTATCATCAACATCTAATTCATCAATTTCTTTTTCTAAAGCTTTTTCGTATTCTTTATCAACTTTTTTAGCTTCTTTTGATACCTTTTTTGCTTCTTCTTTAGGCTCATCTTCTTTAACTTCAATTCTTAAAGGTTCAGATTCTTTTTGCTTAGGAATCTCTATTTCTTTTTTTGTACCAAAAAAGTCGTCATATAATCCAGCGAATAAATCATGTGCGTCTTTACTATCCATTTTCTTCCCCTTTACCCTAAATTTCTACATAAATATCTTATCATAAAAAGAATACTATATCAATAAAACTTGAGGCAAATAAAAAAAGTTATAGCCTATTTTTTTGCTATAACTTTTTTAAAATAAATCTCTAATTCTCTTTGCAAGTTTTGTAAAAATACTATGATCTTCTTTTATAATTACTTCTTGCATTTTAGGTTCCACATAATCTTTTTTTGGAAGTTCTATATATACCGATTGTTTAACTGTTAGTTTTTGCATTCCTAATAGTTCTTTTGCAGATTGCTCAACTGTGTTTAGATTTAAACTATTTTGAATTGCAACTTCTAACTGGTCTGTTTCTTTTTGAAGTTCTGTTATATTTAGTTTTAATGTTTGAATCTGATATATTTTTTCTTGCAATTTTGCATTTCTAAATATCATGAAGAACAAAATCGCAATTATTATTGTAGCTTTTACTACTACTTGCCTTTTTATTTGAAGTTCTAATTTTTTTCTAGCTTCTTCTTGCTCTTTTTTCGTTTGTTTTGGTTTGGCTCTTTTTACATTAGTTCTTTTAGGAGCAACTTTTCTAGGACTAGTTTCATATTCATAATAAGCAACCTGTGGCATATATAACCTCCTTTCTTTAGTATTTTATAAAACTTTTAAATTCTTTCGAATATTCTTAATTTTGCACTTTTTGATCTTGAATTTTCTTTTTGTTCTTCATCGCTTGGAAGCAATGCTTTTTTAGTAATTATCTTTCCTTTGCATACTGGATTACATACACAATATGGTAGTCCTGGTGGACATGTGCATCTTCCTTCTGCATTTATAAAAGCTTGTTTTACTGCTCTATCTTCTAATGAATGAAATGTTAATATGCATATTCTTCCTCTCGGAGCTAATACATCAATAGAATTTTGAACAGTATCAACTAGCGGTTTAATTTCATTATTAACTTCTATTCTAATTGCTTGGAACGTTCTTTTTGCTGGATGTCCATCCTTTTTATTAAATGGCACACAAGATTCAATAATCTTAACTAATTCTCCAGTAGTTTCAATTTTCTTTTTGTTTCTTGACTCAACAATTTTCTTAGCAATTATTCTAGACTTTCTTTCCTCGCCATATTCATAGATTATATTGGCTAAATCGTCTTCTTTATAAGTATTTACAACAATTTCTGCTGTTAAATATTGACTTTGGTCCATTCTCATATCAAGTGGGGCATCTTTAATATAGCTGAACCCCCTGCCTACTTCGTCTAATTGATATGACGAAACACCTAGGTCTAAAAGTATTCCATCTACTTTTTCAATACCTAAGTTTTCTAAAATTTCTTTAATATTGTCATGATTATCTTTGACATAGATAACATTTTGGAAATCTTTTAGTCTGTCTTTTGCAACATTTAATGCATCTATATCTCTATCTATACCGATTAGTTTTCCATTATTTGATAGCCTTTTTACAATTTCTTTACTGTGGCCAGCGCCACCCATAGTGCCATCAACATATATACCATCTTTTTTTATATTTAATCCTTCAATGCATTCAGATAGCATTACGGATTTATGATTAAATTCCAAAATTATTACCCCTTACTAAAGAAATTCTCTGAAACCAGCTATCGGACGCACTTATAGCGTACAAATGTTCTTTTCTCCCAAATAGCACAATACAGTTGGTAAGAATCTTACCAACTGTACAGGTTTAAAACTATTTTCTTTTTTCTTTAGTACATTTTTTCTTTTTTCTTTTGTGTGTTTTTTGTTTTTTCTTTTGTATTTTTTCTTTTGTTTCTTTTTGGCTTTTGGCCATTTTGTCTTTTGTGTTATATATTATTTACTTTCGTAAATAGTATATTCATCTTTAGTGAATTTTGGTTTCTTTAGTAATAAAACTTAAGGTTTTATCTTTTGTGTGCTTCATCTTTTGTGTTTTTAAATTCTTACGTGCTTTAACTTTTCATCTTTAGAATATTTTATATAAACTTTAGCAAGTTATATAACTATTTAAATTCCTAGCATTTCCATCTTCTCTGCAACTTCATCTGGAGATAGATCTTCATCACATTTTTCCCATCTATCTTTGCTCCAAATTTCAACTCTAGAATCCATACCAACAATAACGCATTCTTTTGTAAGTCCAGCAAATTCTCTTAAATTTGTTGAAATTAAAAATCTACCTTGTTTGTCGATATCGCAATCTATAGCTCCTGCAAAAAAGAATCTTGAAAAAGCTCTAGCATCTTTGCTTGAAATTGGAAGGGTTCTTAGTTTTTCTTCGAATTTTTTCCATTCGTCCATAGAAAAAGCAAATAAGCAGCCATCTAATCCTTTAGTAATTATGAACTTTTCACCTAGGTCCACTCTAAACTTTGAAGGTAATATTAATCTACCTTTAACGTCTAGAGAATGCTCATATTCACCGATTAGCATCTACTGCACACTCCTTTCTTTTTCTACCACTTTAAACCACTTCTCTCCACTTCAATTAAATTTTAATATATAACTTTTTATTTTGCAACCCTTTTTTAAAAAAAAATTATTTTAAATAAATTAACCTTTATGGTATAATGCATTTGAGGTGAAAAAAATGGATAACTATAAATTAATATCCATAGTACTTTGCATAGTTTTATACATTGTTGCTATGATTCCAACTTATTTACTTTTACTAGGTAAAAAAACTTATGAAAGCAAAAAGAAATATTTAAATACTCTTTGTCTATGTATTATTTTTGAAATTATAATCTTTTCTTTAATATATGCATTTAATAGAAATATTATGGAAATAATTACTAATAAGAAGAATATTCAAAACTATTCAATTTATGTATTAAAGATTTTATATATTTGTAGTGTTTTAACACCAATTCAAATTGCAGTGCCAAAATATGCAATTTATGGGCAAAATAAAAAAGCAAAAGGCTATTTGCTTTTTGCTTTAAAAATTCTTTATATTCCTGCAATTTATTTTGGTTATATTATGTTTAGCATGAAAGGTGCATTATTTGCGGTACCTGCATGCGATTTAGTTTATTCATTACTATTAATGCTTGCCTAAAAATTTTCAGCCATAATATCAAAATTTGCTTCAAGTGCATCTAAACTTGTAAGCCCAATTTTGGAATTGTAAACTTCATTATCTTTATTTATATAAACCATTGATGGAAGTTCACTAATATTATAATTATTTTGTGCTGACTTATCTTTATCATAATATATTGGAATTGTGATTCCTTGTAATAATGCTTCTGGATTTTCATCCAAAGTATCTATTGCAAGGATTTTTACTTTCTCTTTATATTTATCTGAGATAGCATTTACTCTTTTTAACATTTCTATACTATCTTCATTTTCACTGTTCCAAAATAATATCATTACAGCTTGACCTTTGTAATCTGAAAGATTTGTTTTATTTCCTGCTTTGTCTTCTACTGAAATATCAACATATGTTGCGTTAAGATCAACAGTGTTTGTTTTCTCTCTTACACCGTCTTCTATTAATTGTCTGTATTCTTCAGGTGTTCTATTTGAAACTTGTGTATATCCTCTTGCTTCTTCTTTAGGAATTGTATTTTTTTCAGCTACTACATCTTCAGTCACCTCTTCAGCAGGATTTTCAAATTCAACCTTTGAAGTATAAACAAATACTCCAATTGCAACACATAACAAAATTCCCCCAAATATTAATAGTAGTACATTTTTGTTCATAACTCTCTCCTCTTTTGTTATATTTTTTCAAATGAAATATATACTATTTCGTTATCCCTCAAACTAAAACAAAGTGAATATTTTTGTTCGTTTTCATCATGAAATAAAAGTTCATAATCAGAGCTAGAAATATTTTGAATAGTTTCATATGTAAAGCTTTTTTCTTTCAATTCTGTCTTATAAATAGTAACTATCCCCTCTTCAGGTTCAGTTTCTGTTTTAGATAAATTAATATCTCTATTAAAATATTTCTTAGATAGAAAGCTGATTAAATCTGTTCCCACTTTATAATTTCCATCTTCTGTTTTTTCAAATGATTCTTCTTCAATAATTGGAAGAAGATTTAGCATTTCTACATCAGAAAAAATAGAATTAGTATAATCTTTTACAGAAATAATACCTACTAATATATTACTTTCTACTAATTTATTAAATAGTTTCTCTTTTTCCTTATCGTCTAATACTTTTTTCTCATATGCTTCTCCAGAAGTAGAAGTCTTGGTAAGTAATATTTCAGATCCTCCACTTTTTACTTCTCTTTCGACATCTCTGATACTAAAAGCAATTAGAACTGTAAGTAATATTATTATAATTACAGAAATAATCTTTACAAAATTGCTATTCATATTTTACCTCTTATTATTCTTTCTAAAATTATAATATATTATTCTTTTTTATTCAACAAAAAAGAGCACGCTTTCGCGTGCTCGGTTTTATTTTCCACCATATTCTGGATCATCATACTCTTTTGTTTTAGTAACATCAAATCTATTGTGGAAATTTATTTGTGCAAATTTATAAGGGGAAATATTTCTCTTTCCAACAAAGAAGTGTGCTATCTTTTTAGGATCTAACTGATCAAATTCATAACTTGCAAATCTCTTTTTGATTCTCATATCTGAAATTGAATCATAGAATTGTTTGTCTCTAGCTATTTCTGCTCCAATTAGTTCCTCTGGATTTAATCCTTGTGCTCTTGCATTTCTATATTTATAACCTAGATAATATGGATATACTAGTCCCATAAGTTGGCTATCTTCACCCACTGTTTTAAGTGCTAATGCACTTCTTCCTGTAAACATTGTATATATTTCTTTATCTGTTAAGAATTTTATGAAAGCATGATATGCTTTTTTATCTTCTTCAGTCATTCCTGGTTTATAAGGAAGTATTGGTTGATGAACAGCTTGGTGAGCTAAACTTGCTAAAGTTCTGATATCAGTTTCACGTTCATTAATAGAATCTTTTCCATAAATCATTACTGTTCTTTTCTTGTTTAATGGTATTGTTCTTTGAGTATCTGATTTAGAATCTAGTATTAAAACATCAACTTCAGCAGCTTTCTTTTCAGCAAATTCAGGTATATCTCCTACTATTCCAGAAATATGTCTCATGATTTGTTCTTCATTATTTTTCCATAATCTTGAAATGTGAGCTCTATTTTGATTAGCTTTTTCTACCTTTTTAACTATAACAGGATCTTGTTTCAACTGATACAATTGAGAGAAGAATGCCCCAACACGTTCTTGCTCTTCATCTGTAAGTTCATATACAAAACTCATGTATTTATTTATTTTTTTCAAGCCTTCTTGTTCAGCTAAAGCAGAATATAACATGTTTTCTTGAACGATGTTTTTTCCTGGTCCGAAGAATCTTTCATCTCTTAATACTCTTGCATTATTTCTTAATAATTCTCTAACGATTTGTGGAGTATTAATAAGATCCCTTTCTATCATAGCCTTGTACCATTGTTTCCAACTAGTACCAGGATTTTCTTTAGCTTTTCTTAAACAATCGTGTCTTGCGCTTACTTCTCTATCAACATATCCAAACGCAAGAGTGTCTGGGTTAACAGAGAAATTAAACTTGGTTTTTGGAACATTATCCATCATATACAAATCCCCCTATACCTGTAATTTTACAACGATAGTCATTTTAAAAACATTTTTGATTATCTTTATCTACGCTTCGTCATTTGTATATTAATGTTTAATTTTTATAAATAAGCTAAAAATGTTCACACTAACATGTTTATTATATCACAATTTTTGACAAAAATAAAGACTTTATGTAAATTTTTTTTGAGTTTTTGACAAAAAAAATCAAGCTATATTAGCTTGACTCTTTTTTCTATTTTTTATCTTACAAAATATTAAAAATATCCTTAATTTTATTTATTATTCTAGTAAGAATATTATCTTTATATACTATCATTTCATTCTCTTCTTCTACTGTAGCTCCCTCTTGATGAACCGGTCTATAAAGATCTTCTTCTTTATATTTTTCTTTAAGTTCCGCTTGTCTTTTTTCTTCGTTCTTTCTTAGTATTTCGTCATATAGTTTTCTTTCTTCAGCATTGCACCAATAGTTTCTATATACCATACCTATCAATGCTTTTGTTTTTTGAGCAAGTTCAATGTTTTCCCAATCTTCCTCAGTAAGCAGATTCTTTGACTGATAATCTTCTGGAACCTGTTTTTCCCATATATCTATTAAATTAGTCGGAACTTTATTTATTAATTCATCCTCAGTATTTTTTAATAAATCTAAAAGTTCGGCAACGGCATAATTATATTCTCTATCCATACCTTATCCTACTTTATTTTCTTTCTATTCCCTCTTCATGTGAATCAATTTCTTGATTCTTATCTAAGTTTCTTTGAACAAGCTTCATTGTTTCTCTAGTTGCTTGATTAACAGATGTTTCATCTTGTGTTTCAGCAACTTTTTTATACTTATCTAATCCATATTTTCCTGCCATAATTACTCCTATAAAACAATTCTTTTTGACAATCTAATATTATCAATAAAAAAAATCTTTTTCAATATCTTTTTATAGTTTTATTACTTCGAACTTTCCTTTACAAATGCCACATCTATATTTTCTTATAAAACTTTTATTTAATCTTTTTCTATATATTGCTTGTCCGCATTTCTTACAAACAATCTTATAGTTATATGTTTCTTCTTTATCATATTTCATGTTGCTTTTCTTATAGTCTTCTTCAACATTTCCAAGTCTAGAAATATTATAGCCTAGTTCATCATTTATAACTCTTGCATAAGCTTTAAATTCTTTTCCATGGTTATTACAGTTCGGAATGCAATGAATTAATTCATGCATAATTGTATTTTTGATAATCATGTCATCTAAATCCATAAGCCATTTTGAAATCTCAATATTATGTTTGGCATATTTTTTATATCTTATATATCTTCTTCTGCCTATTTTCTCATAATATCTTGTAGATAAATCTGGTTCTTCTTGTTTGCAACATCCATATCTTTTAGAATTTCTTTTTGAAAAAGATACTGTAATTTCTCCACATTCTGACATGTCTATATTTATTGATTTTAATTCTTTAAGACACTCTTTATATAGTTTTTCTAACTTCTTTTCCAATTTTTCTACCTATCCTAATAGATCTTTTACAACTTCATTTATTGTTCTTCCATCAGCTGCAGCACCAATTTTAGCTTTAGCTTCTCTCATAACATTTCCCATATCTTTTATTGAAGTTGCTCCAACAGATTTAATTACTTCTTCAATAATTGGTTTAATTTCTTCTTTTGATAATTGTTTTGGAAGATATTTAGAAAGGATTTCTATTTCTTCTGTTGTTTGTTTAATTAGGTCTTGTCTTGCCCCTTTTTCAAATTCAACCATAGCATCTTTTTTCTCTTTAACTTGTTTTGCTATAATTTCAACTATCTTATTATCATCTACTTCTACTGCATTATCTTTTTCGAATTGTAAAATAGCTGCTCTTACCATTTGAACAGTATTTTTCTTAACTTCATCTTTGTCTCTCATTGCTTCTTTTAAAGCATTCATTAATTCTTCTTTTAACATATTTTCCTCCTTTTGCTTAGTCTTCTGCATTTTTTAGCATATTCCAAAGCATTCCTTCTTTTAAATCTTCCGCATTTCCATCTAATAATTCAACAAGCTTATATGCAAAAAGTAAAGCTGTTGCTGGTCCCCTACTTGTTATTAAATTTGCATCAACGCTAACTAATTCATCAACATAACTTGCGTTTGCAAGTCTATCCTCAAAATCTTTTCCAGGATATGATGTAATATATCTATCTGTTTCTATTCCAGCTTTTGGTAAAATGTAAGCTGGAGAAGCGCATATTGCGGCTATGAACTTTTCATCATCTTTATTAAACTCTTTAACAAGTTCAACTAGTTTTTCACATTTTGCAAGATTTGATGCTCCTGGAAGACCTCCTGGCATTACTAGCATATCATATTCTTTAAGGTCATCATCCATTATTCTATCTGCTTTAACTACTACTTCATGAGTTCCTTCTACATTTAAGTCATCTGTTATAGAAACCATATCGCATTTGATCTTTGCTCTTCTTAAAACATCAACAACTGTTAAAGCTTCTACCTCTTCAAATCCTTCTGCTAAAAACACTGCTACTTTTTTCATTTATATCATCCCTTTCTTAATCTTTTCCTATTCTATCACAAAAAAACTAAAAAAGCACCTAAATTTCTACTTTAGGTGCTAATTATTTAATTTTTTCTTTACTACTTTCAGTCTAGAAAATTCTTCTCTATCCCTTTCTTCAAGTTCATCTGCTATCTGTCTTAGTATTTCTTCATCTCTTGGGATGATTATATTTTCTAGTGCATTTGATCTTTTTCTTACTTTAACTATTTCTTTTTTTAATCTATATATAGTATTTTCTAGTATTGCATATTCTATCATTTTTTCTTCTAGTTTATTAAACTCAAATATTGCTTCATCTATACTTGAAGAAGTATTAAAAAATCCATAATTTCTTCTAACAATTTCTTTATTGTGAACCGCAGAAGGAATTTCTATACCATATATAGTAATGTTTTTTATATCTAGATAAGTATCATATTTAACACCATTTGCAATGTTAGTAATACTTTCTACTCCACTTTCTATATTGGCATTTCTAATATCTTCCATCCCACTTTTTAGTATTTCTCTTATCTCATCTTCTAATAAAGATAAATCCCTTTTATACTTTTCTAGTACACTTGTTAATATTTTTCTTTTTCTTTCTAAAAGTTCATGTCCTTGTTTTGTTATTTTTAGAGATGTTTGAATTCTTATTAAATTACTTTTAGTTGGTAAGTAATTAGTATTCATCTAAACCTCTTTACATTTTATCTAATTCTTCTTTTGGAAGAATACTTAAGATCTCTTTTCCTAAATCTAAAGTTTCTTCAATTGTTCTATTTTCAAATCTACCCTGACTTACAAATCTTTCTTCAAATGCTTTTCCAAATTCAATATATTTTTTATCAACATCAGATAAATCTGATTCGCCTAATACTTTAGCTAAAGCTCTTGCATCTTGAACTCTTGAATATGATGAAAATAGTTGGTCAGCTAGAGCTCTATGATCTTCTCTTGTGTATTCTTTTCCTATACCATCTTTCATTAATCTTGAAAGAGAATCTAATATATTAATTGGTGGGGTTATTCCTTCTTGGAATAAGTCCCTAGATAAAACTATCTGCCCTTCTGTAATATATCCTGTAAGGTCAGGAATTGGATGTGATATATCATCATTAGGCATAGTAACTATTGGAATTTGTGTTATGCTTCCTTCTTTTCCTTTTAACATTCCTGCTCTTTCATATATTGATGCTAAATCGCTATAAAGGTATCCTGGATATCCTTTTCTACTTGGTATCTCACCTTTTAATGTTGATATTTCTCTTAAGCTTTCAGCATATGCAGTCATATCTGTAAGTATTACTAATACTTGCATATCAAGATCAAAAGCTAGATATTCTGCACATGTTAGTGCAACCTTTGGAGTTAATATTCTTTCTATTGATGGGTCGTTTGATAGATTTTGGAATGTAACTACTTTAGATAAAACTCCATTTTCTTCAAAGCTTTTTCTAAAGAAGCTAGCTGTTTCATACTCCGCTCCCATTAGTCCAAATACAATTGCAAATTTGTTATCATCTTTTATATTTGCTTGTCTTATTATTTGCTCTGCAAGTTCATTATGATTTAGTCCTGAACCTGAAAATATTGGAAGTTTTTGGCCTCTAATTAATGTCATAAGTCCGTCTATTACAGATATACCTGTTTCAATGTAGTTTCTTGGATATTTTCTAGAGATTGGATTCATTGGAATGCCGTTAATATCTCTTGAAATGTCTTCTTTTATTTCTCCAAGACCATCTATTGGCCTTCCGATACCATTAAATATTCTTCCAAGCATTTCTCTAGATAGTTTTACTTCGAGTGGTTTTCCATTAAGTTCTGTTCTAACACTATCAACATCTATTCCGGTCGTACCTTCATAGACTTGTATAATAGTAACATCTTCATTGGTTGCAACTACATTTCCAACTCTTCTTTCGCCATTTTTTAGAACTAGCTCTACCTGCTCATTATATGAAATTAAATCTGGGGTTTTTAAATAGACAAGTGGTCCATTTATTCTTTCTAACCCTAAATATTGTGTTTTCAATATTCCACCTCTAATTTACATAGTATAATCTTTGTATTCTATATCTAAATCATTCATTATCTTGTTTACTTTAGAATCAAATTCATCGTATTTATGATACTCTTCATTTGATACTTCTAGTTTCATTTTTATATATTCTTCGAACAATCCATATTCTTTTATTTTTGAAATTGGTATTCCTTTTTCAACAATATATCCCGCTTTTGTGTATAAGTTTAGTATTGATTCAGCCATCTTAAATTGTTTAACAAGTGGAACATAGTTATCATTTTCATTCATTGCACTTTGTTGTAAGAAGCCTAATCTTATTGCTCTACAGGTCTCCAAAATAAGCTTTTTGTTATCAGATAAGACATCTTGTCCAACTACTTTTGCTATCTCTTGAAGTTCATTTTCTTCTTTAAGTAATCTTGAAATTTCTTTTCTGTTTTCCACAAATCGTGCATCAATCTGTGAATCATAATAGTCTTTTAATCCATCAGTATATTCACTATAACTAATCTTCCAGTTGATTGCTGGATAATGTCTTGAATATGCTAAATCTCTATCTAGTCCCCAAAAGACATGAACAAATCTTCTTGTGTTTTGTGTTACTGGTTCACTAAAATCTGATCCTTGTGGAGATACTGCACCAATAAATGTTACTGATCCAAGTTCTCCATTTAAACTTTCAATGTATCCTGCTCTTCCATATACTTGTGAAAGTCTTGATGGAAGATATGATGGATATCCTTCTTCAGCTGGCATCTCTTCTAACCTGCCTGATATCTCTCTTAATGCTTCTGCCCATCTTGAAGTTGAGTCTGCCATAACTGCAACATTATATCCCATATCTCTATAATATTCTGCTATTGTTATTCCTGTATAAATAGATGCTTCTCTGGCTGCAACTGGCATGTTAGAAGTATTAGCAATTAAAATTGTTCTTTCCATTAATGACTTGCCATTTCTTGGATCAATTAGCTTTGGAAAATCTTCCAAAACCTCTGTCATCTCGTTTCCTCTTTCACCGCATCCAATATAGACAATAATATCTGCATCAGACCATTTTGCAATTTGATGTTGAAGCATTGTTTTCCCTGTTCCAAATCCTCCTGGAATCATCGCTGTTCCACCTTTAGCAATAGGAAACATTGTATCTATTGCTCTTTGTCCAGTAATAAGTGGAATAGTAGCATCTAATCTTTCTTTATATGGTCTAGGAAATCTTACTGGCCATCTTTGACACATTGTGATTTCGTATTCTTTATCATTGTTTCTAAATCTAGCAAGTACATCTTTAGCTTTATAGTCACCCTCTTCAGCTATAAATGTTATTAGTCCTTCGTCATTTATGTTGTTCATAATCTTATTAGTTACCACTTCTGTTTCTGGAACAACACCAATAATTGTGTTTGGAAAAATCTTATCTCCTAAGTTTACTCTAGGAGTAAAGTGCCATACTTTTTCTGTATCTACTGAATCAATATTAAATCCTTTTGATATAAATTCACCAGATAACTCTTCAAGTCTTTTTAATGGTCTTTCTATTCCGTCAAACACATTTCCAACTATACCTGGTCCTAGCATAACTGATAAAGGCTCTCCTGTTCCTTCTACCATCTCGCCTAATCTAACACCGGATGTATCTTCATAAACCTGAATCGTTGCTATATCATTATTAAGTTTAATTACTTCACCCATTATATGACTTCTTCCAACATAAACCATGTCATTCATTGAAAAGACTCCCTCGCCTTTTGCTTCTATAACGGGTCCATTAATTGAAATAATTTTCTTCTCTTGCATTAATAGCTCCTTTAGATTTCTACCTTTCCTAATTCTTCTTCTAAAACAGTCTTTATTGTATTATCAATAAGCATCTTTTTGTCTTTGTTAAATATCAAACATCCTCCAATGAAATCGTCTGATATTTGTTTTATATCTATATTTGAAAATTCGTTTTTTATCATTTCTATATAATTATTGTAATCATTTTCTACGATCATAATTTCAAAGCTAGTTCCTTCCCCAGCTTTTTCCATAGTAGCTTTTATTCTTGATATAAGTGAATACTTATATTCATCAGTTTTTTTATAATCGTTAAACTTGTCTAAGATTTTTCTTTTTATATCTCTTAGTTTATTTTTCTTAAAGTTTTCGATTTTTATTTTGCCCTCTTTTTTCATGTTAAAAACATCATGATTATAGTTTTTATTAAGCAAGGCTATCTCTTTATTAAGTTTTGCATCTAGCTCTTCCTTATACTTAGCAATATATTCTGCAATCTTTTCATCTCTTTCTTTTTCTGTAGTTTTTCTTAATGCTTCAGCATCTTTTTTTGCTAAATTTATGCAGTTGTCTTCAACATTTTTTAGTTTCTTCTCTAAATCCATTTTTTCACCTACCCTATATCAGGCATAACAACCACCAATGGAAATGATTTGTTTTCTCTAATATTATCTAATTCCGTTTTTGCTATTTTATAAACTTCCTTAGTAACATTTATTATTCCCACATCTTGATCGTTTGAAAGTTCTTTTACTTTTTCAATTATCTCGTTATCATCTCTTAGCATAAAGCTTTGAACGCCTGCTAGTCTAAGTCCAACTACGCTATCACGTTCTTTTGCTATATAAACCATTCTCATTTATATCACCTATATTTTATTTAAAATCATAATAGCTATAATAAGTCCATAAACTGCAATACCTTCTGCCATACCAGCAAAGATAATTGTTTTACCTAAAAGATTAGGATTTTCACTAACTGCTGCAACTGCACTAGAAGCAACTACTGCAACTGCAATACCTGTTGCAACGCAGGCTAATCCTACTGCAATTGCTGCTGCTATCATACCAATTCCTTTTGAATTATCTTCTTTTTCTACAGCTACTTCAGTAGTATTTGTTTCATTTGAAGCATTGATTTCTGCTGCAGTTTCTTGAGCTGTTTGAGATATTATATCTTTAACTTCTTCTTCACTATATGTTGTAGTGGTTGTTTTTGTAGCAGGTGCTGCAAAAGCAAATGGAGCTAAAGTCATAATCATCATCATTAACATTAAACTGATTACAATAATTTTTCTTTTCATTTTCTTTCGTTCCTCTCAATTTCTTATGATATTTTTTCTCTTAATGGTTCATATTCTCTTCCGTCTCCAGAATAGAATCTACTAAACAATTCATAAAATTCAAGTCTTAATACTTGAATTGAAACTATTAATCCTTCAAGTACAATAATAAGTGCATTTCCTATTAGCACTATTAAAAGATTCCCTGCGCCTGTTGCCATACTTGAAAGTACGTATACAGCTAAGCTTAAACCAACATGGTTTATAGCAAATGCTGCAACCCTTACAAATGATATTGTATTACTCATAAATGATAGCAATACTTCTATTATCTCGAATATCTTTTCAGACATTGATGATTCTTCTGCAATTTTCTTTTTGAATATCGTCTTTGCTAGATTCTGTTTAAACATTATTGCAAGTAGTGGCACTATCACAAATATGCTTAAGATTAAGCCAGATGCTAACATTTTTCCACTAATCAAATAGTAAATTCCTATTATCAAAACTGCTATATAGAATATTAGTCCAGCAAAACCATTTGTATCAAAATAAATCTTTTCATCATCTTTTTGTTTTAATCCGTTTCTAATATTTAAAAACATTGTAGCAATAATCATTATTACACCAAATGATATTCCTAAAATAAGCATTGTTTGTATGTTATCCATAGGTCTTATTAGAAGCGCTGGAATGACATCTTCCAATCCAAACACACTTCCATATAATAATCCAAAAATCATTGATGAAATTCCACCAGCACTAAATACTGGCCCTAAAGCCATCTTCTTTTTGCTCATAAGCAGACCAATTATAAAGAATATTAAACCATGCCCTACATCTCCAAACATAAATCCAAACATTAAAAATGCTGTAATTGCAACAAAGATTGTTGGATCGTTCTCATTATAATTTGGAATCCCATACATCTTGACTATTTCTTCAAATGGTTTAAATAGTTTCATGTTTTTAAGCTTTGTTGGTGGAAGTGTTGCAACTTCATCATGGCTTTTAACAACATACCTTAAGTCTTGTTCCTTTGATAGTTTCGGAAGAAGTTCTTTAAGTTCTGATGTTGGAATCCAACCAACTATATAAAATAATCCATTTTCATCATGTGCCATATACTTCTTAACTGCATTTATTTTTAAATATAGATTAATCTGTTTTAAAAGATCTTTAAGTTCATCTTCATATTTATCTTGTACTGTTGCCTTAAATGTAGATTTACTTTCTATATCATAAATAACTTCATATCTACTATTTTCTAGCTCGGATAAAAGCTCTTTTGGATTTCCTTTTATATCATCTGGAAACCATATTCTCTCGAATTTATATAGATTTAGATAACTATCTATTTTGGCTTTTAGCTCTTTCGTTACTATGCAAACTATCCATACATCTTCATCTTTTTCGTTTACTGGAACAACAAAAGCATCTAGCTCTCTTATACTTCTTTCTAGCTTTTCTAAATTTTCTTTAGATATTTTTCCGTATCTAAAACTCATATAGTCTAAATCATACAACCTTGTTATATCTATATCTAAGTCTTTAGCATTTTGAAGAATCTTTTCTTTTTCATCAATATCCTTTAATTCTTCTTTTCTTACGTTTATTTCAGATTCTACTTTATCAATTTCGTTTTGAACTAATTCTAATCTTTTATCTATCTCGTCTAAAGAACTAATAATCCTTTCATCTGTCTCATCATCTTTATATCTTATCTCAAGAAAATCTAATAATTTGGTGCATTTTTTACTTAATTCTTTGGCTCTGTTATCATATTCAAAGTTTTTAAGCTTCCAGCCTTTTTCGAAGACTCTTGCAGCATTTTCTGTTTGCATTCCGCTCTCTAGCAAATACTTAGTAATAAATGAATCAATAAGTTCTTCTCTACCAGTAATACTTAAAAGCTTCATTCGCTCGATAGCCATCTTTTGCACCTCCTTACACTATTAGTTTTTTCTTTAGTTCTTGTCTATCTATTTTATATCTTATTCCCTCTATAATATTTATAATGTTTTTTATTTCTATATCTAGTATAGAAAGATACGAAAAAACAAAACAAATATTAAACATATTCTCTTTTATAATCTTTTTATTAAGATTATAAAGATACTTATACATATCTTTTTCTAAATTCTTTTCATCAGTAAATACATTTTTATAAAATGTCGAATCTAACGCTTCAACAAATTCTGTAAAATTTGTTGCTAACATTAGTTTTTCTTTGTTCTTTTTTAATAGTTTATAATCAATTGGAATTAATATCTCTTCAATATGAGCCATATCATATCCATAGTATTTAACTGATCTATAAATCCAAATAATATTTAATAAATCTATCTCTCTTCCGATAATGTCTTTTAGTTTCTTATTGTCTTTATATAGATTAAATATTCTTTTGAAATAGAATTTATCTAGTTCAACTTCTATTTTATCTATTGGAGCATTAATTAGTTCATCTTTATACTCCTCAAATACCGGATAGAATTCTTCTTTTTTTATCTTATCTATAAACTCATCTTCTGTTTTAACATCATTAATATTTTTTAGCTCTTTAAAAAGATTATCTGTCCATAAATCTATCTGCTTTAGCTCTACTTCAATTTCTCTTTTAGTTGTTATATGTCTAAATATATCTTTTACATTAGAAATCTCATATCTTAAAAGGTATTCATTAAGTAGCTTTCTTTCTTTAAAATCAAGATATTTCATAAGTTTTAAAATATCTAAAACAAATATTTTATATATTTCTTGTTCAAAACTGCTTCTATCATGTATTTGTCCAATAAATTCATATTTATTTTTTAAATACTCTAAAGCTTCTTCAAGGGTTGGCTCATTTAATAGTTCATTTAATTCATCTTTATTTAAAAGCTTTCCCTTCATTCCTCTAATTTTTGTATTTAAAGCAGGATACTTAAGTAGGTTTCCCATCTACTATTCTCCCTTCTTTAGCTTTTCAAAAATCGAATTAATAATGCCTTCTTCTTGTTCTTCAAATTTGAATTCTATCGTTCCTATTTTGCCATTTATATCATCATTAATATTTTGTTTTTCTTCTTCTAATTTTTCTTCTAGTTCTTCTTTTTTCTTTTCTATTTTGTCTTTTGTTTCCATATCTAGGACTAGCTTTTGTGAATTGATTTCTGATTTAATTGTTTCATCTAATATTCTCTTTTTATTTTCTTCTACTTCTAAGATTTCTTTAGCTTTGTTGTCAATAGCTATTATTTTCTTTATAATATCTTCCAATCAATTCACCTCCTAATTATCCCATTATTTATAATTGTATCGCTAAAACAAAACACATTCAATTAAATTTATATTACATTTTATATAAAAAAAGATGCAGTTTTATGCATCTTTTATTTATTATATATACTATCATAACTTATGTTCGAAACCTCTTCTTTTTGCTCTTCAGAAATGTATCCATATTTAACCATTTTCCTTAGAACTTGAGCCTGTCTTTGCATCGCAAGGTCTGGATTTTTAGTCGGTGCATATACTGATGGAGCATTTGGAACTCCGGCAAGTAGTGTAGATTCATAAAGATTCATATCTATCGGCTCTTTATCAAAATATCCCTTTGATGCATCATACACACAGTAATGACCATTTCCAAAATAACTTGTATTTACATATAGTTCAAATATCTCATCTTTAGTAAGTGTCTTTTCATACTCTCTTGCCATAAATGCTTCTGCAACTTTTCTTGTAAGCTCTTTTCTTTGTGTAAAATAAGTATTTTTTGCAAGTTGCTGAGTTATTGAACTTCCACCTTCTACAAGTTCTTTACTTTTGATGTTCGTTACAATGGCTCTTACAACTGAGATATAGTCTACCCCACCATGAAGATAAAATCTATGATCTTCTACAGCAATTACTGCATCAATGTAATCCTTTGGAAGTTTGTCAATAGTAGTAAAGTTTTTCTTTTCTTCTTTAATTTCTTTTACTTTTTCTTCTATAGAGCACTCTGTTAAAGCTTCCTCAAACATTGTATAACCCTGGAATGTTATATATGCAGTAAAAATTGCAATCGTTATAAAAGCAAGTGTAATAATCATTTTTATTAGTTTAAATAATCTTTTCATTTGCAATTCCTCATATAAATTTTACCAAATAAGTATTTTTTATTCAACAAAAAACCTCTTTTTCAAGAGGTTTTTTCATTATATCTTATCTACTTCTTTTTCTTTTTTAATCTTTTTTAGCTCTTCTTGTCTTTTGATTTTATTTGTTGTTGTCTTTACAAATTCACCTTTTTCAACAAATAGATGTTTAATATATTTGTATTTTGGAACTTTTTGGTTTATTTCTTTTATTTGTTTCCAAAACTCTTTGTTTAGTTCTTCTTCAGATAAATCTTTGTAGTCTTTATTTACTACTTCGTCATCATATTTAACTTTTACAGCTAAACTTACATCATCATCTTTTGGAAGTCCAAATACCATACATTCTTTTACTAAATCAAGTTTATTAACAATTGCTTCTAGTTCATCTGGGAATATCTTCTTTCCGTTTTTTAGAAC